>Ga0116231_10007448_pt1 | contig 20018 bp, 17 predicted proteins | sample S1TSphgellanicum_2_FD_89695 | JGI IMG/M metagenome (GOLD analysis project Ga0116231, IMG submission 89695) | Host-associated microbial communities from peat moss isolated from Minnesota, USA - S1T2_Fd - Sphagnum magellanicum MG | ecosystem: Host-associated > Plants > Peat moss > Unclassified...
AGAAGTAAAAGTCTTTTTGCTTCTTTTTCTTCAGAAAAAGAAGGCCTTCCTTCACCTACGCCGGAATAGGCTCGCGCGCTTCGGTTGCCGCCTTCGGTTTGGGCGTGGCATCGACAAAGTCGAGCACGACCCGGCCGGCGACCTTGCCTTCCTTCAGCCGGTCGAAGATGCTGTTGATGGCGGAGAGCGGCTCCAGTTCGATATCGGCCTTGACGCGCCCTTCGGCAGCAAACGCCAAAGTTTCCGCCATGTCCTCGCGATTGCCGACGAAGGAGCCACGTATGGTGATGCAATTTGCCACCACATCAAACAGCGGCACAGGGAAGTCACCTGGCGGCAGGCCGACCAGTACGCAGGTGCCGCGCTTGCGTGTCATTGCCACGCCTTGTTTGAAGGCGCCGATGGAGGGTGCGGTGATCAGAACGCCATGCGCACCGCCGCTGGTGCCTTTCTTGACGGCTTCGACGGCGGCTGGATGTTTGGCGTTGACCACAAGGTCGGCGCCCATCTGTTTGGCGAGCGCGAGCTTGTCGTCATCGATATCCACCGCGCAGACCTGAAGGCCCATGATTTTCGCATATTGGATCGCCAGATGTCCCAGCCCGCCGGCGCCGGAAATCACGATCCATTCACCGGCGCGGGCTTCCGTGACCTTGATGCCCTTATAGGTGGTGATGCCGGCGCAGATAAGCGGGGCCGCGAGCTTCGCGTCTAAGCCGGCCGGAATATGGGCCACGTAGTTGGGATCGCCGAGCAGGTATTCCGCGAAGCCGCCATTCTGCGTGTAGCCGCCAAATTTCGCGTCCGCGCACACGGTCTCCCACGCGGTCAGGCAGTATTCACAATGGCCGCATGCGGAATACAGCCAGGGGACCCCGACGCGGTCGCCTTCCTTGACAAGGGTAACTCCGGCGCCGACAGCGGCAACGCGGCCGATCGCTTCATGCCCGGGCACAAAGGGCGGCTTTGGCTTCAGCGGCCAGTCGCCATCGGCGGCGTGAACATCCGTGTGGCAGACGCCGCAGGCTTCGGTCTTTACGAGAATCTGGCCGGGGCCGGGGGTGGGGATGTCAAGTTCCCGGATTACCATGGGCCTGCCGAACTGCTCGACGACTGCGGCCTGCATCTTGTGCGCCATGTGCTTAGCTCCTTATGGTTTGTTTTCCTGTTTTGCTGCGATCTTCAGGCCGCAGCTTTTGTCAGACCCCGGATGGCTTCGATCATTTCGCCGAGAACCTTTGCCGCGTCGCCGTAAACCATGTTGCAATTGTCTTCGTAAAACAGGGGATTCACGATCCCAGCATAGCCTTTTCCCTGGCCGCGCTTGATGACATAGACATGCCTGGACTTGTCAGCGTTCAGGATTGGCATGCCGAAAATCGGCGAGGTTTTTTCGGTGCGCGCTTCGGGATTCACCACGTCGTTGGCGCCGATCACCAGCGACACGTCAGTACCCTTGAAATCATTGTTGATGTCGTCGAGCTGGAAGATCATGTCGTAGGGAACGCCGGCCTCGGCGAGCAGCACATCCATCTGGCCGGGCATGCGGCCGGCCACCGGATGCACCGCAAACCTGACATTGACGCCTGCAGATGTCAGCAGCTTGACGAAATCATAGAGCTTCGTCTGTGCCTGCGCGGCCGCCAGGCCGTAGCCCGGAACGACAATCACGCTGCCGGCGTAGCGCATGGCGATGGCCGCATCGGCGGCGGCGGCGGGCTTGAGGCTGCCCTTGATGTCGCCCTGCGTCTGCTTCACCACGGTGCCAAAGTTGCTGAACAGGATATTGCTCACCGAGCGGTTCATGGCCCGCGCCATCAGCAATGTCAGCAAGAGGCCCGCCGCGCCGACCACCATGCCGGCGATCATCAGCGCCGGGTTCTGCAGCACAAACCCCTCAAGCCCCACCGCAAGCCCGGTTGCCGCGTTGTAGATGGAGATGACGACCGGCATATCCGCGCCACCGATCGGAAGCGTCAGCAGGATGCCGAACAGGAGCGCGCAGGCGAAGAACAGCATGGTGAGATGCGGCATTGTAAGGAGCGGCGTGGCACCGGTCTTGAGGATGAAGATGATGTAGCCGCCGACAGCCAGCGTGCAGAGCAAGACCAGCGCGTTGGTGGCCTGTTGGCCCCAGAAGCGCATGGGCGCCTTCAGGATTTCCTCGAGTTTCGCCCATGCGATCAGCGAGCCGGAAAACGATACTGCGCCGATCAGAGCCCCAACCAGGGTGACGATCAGTGCGGTTATTCCAGTGGCCTTGCCGCCGAACAGCTCAACACCGGCGATGGCGGCGGCCGCACCGCCGCCCATGCCGTTATAGAGCGCCACCATCTGCGGCATCGCCGTCATGGCAACTTTCTTCCCGACCCACCAGGAAACGCCACCACCCATGATCAGCGCGCACACCGCAAGGCCGAGATTGATTTCAAGGAAGGGTTGGGCAGCGGGTTCAACGGTGAAGGCGTAGAGGAAACTTGCCAGCACCGCGGCGACCATGCCGATACCGGCGACGAATATTCCCGAACCCGCCGTGACCGGGGAGGACATGCGCTTGAGGCCATACATGAACAGAAATGCGGCAATCAGATTGATCGCGCCGATCAGCAGCTGGGAGAGTTGGATGATCATGGCTTCTGCTCAGCCTTTCGGTGCGGGCGTGGCGTGCGCCGTGGGATTGGGCGTGCTAGGTTTGAACATGGCGAGCATGCGGCCGGTGACCGCATAGCCGCCGGCCACATTGCCGGCGCCGAGCAGCACCGCGAAGAAACCGATGATCTGCTCCGGCTGCGTGCTGGCGTTGAGCAAGGCAAACAGGCCACCGACCACGACGATGCCGTGCACGAAGTTGGAGCCCGACATCAGCGGCGTGTGCAGAATGGCTGGCACCTGGCCGATGATGACCCAGCCAGCGAAGGCGGCCAGCATGAAAATGTAGAGGGCTACAAACCCATTGATATGGAGGGCGAAGTTCATTGTCGTTTCCGTTCTGGTTCAGGCCGCCCGGGCGGCAGGCTTGTCGGACACGGGCTTCTTTCCGCTGTTGGGGAAAGCATCTTCCTCGGTCGCATCCCTGCGGTGACGCCCGTCATGGGTCAGCACGGTCTTGGCAAGGATTTCATCGTCCCAGTCCAGAACAATCACGTTGTCCTTCAGCATGAGCGAAAGCAGGTTGTAGAGGTTCTTGGCATATAGCTCGCTGGCGTCCTCGCCGAGCAGAGCGGGAACGTTCAGGGGAGCCACGATGGTTACCAGGCCGATGCTCGCGGTTTCGCCGGGCTTGGTATCCTCGCAATTTCCGCCGCCCTCTGCAGAGAGATCGACAATGACGGAACCGGATTTCATGCCCGCCACCTGCGCGTGGCTGATCAGTTTGGGGGACGCCCGGCCGGGAATGGCGGCAGTGGTAATGATCAGATCGGCTTTCTGTATATGGTCCGTCAGCACCGCGGCAACCGACGCTTTTTCCGCAGTCGTCAGCTCACGCGCATAGCCTCCCTCGCCGGAGGCATCGATGCCGGTATCGACAAACTTTGCACCAAGCGATTCGATCTGCGCCTTGGTGTCCGGCCGCACGTCGTAGCCTTCAACCACGGCGCCGAGCCGGTGCGCGGTGGCGGCCGCTTCAAGCCCCGCCACACCCAGGCCCATGATCAGCACCTTGGCAGGCCCGATGGCGCCTGCGGCGGTGGACATCTTGGACAGGATCCGGCGCAGGTTCACGGCGCCCAACTGCACCGCATAGTAGCCGGCAAGCGCGGACTGGCTGGAGAGCGCATCCATCGCCTGCGCACGCGAAATGCGGGGGACCATCTCCATTGCAAAACAGGTGATTTTCCTGTCCAGGAGATGCTGGATGATGGCGGGATCCTTGTTCTCGTAGATGAAGGAGATCAGCACGGCGCCTTCCTTCATCATGTCGATCGACGCAACCGGCGGCGGCTGAACGGCCAGCACAACGTCGGCATCTCCCAGCAAGGCTTTCAGGTCGGTAACGATGGCGACGTCGTGGTAGGCGCTGTCGCGGAGTTTGATGGCGTCGCCGGCGCCGGGCTGCATGTGCAGCCTGGCGCCTAGCTTGTTGAGGCGGAGCGCCACGGATGGCACCAGGGCAACGCGGCTTTCGTGCGGCTGCGTTTCCTTCAGGACGGCTACGTTTACATACATCGGGTGCTCCGGTCACGAAGGAAGGAAGGCGTTCTTTTTTGAAAAAAAGAACCAAAAAACTTTTACGTCCTGGCGTACGCGGGTTGCCAGGTCTGCGACAGCAAAACAAAAGTCTTTTGCTTCTTTTCTCCAGAAAAGAAGGCCTTTCTTTTCTTAGACCGGCGCGTCGGCAACCACGTAACGCACCAGCTTCTTGTTCACGAACTCCTGGATGCCCATGTCGCCAAGTTCCCGGCCGTATCCGGTGTCCTTGATGCCGCCGAACGGAAGATCGGCGTCGGACCAGGAGATGTTGTTGATGAACATCATGCCGGTATCTACACGGCTGGCCACGCGCTTGCCGCGCGCAAGATCCTTCGTGAACACCGAACCACCGAGGCCGTAATCGGAGTCGTTCGCAAGCGCGATCGCGGCATCCTCGTCCTTCACCCGGAAAAACATGGCGACGGGGCCGAAGAACTCGTCCCGGAAGGCGGGATTGCCCGGCTCGACATTGCTGAGGATGGTCGGCTCCATGAAAGCGCCCGCGCGATCGATGCGTTTGCCGCCCAGTTCGAGCTTGGCGCCATGCTTCAGCGCGGCGTCCACCTGGGCCAGCAGGCCAACGAGGGCAGATTCCGTCGATAGCGGACCCAGCGTGGTCTTTTCGTCCATCGGGTCGCCCGCCTTCAGCGCGCTGAGCGCCTTCTTGAACTCGGCGAGGAACTTGTCGGCCACGGCTTCAACCACGATGAAGCGCTTCGCGGCACAGCAGGTCTGGCCGCAATTATACATCCGGCCCCAGACCGCCCATTTGATGGTGTGTGCAATATCCGCATCCTCCAGCACGATGAACGCATCGCTACCACCCAGCTCCATCGAGGAAGGCTTGAGGTTCTTGCCGGCGCTGGCTGCGATAATACGGCCCGCAGCGGTGCTGCCGGTGAGGGCCACGCCCTTGATACGACGATCATCGATCATGGCAGCGGATTGCTTGTGAGAAATGAGAAGGTTGGTGTAGAGGCCGGGCGGTGCGCCGGCATCCGCCCAAAGCTGTTCGAACAGGATGGCGCATTGCGGCACGATGCCGGCGTGCTTCACCATGATGGTGTTGCCAGCCATCAAATGCGGCCCGGCGACACGCGCCAGTTGGTAGTATGGAAAGTTCCAGGGTTCGACGCAGAAGATCACGCCGATCGGGCTGCTTTCCATGTGGCCTTCACCGGCCTGCGGATGCAGCGGGACGTTGGCAAGGAAATGCTCGGCGTTCTTGGCGTAGTATTTCAGGATTTGCGAGCTGAATTCGATTTCGCCTTTGGCCTCGCTGATGCGCTTGCCCATTTCCAGGGTCATGGTGCGCGCAAACTGGTCAACACGCTCGTGGAGCAGGGTCGCGGCCTTCTCCACGATCTTCGCGCGTTCCGCGTAACTCTTGTGCTTCCATGACGCGAAGCAGGCGGTGGCCGCGGCAATCTTTGCCTCCAGCTCCTTGTCGCTTATTTCCGGGAATGACTTTACGATCTTGTTGTCGAAGGGGTTGACGCTCTGGTATTCCATGGGAATCCTCGATTGTTGTTGGCGGCGAACGCAACTTGCGCGGTTTGGCACTGCGCTGCGGATCGCACCTTCGGATTAGGATCCGGGCAAGTCGCCGATGCACGTCTTTCTACGGTCCTTGCAAACTGAAGATGTGGTGAGCGGCGCTTTGTTCATAGGATCGGAAACTACTTACTGCCTTCAGGGACCGACATGCGGGACGTGCAGGCAGTTGAGTGGCGACATCACCATCCCCGCAATGGGCGCGTAGCCGTGGCAACGATTGTGTCCCACCACGTGGTGTAGGAATAGCTGCACGCGAGCAGGGCTGAGCTACGCGATCAAGCGGCCAGAAGATGAAAAAAGGCAAGCGTTCTTTTTTGAAAAAAATAACCAAAAGACTTTTGCATACTGGCACGAGAGCGCTTCAGGATCGCTGCCTCATTTTCATGGGTTTTTTCAAAAAGCGCGTCGCATTTATGCTGCTCGCACATCGCTGAGAAACCGATCTACCTTCGCCGACAACTCCTCCGCCTGGGCAGCAAGATGTCGTGCCGTATCCAGAACGGCTACGCCGGCCAGACCGGTCTCACCCACCGCAACACTCACATCGCCAATGGTATCCGCCACCTGATGCGTGCTTGCGGTAGTGTGTGCCACATTCTGGGCGATTTGTGCGGTGGCGGCATTTTGCTGCGCCACTGCGTCGGCGATCGCTGTAGCGATGCCGCCGACCTCTTCAATTGTTGCCATAATGCCGCGTATGGCCGTCACCGCTTCGCCGGTGGCCTGCTGGATCTGCATGATCTGCGCGCCGATTTCACCGGTCGCATCGGCGGTGCGTTGGGCCAGGCTTTTCACCTCGCTGGCGACCACGGTAAAGCCGCGCCCAGCCTCACCGGCACGAGCAGCCTCGATCGTTGCGTTAAGCGCCAGCAGGTTGGTCTGACCGGCAATATTACTGATCAATTGCACCACCTGGCCGATCTTTTCGCTGGCCGCAGCCAGTGCCTGTACCGTGGCATCGGTGCGGCGCGCATCTTCTACCGCGCGCGACGTCACACGGCTGGAGGCAGCCACCTGGCGGCCGATTTCATGGATTGAGCTGGCCAGCGCATCGGCGGCTGCGGCCACTGTGGTAACGCTGGTGGAGGCATCGCGCGCCGCATCAGCGACCCGATCTGTCTGGATCTTGGTCGTGGCCGCACTGCCGCTCATTTTCTGGGCCACACCTTCCACATTCGCGGCGGAGCGCGTGACTTCGCGAACGATGCTGCCCACGCTGTTTTCGAAGCTGGAGGCCAGACTATAAAGTGTGGATTTGCGGGCAACCTCCGCGTCCCGCTTCTGCTTCTCCTGGGCGGTGCGCAGAGCGGTGATCTGCAACAACCCATCGCGGAACACAGCGAGGGCAGTGACGATGGCGCCAAGCTCATCGTGACGCACGAGTGATGTCAGATCGGTATCATTGTTGCCTGTCGCCACCTGAGAGGTGGCAGCGGCAATGCGGCGGATGGACCGCACCGTGCTCCAGGCTATCGCCGCCGTCGCCGCCAGCGCCAGCAGCACGGCCGCAATGGTGGCGCCGATGAGAGCACCATGCGCGTTGGCGTTAGTGGCGCGCGCAGCCTCCGAGTCGGTCAACTGACTTTTCCGCACCTCCGCCACAAGATCGGCCACGGAGCGCCGCGTGACCTCGAAATTCCTGTCGAAGGGACGGAGGAAGGAGACGGCGGAGGCAAAATCGATATCCAGCATCTGGGAAACCCAGTCCGCGGCACTCTTATATTTCAACACATCCTGGATCAGATGATCGATTTTTGGCCTCTGTGCGTCGGTTGCCCTGGTATCGCGCCAGGTGCGCAACTGTGCGGCTATCCGGTCGGTATCCTCTCCGATGGCGTGCAGTGCCGGCCCGGGGACAAAGCCTTTCGTGTGGGCAGCCTGAAGAGCGAGGATATGGTAGAGTTTTTCGTCGATGGCCTGCACGCCTTCCGACACGGCTTGCAGCTCCTGAACCGATTCCCCGGCCAGCTTCACCGTTTCCACCGAATGCCATTCCCGTGTCAGCCCGCGCGCGCCAATCACGGCCAACAGGATGGAGGCCGCGAGCACAATCATGGGCGCCAGCGCCATCTTGATCAGAAAGGGCCAGTTGGCCGGATTGGCAAGGCTGGACATCGAGGCTCCTTGTGGGTGGCCCCGAGTGTTTACCAGACCGGCTGAAGACGGGGTTAACCGGAGGAACGAGAGTTTTTCGAAGAAAGCACGAATCTTATTTTTCTGTTGAAAAAACGGCAAAAAGACTTTTATACGTTGGGCTGCGGCAGGATGACGCCGGTGAGAGAAATCTCAAGTGTATGTGCTGGACTAGTTTTGATGATAACGTCAGACCGAAAAAGGAAGGCGTTCTTTTTTGAAAAAAGAACCAAAAAACTTTTGCATATTAGTGCCCGACTGCTGCAACGCCGAAGCCCGAGAATCATTCAAAAGGTTTGACAGCGGACACTTAGAATTTGACCCTCGCCACGGCGAAGAAGCGACGGTCAACGGTTTCGCCTGCGGTTTCGATCTGGTTGCTGAGGTTGACCTGCTCGCCGACGCCGGCGATCGACAGATATTTCGTGATATTATAGGCCACGCGTAAATTCAACGTCACATAATCAGGTATGACCAACGGAAATGCGCCGGGCGAGGCCAAAGCGGGGCGCAGATAATCCGTGTACGCCGATTGCCAGCGGGCCTGCAAATCGAATTCCCATTTCGGCAGGCTGTAGCCGACACCCCAAACCACCTCATGCCGCGGCGTGCCGTTGGCATACTGGATCTGCGTATTGGGAATCTGCGCGGCACTTGCCGTGAGGTCCTGCGAGATGGAGGCATAGCGGTAGCTGAGGTTCCAGCGCAAGCCGCCGCGTGTCTTGCCCTTCGCGCCAACCTCAAAACCTTCCTCGTTGCTGGAGCCGATATTATTCACGCTGAAAATCGGCTCCCGCCCATAAAATCCGGACAGCGTATAGCCAGGGAATGGCAGAAGATTCGTGTTGCGCTGGAAGAATACCGAGCTGGTTAAGGTTGCCCCCAGGCCCGGCAGCCGCCGGTCATAGGACAGCTCGGCATTCCATACCGACGTCGGATGTAAATCCGGCGCGCCGGCGACCAGGCCGCCGAAATACAGGATTTGCCCGGCAAAGTCGATCAGCGAGGGAAGTTGCAGGCCGCGGGCTGCGGTGATGCGAATCGTGTCCTTGTCGGTCGCTCGAATTACCAGACCGGAGTTAAAGCTCAGCGCAGCGAGGGTTGTGTTATCGTAGATTTCGCGCGTGCGGCCGGGTGATGGCAGAAAATAGCCGGTATCGTGCAGTTGCAGATAATCCTCGCGCACCGCGTTCGTCAGTTCCAGCATGCGCGATATCTGCCAATCCCACATGCCGTTGGCAGCAAACACATCGTAGGATGCGGTGCCGCCATCGACGCCGGAGAACTGGATGCCGCTGTTGCGGTATTCCAGCCCGAGCCTTACAGTATTATCGGCATTCAGCTTAAGCAGGTCGCTGATCTTGGTGACCAGAACGTCGGCGGTGTTGTTCAGTGGACCGCCCTGTTCGAAATTGGCGATGGTCATGTTGCGGTAGATATCGAGATCGAGCGCGCCAAGCCGCGTATCCGCGGCCGCGCCGACGCGCCAGTAGCTGGCGTCGTTGGCCTCGTTGCCGAACGTATCGAGCGTGATCTGGGTGAGCGTGTGGGCATTCGCGTAGCCGGATTCCGCGCGCAGCAGGAGGGTGGGCGTGACCTGCCAGCGGCCGGAAATGTTCCATGTGCCCTGGCGGGGCGGGAACGGATCGGATGCGCCGTTTTCAAGCTGGTATCCGTTGGCAACGTAACCGCCGGTGGAAATGCGCACGCCGGCCGTGCTGCCGAAATGCTCGGTTGCCACGAGCGATCCCGACCCGTAGCCCTGCGTGCCGCCGCGCGCGGTGACACTGTTCACATTATCCAGCAGCGGATCGAAAGTGACGATGTTGATCACGCCGGCGGCGGCATTGAATCCGAATAAAGCCGTGGCAGGGCCTTTGACGATCTCGATCTGGCGTATTTCATCCAGCTGCACGGGGATTGTGTTCCAGGCGGTGTAGCCGTAATCGTCGTGATACACCTGCCGGCCATCGATCAGCACCAGCATGCGCGGATAAGAGGGTGTGTCGTAGCCGCGTATGCCCACCTGCACGTCGCCCCAGCTATAGCGGCGGATATCGATGCCGGTGACGAATTGCAGAATGTCGGGGATATTGTCGGCGCCGGACTGGCGAATCTGATCGGCGTCAATGATTACCATGTCGGCCGGCACGCGCGATGCCAACTGCGGCTTGCCCGTGGCCGAGGTGGTGACGGGCTGACCATACATCTGTTCCAGCGTGCCGTAATCCACGGCCTGGGCAAAGGCGGCTATGGGCGCCACCAGCGCCACGCCTGCCATGAGCGCCGTACGGTAGAGGAATGTTCTGTTCATCGCGTGTGTCCGGGCCATTATATTTCGTGAATCAGCATGGCGAGCGCGGCGGCGAAGCGCAGGCCGGCTTCCTGGGCGGCGCTGCGGTTGACCGTGAGATCCACCTCCGGATCGGTTTGCACGGCCATGACGCAATGCGCTGCCTGCACATCTGCTACCGAGGCGGTGATGCTGAGAATCTTGTGACTGCGCGAGGCTTTCATCGCGGCATCCGCGGGCGCACCGGTGGCCACGATCACCGCGATGAAGCCCGCACCGTCACCCAATGTAGCGGCATCGACCGGCTTGGCAGTGATGGTGCCGCCGCCGGAAGACAGGCCACCCGCGAACAGGGCCGCTATTGCCTCCGCATCCGCTTTGGAAGCAGCGTCGGGGCCAAACAGCACCGCCACCGTGCCGCCGGCGGGTGCCGGTTCCAAAAACCCCAGCGCCTTGGCGATAATGAGCGCATCCTTGGCAGAGAGCGATGCCGCCCCGGCTGGCCGCATGGCCAAATGCACCAGCAGCAGGCAGCAGGCCCTGTGCGAAACCACATGCGTTGTAGCCGGGTGAAGCGAAAGCGCATGCCGACAGCCTTCCAGGTTGCGCCATACCGCCGCCCGAACCTCGTTACGGTGTGGACAGCGCAGATGACGATCATGTTCTAGGTAGGTGGTGATGAAAACTGTATTAAGCACAAAGCGCCTGTGCCAAGGCGGACACAGGCAAGAAATTAAAACAATACGGTTAAGAATTTAACCCTCGCTGCGGGGCTTCGGCGGCCAAGGCCGGCGCAGCGGTCAGCAAGCCAGCCCGCCGCGCGGACGGGGGCTTTGCCTTCCGTAGCACCTCGGCCTAGCGCGCCTTCGGAGACACTCATGAGGGCACTGCGCAAGCCCGACCGCATGACGGTCGCGCAATTCCACGACTGGCAACCAGACCGCCACGCCGACAGGCGCTGGCAACTCGTGGACGGCAATCCCGTCTGCATGGCGCCGGCCAGTGAGAACCTTGGCAGGATACAGGCCGAAGCGGCCTTCCTGCTGACCGCGCACCTCCGCTCCAGCCGGCCTGGGTGCGCCGTGGTGGTCGCACCCGGCGTCGTGCCACGCATCAGCGCGGTGACCAACGAACGTGTGCCCGACATCGGCGTGACGTGCACGGCGCCTGCCGGCAGCCACGCCATGGTGGATCCGGTGCTGCTGATCGAAATCCTCTCGCCGTCCAACGAAGCCATCACGCGCGAGAATGTGTAGGCCTACACGACGATCCCGAGTGTCAGTGACATCCTGATCCTGGAAAGTGTTGCCATCGGGGCCGAAGTTTTTAGCCGCGGTGCGGATGGCGCCTGGCCGGAGGCGGGCCGCGTGATCGGGCCGCAGGACGACGTTGTTTTGGGGGCGATCGGATTTCGTGTGCCGCCGGTGGAGTTTTATCGGACAACAAATCTGGTTTAAGAAAGCACGTCTTCTTTGAAGAAGAGCCGAAAACCTTTGGAAATCAAGCCGAGCCCAAACCTCGCGCACGTCATGGATAAAAGTTTTTTGGTTCTTTTTTAAAAAAAGGACTGCTTTCTTCCTCACTTCGGCCAAAGCCAAGCCGCCCCCCGCACCCCCGAACTATCCCCATGCACGTTGCGCAAAATCGGCGTGCGCACCGAATCCGCAATGACATGGCGCCCCAGCAAAGGCGGTACCGTCGTATAAAGATGCGCCATGTTCGACAGGCCGCCGCCAATGACGATCGCGTCCGGATCCAGCACATTGATGATCTGGGCAAACCCGCGCGCCACCCGGTCGGCATGGCGGGCGAGCGCCGCGATTGCCACAGCGTCGCCGGCGGCGGCGCGGGCGGGGATGTGCGAGGCGTCGCGGGCGCCCGGCCCGTCGCATTCCTCGGCCAGCGCGGGGCCGGCGATGTAACGCTCGATGCAGCCGCTGTTGCCGCAGAAGCAGGCGCGGGGGGGCAGGTCGGCAGCATCCGGCCAAGGCAGCGGGTTATGGCCCCATTCGCCGGCGATGCGGTGAAGGCCGCCCAGCACGCGGCCGCCGATCACCAGCCCCCCGCCGCAGCCGGTGCCCAGGATGACGCCGAAGACGACCCCCAGGCCGGCGGCCGCCCCGTCGGAGGCTTCGGAGAGGGCAAAGCAGTTGGCATCGTTCTCGACCCGGACCTGGCGGCTCAGCGCCTCGCCCAAATCGCGGTCGAATGCGTGGCCGTTCAGCCACACCGAGTTGGCATTGCGCACCAGCCCGGTGCCGGGGCTGATGGCGCCTGGGATGCCCACGCCGACGCTGCACCTCCGGCCCAGCTCGGCCTCCGCACTGGTGACCAGGCCGACCACCGCCAGCACGGCGGCGTCGTACGACCCTGGGTTGGGCACCCGGCGGCGCAGCAACTGGTCGCCGTCCGGCCCGAGCACGATGATTTCGATTTTTGTGCCGCCGAAATCGATGCCGGCACGCAAGTCTGGGGCCATTTTGTAACCAACCTCCGAAAGCCGGCGCGGCGATTGCGCCCCGCTCTTGCTGAAACGATGCATCAAGCGCCAGGATATGGCGATGGCAGATACCACGCTCGATGCCCGCGGCCTGAATTGCCCGATGCCGGTGCTGCGCGCCAACCGCGCCTTGCGCAGCCTGCAAGCCGGCGAAAAACTCCGCGTTCTGGCCACCGACCGCGCCGCCATCGGCGATTTCCGCGCCTTCTGCCGCGAGACCGGACACCAGCTCCTCTCCTTCAGCGAGGAGGCCGGCACGCTCAGTTTTACCATCCGCCGGCGCCCCGATGAACAGCAGGCGGCATCATGAACCGGGTTGCCCTGTTCACCCACACCGCCTGCGTCGCCCACGACCCCGGCGTCGGCCACCCTGAGCAGCCGGACCGGCTGCGCGCCGTGCTCTCCGCCCTCGAGCACCCGGATTTCACCTCCCTGCTGCGCGAACAGGCGCCGCTCGCCAGCGCCGACCAGCTCCGCCTCGCCCACCCCGACGCCTATGTGCAGGAGATCCTCGGCATTCCGGACGATGCGTACCGCGCGCTCGATCCCGATACGATCGTCGGCCCAGGCAGCGTCGCGGCCGCGCGCCATGCCGCCGGCGGGGCCATCGCCGCCGTCGATGCGGTCATGGAAGGCTGGGCGGACGCCGCCTTCGCCGCCGTGCGCCCGCCTGGCCACCATGCGGAGGCCAGCCAGGCCATGGGCTTCTGCCTGTTCAACTCGGTTTCCATCGCCGCCCATCACGCGCGCCGGCGCTGGGGCCTGGCGCGCATCGCCGTGGTGGATTTCGATGTGCACCACGGCAACGGCACCCAGCATATGTTCGAGCCCGACCCCGGGTTGCTCTATGTCTCCAGCCACCAGATGCCCTGCTACCCCGGCACCGGCCACCCGTCCGAGACCGGAGTCGCCGGCAATATCGTAAATCTCCCGCTCGATCCTGGGTCCGGCAGCGCCGCATTCCGCTCCGCCTGGGAGCATGAGGGGATACCGGCGCTTCTGGCCTTCGCGCCCGAGCTGATCATTATCAGCGCCGGGTTCGACGCCCACCGCGCCGATCCGCTCGCGAACATCCTGCTGGACACGGCCGATTTCGGCTGGATCACCGACCAGCTTCTGGCCGTCGCCACGGCTACCTGCAAAGGCCGCCTCGTCTCCGTGCTGGAGGGGGGGTATGACCTGAAAGCCCTGGCGGCCTCGGCGGCACTGCATGTCCGGCGGCTGATCGGCAGTTGAGGCCGAGTTTCGTAGGTTCGTAGCCCGCATGAAGCGCAGCGGAATGCGGGCCGCGCGGCAGTTACACCCCAATCTCGCGCCCCAGACCCGCATTCCGCTACGCTTCATGACGGGCTACGGCCTTGCCTCACAGCCCATTAACCCGCTACGTCGGTCGTCTTTCACCACTGAGCGAGTTCATGTCGGACAGCATTTCCGGCCTTTCCTTCGAAGACGCCATGGCCGAGCTCGACCGCATCGTGCGCAGCCTCGAAGGCGGGCAGCAGAAGCTGGAGGATGCCATCACCTGCTATGAACGCGGCACGCTGCTGCGCCGCCATTGCGAAGCCAAGCTCGCCGAGGCCGAGGCGCGGGTGCAGGCCATCGTCCAGCACGCCGACGGATCGCTCAGCATCAAGGACGCCGGCCCGCTCACGGCCGCCAGCTAACTCCCATGAACGACCAAGCCTTGCAGGCGGCGCTCGCGGCGCACGCGCAAATCATCGAGCAATGCCTCGACACTCTGCTGCCGCAGGATGGCGGACACGAGCACGCGCTGTTCGCCGCCATGCGCTACGCCGCACTCGGCGGCGGCAAACGGTTACGTGGGTTCCTGGTCATGGAGGTCGCCTCCCTGTTCAAGGTCGCCACCACCTGCGCCGCCAGGGTCGCCGCCTCCGTCGAAATGCTGCACGCCTATTCGCTGGTGCACGACGACCTGCCCGCCATGGACAATGACGATTTGCGGCGCGGCAAACCTTCCGCGCATCGGGCGTTCGATGAAGCCACCGCCATTCTCGCAGGCGACGCCTTGCAGGCGCGTGCGTTCGAGGTGCTGGCCGAGGAGGATACCCACGCCGATGCCCATGCCCGCTGCGAACTCGTGCTCGCCCTGGGCGCTGCCGCCGGCGCGCGCGGCATGGCCGGCGGCCAGATGATCGACATGGCCACCGAAGGCCAGACGCTGACGCTCGCCGAAGTCGGCCGCTTGCAGGCGCTGAAAACCGGGCGGCTGATCCAATATTCGGCCGAGGCCGGCGCCATCCTCGGCCGCGCGCCCGCCCCTTTGCGCGCGCTCATCGTCGCCTACGGCCGTGATATCGGGGCGGCGTTTCAGATCGCCGACGACGTGCTCGATGCCGTGGGCACCGACGCGGAGATCGGCAAGACGGCCGGCAAGGACCAGGCCGCCGGCAAGGCCACCGTCGTCTCCCTGCTCGGCGTGGAGCGCGCCACCACCCAGGCCCGCATCCTCGCCGAGCAGGCTGCCTCCCATCTCGACCATTTCGGACCCGAAGCCGACCGGCTGCGCGCGCTGGCGCAGTGGGTCGTCTCGCGCAGGAGCTAGCGTATGAAGGATTCCAAGATCGATCCGGCCGAGCCGCGCGCCACCGTGCCGGGGCGCCCCATCACGCCGCTGCTGGACCGCGTCAATGTGCCGGCGGACCTGCGCAATTTCTCGGCCGAGCAATTGCGCCAGCTCGCCGACGAGCTGCGCGCCGAAACCATCGATGCGGTCTCGGTCACCGGCGGCCATCTCGGCGCCTCGCTCGGCGTGGTGGAGCTGACCGTTGCCCTGCACGCCGTGTTCGACACGCCGACCGACAAGGTGATCTGGGACGTTGGCCACCAGGCCTATCCGCACAAAATCCTCACCGGCCGGCGCGACCGCATCCGCACCCTGCGCCAGACCGGCGGCCTCTCCGGTTTTACGCGCCGCAGCGAAAGCGAATACGACCCGTTCGGCGCCGCGCACAGCTCGACGTCCATTTCCGCCGGCCTCGGGTTCGCTGTCGCCAATGAGCTGGCGGGCCACCCCGAGCGCCATGTGATTGCGGTGATCGGCGACGGGGCGATGAGTGCGGGCATGGCCTATGAGGCCATGAACAACGCCGGCGCCCGCAAGAGCCGGCTGATCGTCGTGCTCAACGACAACGAAATGTCCATCGCCCCGCCGGTGGGCGCGATGAGCGCCTATCTCTCGCGCCTGATGTCCTCGCGCAGTTTTCTCTCCCTGCGCGAAGTGGCCGGCAAACTGGCGCGGCAGTTGCCCTGGGGCCTGGAGCGCACCGCCAAGAAGGCCGAGGAATATGCCCGCGGCCTGCTCACCGGCGGCACTTTGTTCGAGGAGCTCGGGTTTTATTACATCGGCCCGATCGACGGCCATAACATGGACCATCTTCTCCCCGTGCTGCGCAATCTGCGCGATGCCGAGGATTCCGGCCCGATCCTGCTGCACGTCATTACCGAGAAAGGCCACGGCTACGCCCCGGCGGAAGCCACGGCCGACAAGCTGCATGCGGTGGCCAAATTCAACGTCGTCACCGGCGAGCAGGTGAAGGCGCCGCCAGGCGCACCCACCTACACGCGCGTGTTCGCGGACAGCCTGGTCGCCGAGGCCGAACGCGACGACCGGGTGGTCGCCATCACCGCGGCCATGCCGAGCGGCACCGGGCTAGACCGGTTCGCGGCCAAATTCCCCACCCGCTTCTTCGATGTCGGCATCGCCGAGCAGCATGCGGTCACGTTTGCGGCGGCGATGGCCGCTGAGGGTTTCATACCGTTCGCTGCCATTTACAGCACGTTCCTCCAGCGCGCCTACGACCAGGTGGTGCATGACGTGGTGCTGCAAAAACTCCCCGTCCGCTTCGCCATCGACCGCGCCGGCCTGGTCGGCGCTGACGGCGCCACCCACGCCGGCAGTTTTGATCTTTCATTCCTCGGCTGCCTGCCCGGCGTCGTCATCATGGCCCCCGCCGATGAGGCGGAGCTGATGCATATGGTGACGACGGCGACCGCGCTCGGCGACCGGCCGTCGGCGTTCCGCTATCCGCGCGGCGAAGGCACTGGTGTGGCCCTGCCGCCACGCGGCGAGGTGCTGGATATCGGCCGCGGCCGCGTGCTGCGCGAGGGCAGCAGCGTTGCCATCCTCAGCCTGGGCACACGCTTGGGCGAGGCGCTGCGGGCCGCCGACGAGCTGGCCGCCCGTGGCCTTTCGGCCACAGTCGCTGACGCCAGATTCGTCAAACCGATCGATACCGCGCTGGTCACCCAGCTTGCCCGGCATCACGAAGTGCTCGTCACCATCGAGGAAGCGTCGATCGGGGGTTTTTCCACCCAGGTGGGACACCATCTGGCGTGCAGCGGCCTGCTGGATCAGGCGGTGCGCTGGCGGCCGATGGTTCTGCCCGACCGTTTCATCGACCACGCCAGCCCGTCCGGCCAGATCGCGGAAGCCGGGCTCGATGCGCGGTCGATCGTTCAGACAGTGCTCGGCGCGCTTGGCCGGGAAGTGAAAGCGGTGAATCTTTGAGGCAGTTGTCGGTCGTCGGTCGTCGGTCGTCGGGGAGGAGGGTCGCGGGGCTTGCTGTCATTGCATGCCTCGCGTGCACCTCTGCCTGGGCTGAGACCGATATTTCCGCGCCGGTCGCGGCCCTGGATCAGGCGCTGATGACAGCGGAAAAGACGAGTTCCCAAGCCTTTCCCGCGCGTTACGCGGCACTAGCCCCGGTGGTGGACCATGTGTTCAATTTGCCACAGATTCTGCAAACCATCGTCGGTTTGAAATGGTCCAGCGTCGCGCCCGCCGATCAGCAGCGTCTCTTAACCGTGTTTCGCGCCTATACAATCTGCAACTATGTGGCAAATTTTAACAGCGACTCGGGCGATCAGATCAGGCTGCTCCCGGAGACCCGCAGCGTAGGAGCGGACCGGGTGGTGGAGACAGAGATTGTGCCGGTGAAAGGTGACGCCATTCGCATCGATTATGTGATGCGTCAGGGTCCCGCGGGTTGGCAGGCGGTGGATGTGCTGGAAGAGAAGAGCATCAGCCAGGTCGCCGTTCAGCGGTCGGATTTCCGCGCGCTCATGGCGCAGGGCGCCGGTGCGCTCATCGCCAGCCTGACCGCCAAGGTCGATACGCTGTCGGCAGGCACCATAAAACCGTGAATTTCTATGTCATCACCGCGGCGCTGACGCTGGCCGGTCTGGTGCAGGTGCTGTTCGGCTGGGTTGCTGTCCACCGGTTCCGCGGCCTGACGCCCGCCGCCGCCGCGCGCCCGCCGATCACCGTGCTCAAGCCGCTGCACGGCGACGAGCCGCTGCTGGAGCAGGCGCTCGAAAGTTTTTGCCGGCAGGAGTATCCGTGCTTCCAACTGGTGTTCGGCGTGCAGGCGGCCGACGACACCGCCATTGACGTGGTCGAGCGCCTGCGCGCGCGCTTCCCCGGCGTGGACATGGAGCTGGTGATCGACGCCACGCCGCACGGCGCGAACCACAAGGTTGCCAATCTCATCAACATGTTCCCCTCGGCGCGCCACGACATGCTGGTGATTTCCGACAGCGACATGCATGCCGACCCGATGTATCTGGCCCGCGTCGCCGATGCGCTGGGGGCGCCCGGCACCGGGCTGGTCACCACCCTCTACACCGGCCGCCCGGCCCGGCCAGGCCTCTCCGGCCTGCTCGGCAGCGCCTATATCACGCAGAGTTTTGCCGCCGGCGCGCTGCTGGCGCGCTGGCTCGGGCGCCAGGATTGCATGGGCGCCACCATGGCGCTGACCCGCGACACGCTGATGCGCATCGGCGGCCTGCCGGCCCTTTCGCCGTTCGTGGCCGATGACGCGGTGCTCGGCGCGAAAGTGCGCGCCCTCGGCCAGCGCGTGGCGCTGGCCGCCACCGTGCCGGCGACCACGGTCGCCGAGCGCGGCATCGGCGCGCTGTTCCGCCACGAGCTGCGTTGGGCGCGGACCATCCGCGCCGTGGCGCCGCTCGGGTTTGCCGTATCGGTGATCCAGTATCCGGTGTTCTGGGCGCTACTGACGGTGGCGTTTGCCGCTGCCGCCCCCTGGACGCTGCTGCTGCTGCTGGCCGCGGCGACATTGCGCGCGGTGGCTGGCCGCGATATCGAAACAATCATGGGTGCGTCGCCGACGCCGGTCTGGCTGCCGCCCTTGCGCGACGTCATGTCCGTCGCCGTGCTGCTGGCGGCTTACGCGGGCGACGAGGTGGCCTGGCGCGGCCATGTGCTGAGCACGCACGAAGACACGCATTATACGTCCCGACACCATGCCGCGGTCACGCCCGGCCTGGTGTCCGGAAAGGGGTAGTTTCCATGCTGAAAACTTTGTTCCTGCAGCCCCCGTCCTTCGATGGTTTCGATGGCGGCGCCGGCTCGCGCTACCAGGCCAAGCGCGAGATCAAGAGTTTCTGGTACCCCACATGGCTCGCCCAGCCCGCCGCCCTCGTGCCAGGCAGCCGGCTGATCGACGCGCCCCCCGCGCGCACCTCGCTGGAGACGGTGATCGCCGCCGCCCGCGAGCACGATCTGGTCGTCATGCACACATCCACCCCATCCTTCGCCTCGGACGTCAAAGTGGCCGAGGCACTGAAGGCCGCCAAGCCGAGCCTCAAGATTGGCATGGTCGGCGCCAAGGTCGCGGTGCAGCCGAATGAAAGTTTGCAGCAGGGCGAGGTGATCGATTTCGTCGCCCGCAACGAGTTCGATTTCACCATCAAGGAGGTGGCCGAAGACCGTCCCTGGGCGGAGATCGACGGCATTACCTGGCGCGGCGCGAACGGCGAGCTGGTCCGTAACAAGGACCGTACCATGCTGGAAAACATGGACGAGCTGCCCTTCGTCACCGAAGTGTACAAGCGCGATTTGCGCATCGAAGATTATTTCATCGGCTATCTGCTGCACCCGTACGTGTCGCTCTACACCGGCCGCGGCTGCAAATCGCGCTGCACTTTTTGTCTGTGGCCGCAAACGGTCGGCGGCCACCGCTACCGCGTGCGCAGCCCCGAGCATGTCGCGGCCGAGATAAAACTCTGCCAGAAAATGTTCCCGCAGGTGCGCGAGTATTTTTTCGATGACGACACGTTTACCGACGATCTGCCGCGTGCGGAAGCGATTGCGCGCGAGCTGGGCAAGCTCGGCGTCACCTGGTCCTGCAACGCCAAGGCGAATGTTCCCCGCAGCACGCTAAAGATTTTGAAGGATAACGGCCTGCGCCTGCTGCTGGTCGGTTACGAGAGCGGCAACCAGCAAATCCTGCACAACATCAAGAAGGGCATGCTGATCGACGTCGCGCGCCGCTTCACCAAGGATTGCCACGAGCTCGGCATCAA
>Ga0116231_10007450_pt1 | contig 20018 bp, 15 predicted proteins | sample S1TSphgellanicum_2_FD_89695 | JGI IMG/M metagenome (GOLD analysis project Ga0116231, IMG submission 89695) | Host-associated microbial communities from peat moss isolated from Minnesota, USA - S1T2_Fd - Sphagnum magellanicum MG | ecosystem: Host-associated > Plants > Peat moss > Unclassified...
TATGGTGATCTGGAGATGGGAGAATGTGTTGCAGAACAAGTTCTCAGATTGGACCCTGGAAATTCTGCAGGCTATGTGATGCTAGCAAACATCTATGCAGCTGCTGGCAACTGGGATAGCTGTGCAAATATTCAGTGACTGAGGTTGGAAAGGGGTGTGCAGAAACAACCAGGGTGCATGTGGATTGAGCTGAACAAGGAGGTGCATTCTTTCACAGTAGATGACCAAGAGCATCCACAGATAATTGAAATCTGTGAAGAACTAAAAAGGTTGTCTGGCCAAATGAAGGAGCTAGGATATGAGCTAGATACCAAGTTTGTGTTACATGATGTAGAGGATGAAGACAAGATGTTGGGTTTGGGTCATCACTCTGAGAAGCTGGCAATTGCATTTGGCCTGATCAGCACACCCCCTGGTACTACACTTTGCATCTTCAAAAATTTGTGGATGTGTGGTGACTGCCATTGTGCCATCAAGGTCATTTCAAAGATAGTTGTGAGAAAAATCATTGTGAGGGATGCCAATCGCTTCCATCACTTTCAGAATGGTCTTTGTTCTTGCAGGGATTATTGGTGATGTCAATGGTGTCCTTATAGTCCCCTGGATCAGCATACATCATATTCCTTCCATCACACTGATATCCAGATGCAAAGGATGTGCCTGTTGGGAACATGCCTGCCTTCATGATCAGGCATAAATGTTAATCTGGACTTCAAATCATTTGCCATATCTATTCAACAAAGAGGACATGATGACTGCTCTGCTCTCCTGTGACCTAGAAGCTCCACAGCAATTGCAAAGATAATGCATCAGCTTGCAGGGTAACTTCACTGAGCACAATATAAAGCAAGTGTGATAAAGAAACTTGAGAAAAGGAAGATAAGGTCCAGGCGGTTGGCAAAGCTTGGTTTTCTGCTGCAAGCCCTGTGTTCAAGTCTCTCTTGCTTCTCTTCCTGTTGTCAGCCTGTGTGGTCTGTTCATCCAAGCAGGCAAAGAAAGCATCTGAGGAGCAATAGTGGGAAGTGTCCCAGGGTATCTGGGTTCAGGTTTTCTTGATCTCGGCCTGGGTCAATGGAGAACTGATGATTCTGATTGCCTTTGGAAAATTGGGAGAAGGATGATTCAATTGTTATACAAGACAGAAGGTGATTCATCAATTTGAAGGCTGTGAGGTTGGCTGAATGGGAGGATTGCATGAGAAGAGGAAATGGTGTGGACCAGAATATGGCTAAGGATCTGGTCTCTATTGTGGTATCCATGAGAGTGAGTTGCAAGGACATTTGCATTAGAGCACTATGCTGTGTTCCAACATTTCATGGTCTACATCTACACACGTGTCTCTCTCCTATGGTAACCAACCTTTTCCAGAACTAGAAACTCAGCTCATTCAGGTTTGGTGCTTGTAGTATACTTTTGAATGTTGTCAGAGACAATATACTCGGCCAGAGGAACAGAAGTTTGTCCAACAGTGTGCTTACATTTATCTCTCCGACTCTACTGTGGAACATTTAGTGCTGATATACATGTCACTGCATGATATCTCTCTATAGTGGTTCTGATTTTTCATCAGCTTTTGGCAAAATTAATCCCATTCGACACAATTTCATGATGTTCAGCACACATTTGTGTGGATCTGATGGCTAGATCACTTGGGGTTGTGAGTTATATGAGGTCTTGCCTTTCCTAATTTTACAGTGCTTTGCTTTACCTACTTTTCTAGCTCTGTCAGAGGTAGCAGTGTTTTTCTACCTCAAGTCTTCTTGAGAATATCTTTACTGATGATGTTCCCACAGTCCAGATTGACATGGCCTGGAATAGAGACCTTTGTTGATGAAAAAAATCATGTTTAGTATAATGAGCAATATGTTAACATGCTATGCAGGTGAGTAGACTCATGTAAGGAAAAGTGCTGAGGTATGGACACCAATGTTGGCATATGCAAGAGATGTAGAATCTGGGAGAAGCCATCAAGGTGGTCAGAGGTTGTTTATCAGAGATTGTAACATGAAGCCGGATTTACTTCAAGAAAGAGAAAGAGTAAGTGGTAAGTTTCACTGGGCTCAGACTGCAGCTAATAGACATGGATTTCTTATGAAAACCTGCAGACATAACTGATACTTTGTGAATGGCACTCATAATAAGGTTATGGCCACACTCATTCTTGTCAATGTTAGTTTTGGTCTTGCTAGCACCCATAAAAATGGGGCCTTCAAAGTGTTTGTTTTTAGTTTTCTCTGCAACCTCACAGATATGTTCTTGTGGCTAAAATGGATGCACTGCATTGACATAATTCCTATTGGTGTGCTTAAGGGAAATATTCAGGTGCAGGCCTTAACCACTAACCCTCTATGTAGGCCCTCTAATGCCCACCTGATTGCAAAATGAAATGAAGCTTTACTGTCATGAGCTTGTCACAGCTTTAATGAGAATACTATTGGCTGTATGTGTTATCTCTGTTACTCGGGTGCTTGCCAACATGATGACCAAGTCTTCTTACTGCTTCTGGAAATGTGACAGAAACCCAGGATGCAGGTGTTTGTACAACTGTTTGTCTGAATTTTTGGGCACGGCGTGACATACTTATCTGCACCAGTTGTTGGGAGCCAATGAAGTCAGTGCAGAGCTAGACACTGCTATTTATGATGAAGGTGACGCTCTGATATCTTGGGAAATCACAATCATAATGGTTCTGCAATCTCATAGATTCTCTCTCATAGGTGCTGACAATTTTAAACAAACAAATCAATAAAATATCACATTGGTTGCAAAATAGTCTCATACCAGCAGCTAATTATGTGCTATTGCAAGATGTTCATGAAAAGTGCTTAAAAATTGCTGGTTAGTGGCAAGGCAGTATGTTCATGGCATTGGTAATGGTGAATTTTGATGCTTAGGGACTTCAAAATTCACTTGATACTGGTGTTTGAATTCCTAGTAGCCATACGATGATGACCTTTATCAAGTTTAAAACACACCATTTCAAGCCATGAAGCCATGAGTGGTGACAGTAGTGGTAGACATCAAACTCTTCAATAAAACTGTTGCTTTATTATTGTGCATCCACCAGCAGCAGCTACATACAGAACCTTTTAATAGCTCCATAAAAGATCCATTGTGTTGCAAATGACGAGTTATACAATTTTAGCTGAATGGTGTCTCAGTTTTTGACTTTGAATCCTCACTTGAAGAGGTTGATACAGGCAACATTGGCCTAAAATGAAAGACTCCACATCTTGTTAGCCCTGCATTCATAGGTCATCTTAAAAATGTCTTTTGAACTTATGACCAGTTCACATATAGACATTGAACAAAGTGAATGAGTCCATGTGAAAATGAAATGCATAAACTGAAGCCATAGGAGGGTTACTAGATATAAGTTGTGGTTAACTACAAATAAACTATGGACAATTGAGATGACAACTACTAATTCATTTATCCAATAAGGTCAAACATATTCCTAACCTAATGTAATCAAGCAAATGTTAATTAGCATCGTAAAGCACTTAGAAAAACTTCCTAAGTGTACTTGCTCAGCACCTTATATTCATGAATTTCTCTCCCAGAAAAGAGGAGTGATCTCTTGCCTACTCCCTACCGTGCTGGCTTACTCTGCAGAGTGATCAGGGGCTTGCCCATTCTTTAACATGTAATCCCGTCATCACTGCCAAAATCAATGTGAGGTGTGGCAGAAACATCAACTTTGAAGGCATTCTAGAAATACATATGCACTAGACTTGGAGTTTTTTATGACCCCACCAGTTGAAGGCAGACTGAGAATACCATGTAAAGAATCTTGTGAAATCTAATGATTGAAGCTTATAGTTTCCTTGTAACTGTTCCTTTCTTCAGGTGTCTACTGGAAGAACTGGTGCCAAATGTAGATAACAGTCAGTCAAGCTCCTGGTGGCAAATGTGGCTCAAGGGAAAATTCCCACAAAAATCAGCAACATATGCATGGAAGAATAGATCCAATTCTCTGAAAACCATCATCAGATGCTTTGCACAAGAAAGCTGTTTTAAAAGACCCCAATTTACTTTGCATCAATCTTTGAGTAAATCCTAGCAGCTTCTGGGGTTACATTTTGCAAACCTGCAAAAGAAACTATAGGTCAATACAAATCAACTTGGTCTTCTTCTCATCAATTCATTTGTCACTCAGATGATGCTGTTTTCCATGACCTGCATACAGAGGAAATGAAAGTGCGCAACAAAAGTACAGACTGTATATGAAATCCAAGTAGGCTGACAAAAGGAGTTCTTAACCATCTCCTTACACATGAATTCTTGTAGCTGTAATAAACAACTGTAATAACTTGAAACTGAAGCCCTGATATATCCACATAACTAGCATCAAGTTTTCAGTCCAGATTTCCCACTAAACTTTGACACTTACTGTTCCTAATCAGTCATGCATGCTGAGCAGCAGCAACCATATGCATGCAATAGATCATCAATGCATTGAAAGAAGAGTACTAGAGCACATTGTGGAACTCAAAATTGCAGTGTACCTTGTTTTAATGCCCCACCAATTGGAAATCTGACTTTATGCTGCACTGTGCTACTGAAATTCAGAACAAAGGCTCGTTCTGTGAGATTTCAACCAAGGAACTAGGGCAGGAAACTGCATGCTACTGTAGATTGCACCTACCCATGTAGCTCTCAGATACTCTGCCTCATCAAAAACACTCATCAAGCTTGCTTGCTAAGCACCAAAGCTTCATATGTGTAATTAACTGGAGAAATTCCTACCATTGCTCCAGAGTTAGTACTGCTCAAAGACTGTTCAAAAGTAAGCTAATGTGTCAATTATGCCACCTCAAATTCCCTAAAGTGCAAGAATGGAATCATTGACCTTCAGATGATTTTTTCATTTCTGGAAGGATTAAAGGATGTTGCACACAAACCTGTAATAGTCATGTTTGAAGAGGTTTATGCACTGCATAGTCTCCATAACAAGATTCCGCCATTTTGTGCAGTGCTGGTAGCCACAAGATAGAAGTTTTGTGCTGTTTAACCACTCACTCCTTGAATGTCACCTTGTTTTCCCTCATAAACAGATGCTGCTAAAGGATATAGATCTACAAACTGCTTCCTGAAATACTTCTCAGAGCCACTGATGATTGCCCGGAGGGCATATTCCCTTTTGAGGTAACAGTCCTTGAGAAACAAGCCATGAAAATACCCAGTGTCGTGGCTTGATCCTCCCTTCCAAACAGAATGTGACAAATGATGTGAACATCAAGACCTCCTTGGCAGGCCGGTTCATAACAAGGAAATCAAACTTTTGCCACACAGTGCTTTCTGTGCAACTAAGAACTGTTGGATGTCCCTTCAAGATGTCACATACTTCACTCCCAGAGAATCCAATGCTCTTGAGAACCTCATAACCCTGCCTCCAAAGAATCCAAGGATCTACCAAGTATATCAGGGTGCAAAGTGAAAAGGCTCACTAGCTCCTTTCCTACCAGGCCCTTGTTTTCAAAGAATTCCACCCTTCTGCTTTAGGGTCTCAATGTTGGTAGTGAAAATTGCTGGGTAATGGGTTAATATTTCCCCAACACACTTTCTCTCCATACCCAATTTCTCCATGAAATTCATCTTTGGGGTGATGTTTTCAGTTATACTATGGCAAAGGATGCTATAGGCTGTTCAATTATTATCTTCCCTAGGTGCTCCTTATTCACACCAACACTTAACAACAATGGAGCTGATTATACAAAGGATATATAACTGATTTTGAAAACTTACAAAATTAGGTGAAGGGAGAAGAAAATCATCAATCAATGTTAACTTGATTGAAATTTCATCCTTCAAAAAAGAGTACCCCACTAACCTTCAATGAAAACAACTACCAATTTTGAAAGTGGAAAAGTGAAATAAGAAGGCATGAAGGATTCTTTTCAAAAATAATGAAATCATAGATTTATATCCAAACACATTCATAATTAGGTTCGTTTTTCCCACACAACACTAGTTTACCAAGTTGTAGTTCAAAAAAATCACAAGGCTCTATGGATATTCCTTCAACTATATAGTTTGTAACAAAGGAACCCACAAATGTAAGGCAACAAATGTGAACAATTGTACCCTAAATAAGCCAACAACAAAAACACCTTCATAATCATAATTTAAAACAGTTCAATTTAAAGTATTGTGACATCGGATACAAGTGGCAAGAAGGTGAATGACCTTCCAAGATAGGTTTGCACATAAATCTTTTCAAAGCTTAAAAGGCATCATTGAAAGGTTTTCACATTTGATTATAATGTATTAGTTACCATAATATTTGCATAATCACTACATTCCATAATGTACACATGCACATGTACATGAACAAACCAAAACCAATGCAAATCTGTATATTGTTTCTCTTAAGATCCACAGTCAAATGATTTAATAACTATCCATGGACATTTCCATTTCAAATACTATCTTAATAATAAATATATCTATTACTAAATTAGAATTAAAAATGCCAAGCTCACATGAAACATAAAGTCTCTAACAAACTTTTAGTACTACAATTTTACAATACATTCAACAACTATTCCACACATTTCATCATTCCATTGCATACATTTTACAATAATGTAATCAACACTAACACAAAGCTTTCTATATCCATTGCATCATCAAACATTAGGCTTCAATGGATGGGGTACTCAAATTACGACATGGAAGAACTATGTAAAATTCACAATGACTACATATGAATCAAGCTATTCCAATACACCAAAACTTTCATAACCACATTGACTTGTGCTTAACATTATTCACCCCTTCATTGTTAAGATCCTAACTTCTAATTATCTTAATTTAACTAATGTCAACCCATGCGATTCATGAAACTTCATCACATCTAACTTCTCACAATTTCAAACTTGTCATGCTTCAAGAACATTATTCACCCTTTCATAATGGATTATGTGCCTAGTTAAAGATATTGTCAAACCTTTTCCAATTTTCAAATCAATAAGCAATTTACTCTTTCCTCTCACAACAATGGTTCCAACAAATTCCCAATAGTTGCCACAAAATGGGGGAAGATTTCAATATGTAAGTCCAAGTAGAATAGCTCGCTAGCCTGGTATAGATTCAACTTTTGTTATAGATTCAACTTTTGTTGCTCAAATAATTGAAGAAACTCCCTCTCATGTATATGCCCAAGGGAAATGTGTTCTTTATCATAATCCACAATGCTGCATCCAATCCAAATTGAAATGAAGTTAAGAGTCAAAATGCAAAAGAAAACAAGTTGTAAAAAAAATGGAAAACCAAACAATTGAGGGGAGAAACTCTTTTATGCAAAATGGGCAACATGGATTGAGTAGATGTTCAAGGGAGCCATGATTTGGCATGGAAGACCCCGAAACACCTAAACATGCAAACTTGTGTCTTCTAAGGTGACCAATTACTAGAACATGGAATATACAACACAGCCAATGCAAAGCCAAATGCTTTCAAAACACAACCATTGAAGCATTTGCCACCAGCACCACATGAGTGAGTAGAGAATCTTGTAATTCACAAAGCAATAGGTTGCACATGGGACAACTCATCTATAATAAAGATAGTAAATTACAAAGAGAAGGCAGCCAAAAAGACTAAAGAGTGGTGTGACCTAGAGTCTCCAAGCTTCCTTTCCAAGAAGACAATACATGGCAGTACCAAGGGTCTTCGAAATAGCAAAAAGACCGACTTATCCACAATGAATTAAGGATACCAAGACGGAAACAATGAGATCTCTATCAAAAAAATGATGTTTAAACGGGTTAAAATAATAAAAACTCTTCGTTTTATGAGAAGGAGTCAAGATGATTCTCAACCAGCTGCAAAGTGTGCCGCAAGAAAACAAAAATATGTGTGAAACGAGCTTATCATGAAACCAGTAGCAAAGCTCACATATCTTTGCGTTGTTGAAAGAGATTGAAGGCCTCACCTCCATGGGTTCCGAAAGTCTTTACCTCGTCACAACTGCCAACAGAGAGTGCCGCATACGTGCTATCACGAAGCCCCACAATTGCAGAACATCGCGCCTCCCTTTCTTCTTCTCACCCGAAAGAAAAAGGCGTTAAGAAGCATGCTCTACGCTGACACTCCCACAATCGTTCCCCTACTTCCTAGCGTTTTTCATTATCCTTACCTTCTTCTCTAGCGGAATATTTCTTCCTCAACATCTGCTCTCAAAAACCCTCTCCAAACGCCTCTGGAGTCTGGACTCTCTAAGTCCTGCTCGCAGAAACCCCTCTTCTAAGATGCCACTGCCATCTCCTTCAGCAGGCGAAGGTCACCATGGGCATTCGCGCGTTTTACTGACGGGAACGTAGACATTTTTCATCCCCCAATTTTTTGTTCGTCGATTGCAACCCGGTACAGTGTTTAGGGCATATAGAACACAAAGTTGTTGGACACGCTTTCAACTAGAACCGCGTTGGAGAATACTGTATCCAAAGGACGTTCGCCAAGCGCACCGGATTTTCTTCTGAAGTTCGGAGGGTTTCAGAAGCAGTTCCCTAGCTTTGCATTTACCAATTGAAGCTGTTCGCATCTTTAGCAGAACGCAATGCACGCGCTTGAAAACCCTAGTGAACAGGGATCCCGAGCAACTCCTGTTTTCACAATCTTCACCTGTTTTTTCCTTCCGTGTCCGGCACAAGACACTACTACTGCCGCTCTCTAACGGCACGGACTTCTGCGATCAGCTCTTCTGGCGGAGAGAGAGGGAGAGAGAGGTTTTGCGCCGTGTGACCTAGTCGTCTTCGTCATTTGCCGTTCTTCTTTCGACTAGAAGCGGAGTGCGGTGGAGAGATTACTGTAATCCGGTGTTCCTTTCTCTTCTGGTCTGGTCTGGTGTGTCCTCTGTCTGGGGGCTGGTGCAATGCAGGCTCCGGAGCAGGAAGCCGTGACGAGTGCGGAGGAGCAGGAGAAATGGTTAGCGGATGCCATGGCACTCGTCCAGCACCATGCTTTCTACATGCACCGCGCTTTGGTGAGCGAGAGTCTTCCGATCTCCCGTTGTTTTCTCTCGCTTGACGTAATTCACTAAGACTTTGGATCCTTTGGTGTCCAGAGGTGAAGAAGGGGATCTAAACCCTTAGAGCGCAGTGCCAAACGACCAGAGGAAGTAATCTTTCTAAGGGATTCGATTTGATTTTTTTTCCCCCTCCTTCCTTTCTTGTGTGTAGGATGCAAATAACATTCGGGATGTGCTCAAGTTTTCAGCACAGATGTTGTCAGAGCTCAGGACATCCAAATTATCGCCACAGAAATACTACGAACTCTGTATCCATCTCTCTGTCCCCATCAGCAGTTTCAGTTTTTGAGGCTTGTACATGTTGCAAACTTAAAAGGCTTCATAGTAGTCACAAACAACAGGAACTGTCCTAGGAGGAAGAAACCCTTGACCAAACCCATCAACATCAGACATGAGGACATTTGATGAGCTGCGACAATTGGAGGTATTCTTTAGGGAGGAGGGCAAACGAGGGCGAACAAATGCAGATATCTATGAGCTTGTACAACATGCTGGAAATATACTCCCTCGATTGTAAGCCGCTTCTCTTTCTTTCTAACTTTGTCTGAGTAGGATTTTCACCAAGAGAATTTTTTATTTTTCTTTTTGGGGGTGGGGCACTTGTGTTCATTTCCACGTGATGATGATTCTACTGTAACATTCTCAGGCAAGGGAAGGAGGTTGCAGGTATTTGCTGTGCACCGTTGGGTCTGTGTACATCAAGTCTAAGGAGGCACCAGCAAAAGATGTCCTCAAGGATCTTGTTGAAATGAGTCGTGGTGTTCAGCATCCAATTCGAGGTCTCTTCCTTCGTAGCTACTTGTCTCAAATCAGCCGTGACAAATTACCTGATGTTGGATCTCCATATGAAGGGTACATGCTGTTTTCCATAAAGCTTTTTGCAAAATCTAAAGCTTTCAAGCATGGCATGATAGATAACCCCTTAGAAAAGCTGGATTAGATTTGTGATAACTCCGCTGTTGTGTTTTCTTGCTACATGTCATCCTCTCAAGTATCTGGTTGTCTTTCACAGGGAGGGTGGTAATGTCATGGATGCAGTGGAGTTTGTACTTCAGAATTTCACAGAGATGAACAAGTTGTGGGTGCGGATGCAGCATCAGGTTTGAAAGTTATTGGCTTCAAAATTGCCTTCTGTGATGTGCAGATCACCCAGAAAACAGTCTTCCAGAGCACTGGCATGAGTTTTAACAATGCTGTGACCTCTTGTGGGGTTTCCAGGGACCTGTGCGTGACAAGGAGAAACGGGAGAAAGAAAGGAGTGAACTTCGTGACTTGGTAAGAAGGCCATGTCTGCCTGGGAACCCACCTGGTCTATTGACACCGCATCAGTGACTAAAACCCAAACAAAGTATATAAGCATTTTCTCTGGTGTAAAATTATCGGGTTCAGTTCAGGTAGATAAGAATAGCCAATGATGTGATAAGCAGGAAAGAATGTTCAATACTCGCCAATGTTCAATCCTGTGGCAGGTGGGAAAGAATCTGCATGTGTTAAGTCAATTGGAAGGGGTGGACTTGGAGATGTACAGAGATGTGGTCCTGCCACGAGTACTTGAACAGGTGAGACCGTTGCTGTAAGCACATGGCATTTTTCAGATATAGAACCATAAACTAATCTGATTGTTAAGTCTCAAGTGATGTGGGTGCTGTATTGATTGCATGTTGGTGGAGCCAGGGCTGAGCTGACTATCTTTGTCTTAATGTGAGAGGTGGCAGGTCGTAAACTGCAAAGATGAGCTTGCGCAATATTACTTGATGGATTGTATCATCCAGGTCTTTCCTGATGATTTCCACCTTCAGACACTGGAGACACTTCTTGGTGCTTGTCCCCAGTTGCAGGTTTGTCAGTCCTTCTCACTGTCTTCCTTTTTTGTTTAATACGGTTCTTCTTTTTGTTGTGTAAAATGGAGTCACTTATTCTCCACCAACTGATGGATGCAGCCAACTGTTGATATAAAGACAGTGATGTCACAACTGATGGAGCGCCTCTCCAAGTATGCTGCCGCTTCACCTGATGTAAGTCCGAACACACCTACACCTTCACACTTAAAAATGCATACCATATACATAGTGTTTTGCAACTAACGCCAGTGGGAATAGAGTGCAGGTATTATATGAGTTTCAGCAGGTGGACGCCTTCTCCAAGTTTAGTCAGTCTGTTGTAGAGGTGAGCAGCTTAATTCCTTGTGATATGTGTCTACTCTTCTCATCAGGTGGTTGTTTGAGATGCAGGTCAATGATAAGTAAATGCTTGTTTCTGCATAGGACTTTGAATCTCCTAGGTGGAAGTTCTGCTTGAGATGACACTCTGAAACCTGGCAGGTTATAGAGGCGCAGCCAGACATGCCCTTGGTTGGGGCTGTGAGTCTCCATGTGTCACTCCTCACTTTTGTTCTACGAGTGTATGTGGATCGGCTGGATTATGTGGATCAAGTTCTGGTATGTTCTGACCCATCAGATGCCTTGTGTCTTGCTGTATGTGTGAGATCTGATTAGGACAGCCAGTTCAGCCTCCTTGGCCCCAGTCCAGTGAAAGTAGTACATAATATTGTCATCATATTCCTCCAAGTAAAACCTTCAAGTGGTCCTATATATAGACAAATCACTGAACATTTTGCATTTGCTGTACTTACTTAGATCTCCTGCTCACCTGTTCACAGCACCAACAGGTTCCACAATTTTCTGAAGTAAATGCTTACCAAGGAGCTCTATCTATATTGTGGTTGTTGGAAGTGCTGATCGGAAGCTTCAATAGTCTCTCTAATGAGTTAAATCTACAACTCATCAGAACAAGTGTTTCAATGTCTAACACTTGGCTTTTGCATTGTACCCAAGTGTATAACTGTCTCGTTAACCCATTTACAAGGGTGGAACGTATAAAGGTTCTCACTTGGTTGCATACCTTGCAGGGAGCATGTGTGAAAAAACTTGAAGGCAAGGGTAAGGTGAAGGACAGTAAGGCAACAAAGCAACTTGTGGCCCTGCTGAGTGCACCACTAGAGAAGTACAAGGACGTGGTGGTGGTGCTGAAGCTGAGCAACTATGCTCGGGTGATGGAGCACCTTGATTATGAGACTAATAAAGTCATGGCTGTGGTCCTTATTCAATCTGTGCTCTCCAATTCCACGATGATCACAGTTCCAGAGAAGGTTACTGTTCTCTTTCCCGTTGCAATGATGAGTTCCTCTCGTTAAGACTGTGCACATGCCCCATGCTGACAATAACGCTGCCATTTTCTTTTGTGACTGAAGGTGGACGCTCTTTTTGAACTTTTGAAAGAGCTTATTCAAGATAGTGAAGGGGTGCCATCATTGGATGCAGTAAGCACTACATTCGATCAATCCCCACTCCTGTGTGTACTTGCATGGGGTTGCTTTCCTGCATGTTTAGAAACAAGATTTGTTGCATGTTGCTCTCCCCTCACAGGAAGTAGGCTTCATGTGTGGAGTGTGATTTGTGGAACTTTTGCTTTCTAGGTGGATGAAGAAGATTTTCAGGAGGAACAAAACCTTGTGGCACGTCTTGTGCATATGTTGGTGAATGATGATCCTGAGCAGATGTTCCAGGTAAGACAAGCTTCCCAATGGAATACATGACAGTTGCAACCATGGCAGCAATTTTATCATTGACTTGATGGTTTTCCTGCATTTTTTGATTTCTTGTTGGCAGGTTGGGCTTACACAATCCCAATCTCCAGGCTATATCACTCTTCAATCTCAATCTGAGACAATTTTTGACCACCATATTAGCAGAGGAAGAAGATAAAAGCCTCCATTATGACATTTGAATAACCAATGTGGAAACAGGATGTCAATTTTTCAAGCAATTAGTTCTGATTAGTCTGGGGTTTGCAGATTTTGACAACTGCAAGGAAGCATTTTGCTCGAGGAGGTCCTAGACGACTGCAGTATACTCTGCCACCTCTTGTTTTTGAAGCCCTCAAAGTACTTATGTGTAGCTTTTCCTTCTCTCAACTTTGTCAACAATGAAGTTGATGCTTTGCTTCCATAGCCATGATCAATGTTGTTTTTTTAAAAAATTAGGACTGACCGGAACATCATTGCCTTTGGATGCAGTTGGTACGCTCCTTGCAGGCTCAGGATTTGCCTGAGGAAGGTGAAGGGTCTGGGTCAGTCTCCCTGAAGAAGGTGTTCCAGTTCTTGCATCAGGTGCATTCCCATTTTGTGTCGATTGCAGGCAACGGTGGACCCTTTAGCTTCAGCTTACTGCTGTAAATCTCTGTAGGCGTCTGCAATTTTATCTTACAATTTTTTAAAGATATGCATTACACTGCTGGAGTAGAATGCCTTAAACTACACTACTGGGTTGTTGCCCTTCACAATCTGGACAGTCTACAGGTTATGTTGTGAGCTGCAGAAAATAGTACACCAATGGTCTAGTGCATTCTTTGAACATAATATATCTAGAGGTGTTACTGAGTCTCTGCTAATTTAATTGATTTTTGCTGAATGACTGTCTTTTCCTTCCAGCTCATTGATGTTAGGATGAGTTCAATTTTAATTGGAAAGTGTTGGATTTTTGATGCCAGACAGTGGAGGCTCTTGCAATGATTCCAGCTGCAGAATTGTCCCTGCGCTTGTACCTCCAATGTGCAGAGGTATTCCTTGCCATCCATTGGATTTGCTCTTTTTTTGGGGGCCATTGCAACTCATCTTTGTGGTTTCTTGGAATCCTGTGACCCTAGTGAGCACTATTTTGCAGGCTGCAGGTGACTGTGGTCTGGAACCAGTGGCATATGAGTTCTTCACACAGGCATTTGTGCTCTATGAAGAGGAAATATCGGTGAGTCATGAAGCAGATGCCACTCATTGTGATGTTCAACTGGCCTACTCTAAAGAAACTCCATGCTTATTATTGTGCTGCTGTGTGGGAATTGCAGGATTCCAAGGCCCAAGTGACTGCCCTTCAACTCATTATTGGCACGTTGCAAAGAACACGGGTGTTTGGAGTTGAGAACAGAGATACTCTTACACATAAAGCCACTGGGGTAAGTTGAGATTTTTGTATTGGAGTTCTGTTGTTGGAATTTTGTACTTGAGTTATGTTGTTGTTGAGTGACCCTAGATTAGTAGCTGACAATTGTTAAGGGCTGTACAGTATTCAGCAAAGCTGTTGAAGAAACCTGACCAATGCAGAGCTGTGTACGCCTGCTCACATTTGTTTTGGGTTGAAGATGGCGGTACAACAGATGGAGAAAGGTACGCTCAGCTTGAGTCACTACTTTCTTGGTGGGGTTAAAGATTGTGAGATAGTATCCTTTAGGTTTGTGGCCGGATATTCAGAATGGAGAGAGTAAGACAGTTGTTTGCATGAAAAGTTTTAAAGCTCTTTGTTTTATTTTTCATTTCAAAGGAACTCAAATTTGTTTGCTTTTGAGATTTTTGCAGCCCCTTCCTGAGTTCTAACATGTACAGAAATTTATCTTGCACAGTGGTTCCTTGCCCAACCTGCAAGCAGTGCATATTTTGATGTTTCAGAAAATGATTGGCAACAATGTTGGCAGGGTACTTTTGTGCTTGAAGCGTGCATTGAGAATTGCAAATGCTGCTCAACAAATGTCCAGTGCTACCAGGGGCACTAGTGGACCTATGACTCTCTTTGTGGAGATTCTAAACAAGTGAGATCCAATGCCCTTTCCTACATATATATATGGCTTCAAAGTCCACATTTCTTTTCATACTGGCACATATGTCAAAGAAACAGGCAACTCTAGTCTCTTTTTAGGAATTAACTAAAGGTAATGTGATTCCCTGTGGGTGCATCAGATACCTCTATTATTTCGAAAAGGGCACAATGATTCAGAGCACAGTGATTCAGGGGTTGCTAGAGCTCATTGTCACTGATATGCAGAGTGAGTCTACAACCCATGACCCAGAGGTAGATGCATTCCTGGCAAGCACAGTCAGATACATCCAGTTCCAAAAGCAGAAGGGGGACAGCATTGCAGAGCGCTATGCATCCATTCAGGTACAATGAGATTGTTACTCTACAACTTTAGTCTGAAATTTTCATTGTTTACTGAATTGCATTTTAGGAGGTATTGGATAGAAGAAAACTTCTAGGAAAATGTAGGTCACCTGTATCTAAAGTCACCAAGTAGATGAGTGTTACAGGTTTTGATACCAAAGTGGAAGATAGAGTTTTTTGTCGCACAATGTAATAAATGATATACCACATGACTTTGACTCATTTTGTGATTGAGCAAAACTTGGTGATACTATCATTATACTCAATGAGTGACATGATCTGTCACTCATTGTCAGCTCGCCTTCAAATAGATGTGTGATGTGGTGATTTTAATGTAATAGGTTGTGAATATTATCTGTCAACCATCCTGAGGTCTTTAGGAGTGCACAGTCCTATGCACCCATCAGGTGCTTTGACCTTTGGAATCAATATGAATGGTCTAGATGGTGCATACCTTAAAACTCCCAGGGCTTTCACCTCATCCAAAATTCACTATTGAATGTCTTCGGAGTCATTCCTAGTTTATACTGTTGATGGTCCCTGAACAAGTGAGACGCACTTTACTCATACTGTGTGCAAGTGCGAGTATTTTTTGCTTTCTTAGATCTGGTTATATCCCTTGTGTTATCCCTTCTGGAAGTCGTTCTTCAGTTATTGAAAAAATTTAGCCTTGTTTTGGCTTTTCTTAATCATGAGTATGGAGATTTCTTGATTCTCATAAGAGTTATTATACATAGTATTTTTCAGGTCTATCTTCCTGTTAAGAGTTTCTAGTGATGCCTTGCTTCCTCCCTGTTTCTTCTTTCCCATTCAACTTTAAACTCAAACTTGATGATGTATTCAATGGCCTTTATACATAGATGATATGTTTGTCTTAGTATTATGGTTTATCTTTGGTGTCTTTGTGGGGTAAAAAGGTTCTTGCCATTTTTCACAAGTTTCTACAAGAAAAAACCTGAAGGCAAAGTTATGAGCATTGCTGTAAAACTTGCTGGAGGAATTTTTTTGTTCATAAGATTGGTCTTGAACTTAGCATTTGGTCTTGTACTTAGAACTCAGGCTCCCTTTCGAATTTACTCCAAAGATTTTGGTATAGATCTTTTGTTGGGCTAAGTCATTATTTTCAAATCATGCAGTTATCACAAATTCTTATTCCTGAAGGGAATTCTAATCTTGAGCAAGTGAATACATGAAGCCTAATGAAGTTGCTCAAGACATGGCTGCACATGAACACTACAATACTCACAAAAGTGGTGAAGCTTCCAACAGTTTATTGATGTTCATTTGTCTCTTTTGCTTTCCTTAATCATAGAGTTTAGAAGAATCCGTCTTGCGCAACTTATTGGTCATTTTTGTAAACACTAAATTAAAGCATCTCCATGTACAGCAAGAAAATGGCTTGTACAAAACTCATTGGATGAAGTATGGCCAACAAGTAGTGGGAAATTCGGTTCAGAGTTTGAACCTGTAACTATTTACAAGATACAGTGTTCCTCAAAAGGGCCAGTAGGGGGGGAAAAAAACTTCTGTTGATTCACTGACCATAATGATTTGCCCAGGTGATGGCATTTAAGTGGTCTCTTGCTTCTGTATTATCCAATTTCCATGTTCACTGATGGGAAGTAATCAACACTCTATGTTGGATGTGGTAAACATTTGTAGGGGCCAAGTGGGAGTGTGTGTGGAGATGCTTTAAGCACCTTGTGAATGATATCTTGGGTTGATTGACCTTTGGTTCAAATCGCATGTGCAGAAGCAAACTTTCTTTGTGGAAAGGGCTGAACATTGAACCACTCACCTAGTCACCCCATTCTATAGGTTTGAGAATATATATTTTTCCCACTCTCTTTTCGGGGCACAAATATGCTTGCTAGAAATGATTGTGTGTTCAAAACCAATACTACTTTTGTGTTCAAATCATGAGCATAGAGATGCCATTTGATATTCCGCGACCACTTTTCACAAGGTGACTTGGAAATGAATTTGCTATTCATGTTGACAAGTAATTCAGCCCCCCAAATGCAAGTGCCTCAGCTTCACAAATTCACATAAACTTGGGGGCTGTGAGTTTGTTTTTCTATGTCCATATAGCTGACCACAGTTTGTTTTGTGTCTGGTGCCACTAACTACCTAAGTAGGGATGCCTAGCCTTTTTAGTGTGAAGGAAGACCTCACACTAAAAATGAACCTTTTGAGAACAAGTCTCCATCTCTCAATCTCTCACAAAGGTTCTCTCACTTTGGTTGAAGGGACCACCTCCTGAGTGAAACGAAGACTTATTCCACCTCAGCATGTTCATCAGATGCCCAAGGGGAGAAAATTCTAAGGGGAGAATCATGGTTGTGTTTGGTTTATGATTGCCTTTCCATTCCATTGGGATTCCAAAGCCTATGGATCTGACCAAGTCTTTGTGGGTCCGAATGGTACTTCTTCCTTGCAAATGAACTTCTACACGACACCTTTTGAAAAAGGGTGGGGCAGAGAGGAGAGAGTTCGTAGGGGTACAACCAAAGTGTGTGTACTGCACAAACTCAAACTGCTGGCAAAAGACACCCAACTGCCATTCATCTCTATGTACAGGGTATAATGATCTGTTTCTAATTTAATTTGTAAACTAATGGACGAAGGAGAAATCTCTTGCACACAAAGAAAAGAAGTCACAAATTTGCAGTTACCACAAGTTCACTATTCATATTATCTTCATTCCATTTGTGTCTAGTACTTGGTTAGTATGAAAAAACCCATAAAGTTTGTAGTTTCCATAAGCTAACTATTTACAATCTTCATTCTAATTTGTGTTGATAGTCTGGTTAGAAGTAGGAAGGCCAAGAGCAAACTTAAGAGCAACACCCAAAATTCCAAACTGCAAAAAAAATTAAGTACAAATTACAATTGTTAAAATGTTAAAAGGATGAAGGGAGAACAAAGAGTGTTCTGTTTTCTTGCATTCAGTTTTGATTATTTATTACAACTTGATTAACTTGTGCAAATAGAAGATAAAACAAGCAGCTCAGCACATAATAATGACCCTGCCCCTTGTGACAAGTTCAACGGTTCAAACCAGCAACAGTTCGAAACGTTCCATGAAGTGACTCTGCCCCTTATGGCAAGCTTAAAACTTCAAACCGGCAACAGTTTAAATAGAAAATGTTCCCGCAGTTTTCAGAAAATGAACTCTCAAAAATTGATCTCATAGTAACATAGTGCTTTACATTCCTCAAAACATGGGACCAAAGGAACTTTGCATTGTTGTGTAGTCTGACTAACTTGCAGAGCCACAAAATGTTCCATGTTCAAGGACTACATTAATAAATATTTTTTTCACGTGTAGAAAACTCTTCTCTCTTTGTATTCTTCCAAAAGATATCTATTAAAAACTCTGAGGCACATGCACAAAAGTTAAATAAAGTAGCAAGAAAGAAACTTTCAACACATTTGACTCTGGAAATCTTAAGGAATTAGGAACGTGAACAAATCGATTCAGACCGGTAAGAGGATTTGAATTGTCTGTACAATTTCCAACGCAATTACTGCAACAACTGATACAGATTTAGTTGTCAGGAAGAAAATATTGTCACCAGATCTGCAGAGTATAAACTGGTGACATCCTTTTTTCGTGTACAAGTTGTATGGAAGCTAATAATGGTCTGGGTACCTAGTGAAGTGACGTACCTAAATCATGTACATGTTCTCTTGGATAATTTACACATGGTCTATTGGTTAAGTTGTAAACTAACATAGAGGTGTACATTCATTCTCAAACCTTAAATCCATGTTCTCAACTTAACCAGGAAAACTTGTTCATTTCTCAAACCCTAAACCAAAGTGTATTGTAGTTGTGCATTGCAGCTCCAGATTTATGATATATGTTCTCTTATTGGACTTCAATTCTCACCTTTCATCCCCTCCTTAAAGGCCTCAACCATTCCCATCTCCCCTTTTGGTCTCCCCTTTCAATCTCAGCTATTCTACATAAATCTGCATGAAATGTCAGCACCATAACTTTCACAACAACATTTCCATCTTTTAGCAAATGTCGTATGCACCTTAAGTTACACAAGATGCAAGAAGAAAAAATTACATTTCCAAGAGGATACATTTCCTGTGTGTCCAATTCAAGCAGCCACTTTTTAGTGTCCATTGTATGTTTCTTAGGACTTGCCCCATGATAAAAACAGCTACTTCCGAAATACTATGAATTTTTGAAATAAGTGAGATCACAACCACAGTCAGAGTGAAACTGTGAAGCAAGTGCACCATTTACAAGACAAGAAGACATATTTAACTTGAGCCTGAATAGAATATTCAAACTGCACTTTATAGCATTCAGATAGGTATACAAAATAAGTCTTTAATGCCTGGAAAATTTTCAAGGCAAGCTCAAACAAAATTTCCTTTATCTGAAAACATAGATCTCAAAAACAGAACACATGAGCAGGGGGTAATCTTAAAACCTCACACTACCTAGAAGGTCAATAAGATTTTGCCTACCAAGCAGCCACAACTCCAATGATGAGGCACAAGAACATGATAAAATTCCACTAATAACATATGTTTGCTTCCACAAAAAGGCATTAAAGAAAAGATGCCAAAACGAGAATCTCACAACCCTAAAACACATCACATATTGTCTATGACTATGTCCCTAACATTAGTCTATGACTCCCAACTAACAGACTCTGCATCCACCATGCCACCTTCTGTCAAGAACCCAAGTTTGACTCTGGCGAGCAAGCATCATGTGTAGAGAGAATGCATATATATGGCAAGTATTAACCAGAAGCATTAATCCAATGCACCAGCAATGCATCATGTGTCGAGAGAATTCACACATCACACAAGTACTGACCAACAGCTTTGACCATGTGCTGCTACACCACCACTCCACAAGTGATTTCTCGAGCAGCAGCTGCTTCTCCACGTTTCACTTCTTCTTCGCTGCTGCTTTCGTCACCTTCGCACCAGTGGGTTCCTTCTTCTCCACAGCCTTGATCACA
>Ga0116231_10007451_pt1 | contig 20014 bp, 14 predicted proteins | sample S1TSphgellanicum_2_FD_89695 | JGI IMG/M metagenome (GOLD analysis project Ga0116231, IMG submission 89695) | Host-associated microbial communities from peat moss isolated from Minnesota, USA - S1T2_Fd - Sphagnum magellanicum MG | ecosystem: Host-associated > Plants > Peat moss > Unclassified...
AAAAAAAAAATAAAGGAAGATAGGAGAAAGAAATGGAAGGGTAATGGGTCTTGGTTTTTTTTTTGTGGGGTGGGGGGGGGGGGGGAAGGAAGAAGCATGGCAAAACATGTTTTTATTTTAGGAAGTGAATGTTAATTTTTTAAAAGTCCCCATCCATTCACCCAATGTCAATATAAATTTGAAGTGGATTGAGACAAACTAAGAAATAAATTATGAAAGTTTTTTAAACTTTAAAATTGATTTGAATTGTACAATTCCAATGGTTTAATGGGGCCTAAAAATCAAGTGAGCATTGACAAAGGTAATGATAGATAGGAGGTGGCAGACTATTATTATCCTAAAAACATTTCCACCCTATAATGGTAAATTACAACTGCCATTAAAGTTAGTTGATATTTAATGTTCAATGTCCTCACCCACAAACATAAAAATAATCATTTCAAATAATGAAATACTATTTACACCTTTACATGTGGACCAATAATTGTCACTAATCATATTCATAACAAGAAAATATGTTTAGAAGTGTTAAAACCACTATGGCATTTCAGCCATTTTTATTGAAGAATCATAGGATTTGTCCTATTCTACTACAAGATTTGATAAAAAGGGATCTTTAATGTTCTAGGGTGGAGATGCTCTAAAAATACTACCATTAGGTCATGATTATTCACAACATGTTATAAAAGGCACGACACATACTTTGACATCATGCCTACATTTCTCTTGGCTCTTTCCCAATGTTTAAAATATAATCACACCTAATGTTAAAGCCTATGGTGTCAAATAGCTTGACGTCTAGATAACATCATAAAACAAAAAATAATCTATGTCAAGTAACATTAACTTAAATGGTAATTAGCATTTTTCTTTCCATTCCTACCTAAGTTAATGTTAACTCAAATTATTTTATTTTCCTCTCATTTCCTTACTCCACACCATATCTCTTCCATTTTATATTCTTTGGTAAAGTTTGGAATCAACAAAGTTATATTTGCACATTATTTAAATAATTAGCATGTTCACATGTCCACCTATGTTTTCTTCCGGAGAGGAGCTCCAAGGATACATTGTATTTGGGCAATATCATTAATTATTGCATTTAAGTTTTGTGTTAAATGTTTGTTTCTCCCCAATCAATAAACAGTAAATATGGGATAATATATATTGAAAGTGTGTGCAAATGTCACACATGGGCCAATCACTACAACTAACCAATAATAACAATCATTGTAACTAACTAACCAAAATAGTCATTTTCTTTTCCAAGGTCTTTTTACAACCACAATATCCTTTGTGAATTTAAAATTGTTGAAGCCATTTTCACATCCTTTGACATTGGTTTCATCCAAAATTTGGTGTAGACAACATTTTGTTGGAATTGTTGGAGCTAATTGTTGTAGAATTCCCTAAATATCCCCCACAAGGTTTTAAAAAATAGATACAAAATTTCCAAGGTGCAAAATAAAATATGACCCAAACACCAATGTTAAATATTATGATTCTTGTGAATTTCCTTTTCTAGGATTTTTTACAAAATGTTCATCATGTTTAAAGTTAGTGTCATCAAAAGTATGTAACCTTGAAAGGAACTAAGTTTATAAAGGTTAATTTTGAATTAAATCTCCCTTGTCACATAGGTGGGTTACAAAACTAAATGCCCCACACAACACCCATAAACCAAACAAAACACTTAAACAATCAAAGAGATAAAACTTATGTGATTTTGCATTAGAATCACCCACAAATTTAAAATTCAATCTTTATGTGTGCTATACTCCATGGAGAACTCACCAAACATGCCTAAAAACTTTGTTTCATAAAGTTCATTCACCAAAACCATGTATGTTTGCACTTGTAAATATATTCATAATCAAGGGACACATAAGTTTATTGTGGCATAAATTTGTTACACTAAAACCTTGTCCCAAGGTTTAACACAAACTAATTAAAAATATGGAATTATTAGAAGGAATCATAAGACTCATGTTTCATTGGCATAAACTATTTTGAGACCTCCGAACCTCAAGAAAGTCTTGAGTTTAAACCTGATGGTGTGTAAGTGAAACTCCAACAACCTCTACCAATGAGCTTGACTTGAAGGCTACCAATAGCTTGTCAGATTGGGTTTGGTATTATGTTTCAAAAACAAATAAAAAGAAAAATATGAGCTTGAAGCTCCACCCACAGCTTGAAAAAATGAATCGACAAATTATTGACACTGTTTGTCCACATTTTTAAAACATTTTTGTTCATCAACTACAAACCAATGATATTGTGTCACATATTAATTTTTTAAAATTATCATACTTCTTATGAACAAGCCATTAAATTGTTTGAAATCTTCTTCTTTAAAATTTTGTCAAGTTCACATAATTCATTTTCAACTATGTCTAATTCAGAATAATTAATTAAACTATTCATGAGTCCAAACCTACGTCCCTAGTCAAAATGAAACTCATAAGTTGAATTATTTATTCCCATACTTACTCATCCTTCTACTCCTAAACCATATTATTATTATTATTTCTAACTTTTACCCCTAGTAATGCGTTGTGTTGTTCTAGGAGAAATGTGTTGGAATGAGATATGTGGACACCATAGTTTAGAGGGAAAAAACCCCATCACTAGAGTTCAAGATTTTAGTGTGTGGGTTTTTCAAAATTCCAAGCTTTTGCTTGGAATAACTGTGAGTTGATCCCCAAGATTTCTAGTACTTATATACTCTGCAAAATTTTACTTGACAATGGACACATTAGGATCCTCTGGGGCCCTTTCCATTCAATAAAGTTGGGTCAGGATTTCTGCTTTCAACATACATAGACAGCCTTCTGTATAGCTTCTTCCACTTTTGTTTAGTGTAGACTTCTATCAGATCATCTGGTTGAAGACAGTGGAAACTGTCCCGGGGTAATGATACAGAGGCCGCTTGGTTCCCCGCCCCATATCACACTGGGAGCTCACCATGTGCGCCTGCACTTGTTTCAACGTCCTTTTCCTTTCTTTTTTATTTGTCGTGTATATGGGGCAGGGCTTGCACATCATGGGATATTTTGCGGAGTGGGATTTTGAAATTTGTGGAGGTTTGATGAAGATGGAGATGTGTGTGGAGGCTTGAGGAGAGCCGCCACAGAGTAGAGCTGCCACCAAGCGCTATCCAGGATGTAAGTTACACGCAACACAGCGCCAGAGTGAACCTGCACGCACCAGTGTACCATGAAGTATTATGTATGGATGGTAAGTGGTCAGAAACAGTTTTTTTGTTGGGTTTCATTTCCCTAGCTAACCATGGTGGATACCTCAGTTACTTTCTGTTTCATTACATACCTACCAACAACCCGGACGCAAGTTTGTTAATAGGCTAAGTAGTAAAAACAGTCCTTACTTATGTATGAAATAGGAACCATCTACTTACCTAGTAGCCACCTATTTTCCTACCTATCTACCTCTATGAAGGACCTACTTTGTGCAGAGTGAGTTTCCAAGGTGAAACCAAATATTATCCCAATTGAGTCTCATCCACAACTGAGTGAGAGCATCTCCAGTGGTGCTCAGTATGTGACTAAGCCTCGGCAAGGTAGGGTAAAAGGTTAACGGGTAATACATTGTCTCCTACCCTTACCATTACCCTTACCCGATTCGCCCACGCCTACCTTTACCTTTACCTTTCCCTACCCCTTCAACCGGGTAATTACCCAGTAAAATGTTCGAATTGTATTCCGTGGGACATTTTACTCAAAGATCGACTTGTAGCTCCCTCAGCACCGCAGCGGAAGATCGTGGTGAGGTGGACTCTGTGGCGGACTCAAGCCTGATGGTGGACTCCGTGCGGACTGACGACGGACTCCATTGAGGCACTGGGGCCATAATAAATAATTTACCCAGTTACCTGTAATTACCGGGTAATCGGGTAATCCGTTCGACTTTTCCTTTACTCTACCCACTACCTTACCTGTTGCCTTCCCTTCACCCTTTACCACTAACTTTTACCGTTTTACCAGGTAACAACCGGTTGTCTACCTTACCTTGCCGAGGCCTATATGTGACCCTGTGAAAATATTTTTCACATCCAAGTTTAGTTAGGTACCTTTTGCAACCCCACCCATAAAACTGAAAGTAAGACAGCAAATAGGTGGGGGATGACTAATAGCAAACCACCTGGACCAATCATTACGATGGGCGAATCAGAAACACTGAGCAGCAGTTAGATCATATTTATTACACTTTTTTCTGCAGGTGTACTAAGTGGCAATTATGCTGAGCCAAAACCATTTTCCTGAGCCAAACAAGCATACGTTGGATTTTCTGCATCCAATTTTACTGTGTAAGATCACATATCGAGCACCATTGGAGATGATCTCACAATAGGCATCCAGTGGATAGTGCATTGGTGGGTGCTGGTTTACTCTGGCCGCCATCACAGGGTCTCAGAGAAGCACTGTGAGTACACGATGTGAGAGTCCTGTAGTGAGTCATAAGATCCATTTGAGCAGCACAGACTGCATTGTGATGGCCAACAGAAACTGTGACGACCCACATCATATTTCTTCTTCTTACAGCTCATGTGACTCTTGGCAGAGCAGCTATGGTTTTGACAACAGCATCACGGAGTTCGTCATTCCTTTTGTTTCTACTCAGAATATGGCTGCGAGCGCCCATGACATTCATTCATAGTCAGAATTTTGTGACATTCTGATGTTTCAGCCAGTTTGCCTGCCACCTTCCCAACCATGTCACCTGAAGCTTGAGATTCTGAAATTGCCACCAGTTTGCCTGCCACCTTCTCAACCATATCACCTTAAGCTTGAAGTTCTGAAGTTTCCACCAGTTTTGCCTGCCACCTTCCCAACAACCATGTCATCTTAAGCCTGAAATTCTGAAGGTTCCCAAACCAGTTTGCCTGCCACCTTCCCAACTTTGAGGGTGGCTTGTCTTGTCGTGGATCATGTTAAAAGTACATCCTTCCTTTTCTCTATTTGAAAGAATAGGACCTTGCACCAATTTACTCAGCAAAAACAAGTACTCAATTTACGGGGACTGGCAACATCTCGCAATCATGGAAACCGCTCTGGAAATTAGAGTTTGGTGAAGAAACATGAGTGAGAACAACAGAAACATGCCAGGTTTTTTTTTCACGGGACTTGGCCCCATGCAACAACAATGACAGGGAGCCCTGGGCTGCCACAAAATAGTGAGGATCTTGAGTGGTGGCTGTGCATTGACAAGATACAAAGAAGCAGCTTGTCAAGATATTAAAGGAAGAGCCAAAGGGAAGTAAGTACTGAGGGAGCTAAGATACCAAATGTGGCATTGGGGAGAGCTTTTGTGTTTTCAGCTTCAATCTTGTCCATCTTGAGAAGAAGGCCAGACAAGCTGAGATCCTGAAGAAGCCTTACAAATGCAACTAGTCAAGTGATTTTATAAAGATTGGTCACATGTTTGGGGGAAAGGGGGTCAAAGCATCAAACATGAGCAACAAATTAATTGCAGCACCATTTTCAGGGTTCTTGCAGAAAATATTTCTTCAATTTTTTTTGACAATACCTAATTAATGATAAAATTTTAAACTCTCAATGATATCTCACATTTTTTAAATATAGAAGTGTGATGCAATGGTTAAGAATAAGTCCAAGATTTTGGATTGAAATATATATTTTGATAGCAATCTAGGCCTTCAACCCTACTTACCTAGACAACTTCCTCAAATCAAAATGATCTAGGAAAGTCATCTTGATCTTGCGAAGAAGATGGTTGTTACAATCCTTTTCTTGTGCAGCTTGGGCCCACTTCCTTAGCCGAGTTATTGAAGGGACAAGAATAAGTTGAACCAAATTCCCCAAGGATGGTGTCATCCATTCCATGGGTAGCTTGGCTACATTTCCTTGGGCAAAACATCCATTTGTCACAACCCTCACTTAAGTGCATGACCAACTACTAATGATAAGTTGGTAAGTGTTCATCTTGGGTTGAAAGGAAGTTAGACGCTTTCAAGTTGGGAGCCAACCAAACACAAAGCTAAAACTTGAAATAAATGGGACATAGTGCAAACACATTTTCACATGAAATGGAAGTGTATGGGAATCGAAGGGAAGCATTCTTAGGACTCTCAAAATGAACTTTCACTTTGGGAATGACATGTGTTATCCACATCAAGGCTTTTACATCTATTTTTATCACAAACCATAAACACACATTGTTACAACCCTAGCTTTAGGCTCATGATTGAAATTAAGGCATGACAAAGGGAATATGTTAGGAGAATGTATAGAAATTCAAACATACTTGCAAAATTGTGGGAAAATGAATCTCAACACTCCTATATGAATTTCAACTTGGGAGTTGGAGTCCTACAATGTTTCAAATATTTGAAACAAAGTTTGGTTCAGTGGAAAGATCTTGTCTCAATTAGGACCTCTTTAAATTGCTAAAAAAAATTTGAGTGATCATGTGAAAATGTCTCCCATGACTTCATTCATGCACCATTTTTTTTCAAATTTGCACTAACCACCATTTTCTTGGTTGGTGTAAATTGATTTCACTTTGAATTTAACTTCATGACTCATACAAATCTCCATCCTAAAACTTTCAAACCCTCTTTCTTTGTAGGAGTTAAAGGCATGCCTTACATTTGCATTCCATTGCAAAATTAAGAATTAATAAGGTTTTTTATCCCAATACCACTTGACTGACTTAATGGTGCATCAAGTATGAATTAGCTTTTGCCCTTTCAAAAAGGTTGTACTTCTTTAATTAAAAAACATATACTTGTTAGAAATGGCACAAGAACCTCATCTAAACGTTAATTCCAATTTTTAGCAAAAAAAAGAGTTACACAATTTAAATCCCATTCCAATTTTGGCAAAATTGTGAACCTTTGGTCTAGGTACCCTAAAATCGAACCTAGAATTAATTGGAGAACTTGTTTGTTCCAAAAAAACATGCTAGCACTAGTTGTTATATGGACAAAAAAAAGTCATTATTTGAATGTCATTTAGACATACTAATTAACTAATTATATCAACATTGTGAAAAAAATCCCTTTCTTGAAGACATGGAATTAATTTTAAAACCCTCATAACCTTGGTCAAAGAAAGGACTTCCTAGGATTCCTACAATGAACTCCCACTTTTGGAATTGGGATTTCACAAAAGTTCATAATGTTCAAAAGGCAATTTCTAATATTAAATCATTTTCAAATTGAATGATTTTTAACACATTGGAAATACTTCAATAAAAACTACAAGAATGAGAGGTTCCATGTTCAATACAAACATATTTTGAAGGAATTATGTTTCAAAGATTAGGGATTCTACATGTCCTAATTTTTGGAGTCAATTTTGTAACTCTAAAAAATATGACACTTCAATAAAGACCAACCCAAGAAAAACTTTAAAGTATATGATAGGGAGGAAGGTCATGTTGCCCATAACATGTTAATTTAGTATGAATCCAAAGTACGTTCCCAACCCGATTTGATTCCAAATGCACTAATTTTTATTTTTTCAAGTAAGTTGTGCATTTTCACATCTTCATTAGTTCAATTTGAATTCAAAGAATTTGTCATAATGTCATCTAGGAGCCCCTATACACCCCTATTTTCCTAATACATGAAGTTAAAGAACATGCCCAAGTTTCAAAAGTTAAAAGCGCTCCATGAAAATACTAACAAGGAATCTTGAATTTGTACTAATAAGTTGATGTGCTAGGGCAACATTGGCCAAAGATTCTTAGAAGAATACTTAAATAATGCTAAAATAATGTTCAATAATTAAATTAAACATTGGTTACAATTTTTTTTTAAATTTTGGGTATCCTATACTTACTATATCACTTTCAAATTTATCCATATGTTGCATTAACATACTAGAAACATTGAAGCATAAACATTCAACAAATGTTTAACATTCATGAGACTTTGAATTAAATATGATTTTAATCATGTAAAGTAAACATTGCTTACACTTAATCATGTGGTTCATTTTAGCATTCAAATTCTTCTCCTCTTTGCTAATTTACCTCCAAATATCAACAAATGCCATGTATGCAACATACATACATACATCTCAAAATTTCCAACAATATGGTCAGTATATGTCATCGATACCTAGCCATATTGAACTACAAGACTAAATAATATAATCCAATTGATTGATGTTATTAAATGTGTGAAATATGAACTTGTGGTGAATTTTAATTACATTCAAACTCTTCTCCTCTTTGTTAATTTAGCTCCAACTTCTAGCAAACACCATTGCACGCAACATATATACATACAACCTATGAAAATTTCATCCATGGCTCTAATAAGCCCCTAGATATGAACTATGGGATTAAGTAAATCAAATAAACATCATTAATATTAAACTTGCGACACATGTTGTAATTATGATGAGTTTTAACATGGACATTTTTTTCCTTTTATTTGTTGGTGAATAATGGGTAGATTGTAGGTGGATCTATGCATGATGACTCTAGAGTGTAACTAATGTAAAAACACCATGGAATCTAGGTGGGGTAAAAGTGCACCCCAAGTTGAAGTGTCCTAGATATACCATGCTAGATTGAATTAGGGGATTAAGTAAATCAAGGGTCAACATTAACATGTATTTAACATGTGACATATATATACTTGTGCAATGTGTAAGTAACATTCAAACTCTTCTTTTTGCTAAAGTTTGCAACCCCCAAAAGCCACCAAACACCACTTGCACGCAACATACATACATTATTCATGTGAGAAATTCAAAGAATGGCTCCAAAAAATACCTAGAACAATGAACTATGGGATTATTTTAATCAACCCAACATTAATGGTGGATTTGTGACCTATATATTAAACTCATGGGGAGTTCATTGGCATTCAAACTCTTTTCCTACTATTTTTTAAATGTTTGCAACCCTTGGATGTAAAGGTTGCAATAGGTACATAGTTATGATGAACCTTGGGATTAAGTAAATAAACCTTGCATTATTAATATTGAACTTGTGATATATATACTTATGGTGAATTTCAATAATCAAAGTCAAATCTTGTTTGCTAAAAGCTTGTCATTTTCAAACACTAACAATCACCACCTGCAAGCAACATACATACAAATATAACATGTTAGAATTTCAAGCATGGTTGTAATAGGTACCTAGCTATGAACTAGGGGATTTGTCCAATAAAATCACCCCAATGTTAATATATTGAACTTGTGACATATATGTATTTCCGGTGGGTTTTAACATTCAATCTCTTGAAACGAATGTTTGCAAATTAAAAGGAAACCAAGTTGTTGCATATGGTCAAACAACCGCTTCCAAACCACTCTAAGTGTACTTGGTCACCAAATTTATGATTTGAAACATGATCCATATGGAATGGAAAATTCAAGTTGCATGTGGATAACTAAACATGGGGTAACTTTTAATCCCACATGTACATGCAATTGCATGTAGGACCATATAAATGGTGCAATATGGGATATGCAAGTGTGGACACTATTGGGCATACCTAGGGGACCAACTAGGTGTAGGGAAAAAACTATCTCATGGGTGTTGGTAAGGTAAAGTAGACCAAAAAAAAGTCTACCCAAAATCCAATTAAAAAATGGAATAGTTTTTTATATGGACACAAGAAAATAGATTCTATATTTTGAAGTAGGAATATAAAACCATAGGGCCTTGCATTTAGTTTATGAGAAGTTGGATACAAAGTTTGAACAACTTTGGTATCATAAAAGTAGGTTGAAAGTACATTTGAATCTAACTAGGTCAAAATGGTGTTCAAACCTACTTCATATTAGAAATTTGATATATTATCATTATAACATCCACAATTTAATAATACATAAGTAATTTTTAGGACTCCATGAAGTTGAATTTTTTTTTAAATCAATATTTAATCTACATGTAGCCCATTTTGTAAGATTGGACATTTTGTGAAAGTATAAATAATTTTTGAAATTCTACTTGATTCTACTTTCAAGATGGGGTTTTTCAACATTTTAAATATAAAGTGAAAGATTATCATCATGTTAATTATTGTACAAAAAAAATAAAAATTCAATACAATATTTTTAAAAATTCATGGCTACATGTTTTTTTTTTTTTTACAAGGAACAATGAGTCATTTACTTTACCTTTCTTTCACCCTCTTGTTTTATTATATACTAATAATTTTTTAAATCAGCCATTAAAAAAAATTCCTTTTTACCGCACCTTGCAAAACAAATATCAATAAACAACCACCTATAGCCAATACTTGGCACAACGCTTTGTCAAATTAAACATATATTTGTCATCTAGATATCATATAAGTATATTGAACTAATGTAATGTAGCAAGACAATTAAATTGTGGAACATTTGCGAGACTCGTACACTTACCATTTGGATAAACTTATAAACCTTTTTCAATAAAACTTGATTGCTAAAAACCAGAGCAAACACAAACTATAACTAAATCAACATCCAAGGTGTCAAAAACAAGTTCATCTTGATATGGTCCACCTCAGTTGGAGTTGAAATATACAAAATACCATTGTGTGAAAACATTGCAAGTTGTCATTTCTAACCATTAAATTACTCTTCAATTTTTTCTTGGTTTTCATAATTATTTCAAATGTTGAACCCTTGTAAATTGAAACATGAGCTAGATATTTATAAACTATGCTTCACCCATGTTACATTAAAAACATTGGATTTAAGAAGACATCATGCACGCAAGGCTACAAAATATGGTACCATTTTTATGAGGTTTTTTTGATGATTTAAATTTAATGTATTAGAGGGTATCACCAAATTATGTTTTATTATATGAATGTTTTCAAACCATGACTTGGATTCACTATTGTATGTTATGGTCAACATTCACATTAATAGAATAAAAATAATCAAAAATTTCCCAATAATAAGATTTTTGATAATTGATAATTAGTAATATTTCATAATTTACAATAGTCTAGTAAGGTATTTTCATTCAACTTATTGAAGTCATATCCTACAAAATTATTGAAGGTTAATTTCCACATCTCAAATTGTTATTTAATTTCACAATATCCATATTCAACATTTAACCAAATTTTTTAATAATCTAAAATTGATTGACCCTAGGATAAGGTGGTAGAAAAATTGAACCAAGGATGGTGAAACAAAACCTCCCCCCTTGTAATGGACAACAAAACAGAACCTAGATGTTTGCCACAAACCTTAAGACCACTACACTTCCTTCACCATGAACCCTAAGTCCACCAATTGTTCAATTCTTCTCCACTTTGCCTCCACTGCATGTTCATGTTCAAGAGAATTTCTTGCTCAAAGCTGCATGATGTTGCAAGTTCGACATAACAACAATTTTGTATTGGATTTGTGAGCACAATCTACAATCTTCAAGGATTGAAACATGGTGCACATAGTGCAAGCGTTGCAACATTCTCAAGGGATTGGAACTCAGTACAACGCATAATGCTTGAACATAGCTACAATGTTCTTGTGTGTCGAACTGCAGCATTCTTGTGGATCGAAACTGAGTGGAGGCCGCAAATAGTACTTGAGATCAAACAACAATAAGCCAACAACACATTCAAGTGTGTTTATAATTTGAAGAATAAGTTTGTTTGCTATCTTGTTAGTGTTTGGAAGTTTGTTGCAATTCTTGAAATCTTTTTTTTTTGGCAAGAGCTATGGAATACATTCAACAAAAATTTGGCCTACGACCTACAACCAAGATCTACTACACCAAAGTAAGTGTTTCATTAAATTTTTCTTACACCCACAAACAATCTAAAACCTTGACCACTTCGTGCACCAATCTGACAATTTGTTTATATTAACCAAATCCACTCAAATTGCCAAGCCAAAATGCATCATGTTGCAAAATGTTTTGCCATCCTTGCCTCCTCATTGAATACTACTCCACCTTGTTGTTGCAATTAATGTGTGTTGTAAAAAATCTGTATTTTTTTCAAATTAACATTTTAATTTCGTTTTTTTCCCTCTTGTTAAACATCACACCCTTTTAAGCAAAGTGGAGCTTAGAGTGGAGACATTCAAATGGAGATGGCTACAATTGATTCTAGGTAGTTTGACGATGGCAATATGGAGGTTACTAATGCTATTAGCAAGTGCTTGTTCGGTGATGGTAACGAGACAACATACAAAACTGGTGATAATGATGAACATAATTTTGGTGAGGAACTGCAGTCGTGTCCAAATAGAAAATCTCCATCAAAGGCCAAGAATGTGGTAATCAGATCTTCCAAGCCTAGTTTGAAGATTGCATTGAAATCAAGCTCCAAAACAACAATGAAATCCTTTGGCTTGAATAGTGAAAAGGTAAGCTTCTCAATTAGTGTTACAAACTTGAAATGAAACCTAAGGAGCATTTGCAAAAAAAAATGTATACATTATGTTTGTTTTTCCAAGGAATAGTGAATCGTCATCTTTTGTTTGTGGGATTGGCTTCTTTTGTTTATGATTTTTACATTTTGCTCTACTTGAATGTCAAGTTATTTTCTTCAAATGGTGCCAAACTATTGTTTTTCCCATCTTTCATCTATCCCTTATACAAGTAAATTTATGTAGCACTGAAAACTTTAAATAGAATGTGCCTTTTTAAGGTTTTTGCATTAGGTTGTGTGTAACCTAACGTTGTTTTGCAAGCCAATGGGTTGCTGATTTGGTGGTTTAGATTTTTTTTTCTAGTTATATTGAGTGAAATAATGTAGTCAAAATAATTATTAGAAACAAGGCTCTTGCACATTACTTATGCACTTTGTTCTATCATTCATAGGGAACATTTCAATTGGAAACAAGGTTTTCTTTCTCCATGCAATTTTTTATAAAAGCTTCATTACTTGGTTTGGAAATTTCATAACCCTTAGCATGAAGTCATCTCATTCTATTTCCATTCAAGTTGACTCAAATTATAAGTGTTGCCATGTATCTGTGATATTTTGAAGGGGTACATGCATATGTGGTTCTAATGAGGGCAATCACAATTAGATTACTGCTAATTAAAAATCTGACCCTTTTTTATTTTTGTAGATCGATGCAAACAAAGATTCCATGTCTTTCATGTTATTGGTCTATATGTATGTCTTTTTGCTTTGTTTCTAGCATCTAAACTGTTATTGGGTGGTTTTATAATATCTTCAGATGCACTTAAGAACATGAATTTGGTTATTGGTTTGTTATGATATGAATGTTATAAGTTGGTAGAATGAGTACCACATTAAGTTGCAATAGGTTCTACATGGGCATTTTGGCAATGCTTGAAATAGGTAGTCGTCTAGAAACATGGAAACTGTTTAAAATCATACCTTCATTGGGTGGATTTTCATCTTAATGGAATGAATATTCCAAGGAGCTAGAAGGAATATGCATAGTGCAACTGACTTTGAGCATTAGTATGACTTGGGATGGCATGTTGTTAGGCTTTACTATGGTAGCGTACTTTGAAAGAAAGAATAATTGGTATACTTGTACTTTGGGAAGGGTTTTAGATCAATTGATCCAAAATTGCTTGTGGTCTTTTGTGGTCAACCAATGTAATGGTTAGCTTTATCTATAAGGATTAATATTTTTGCTGATATGTTAGATTCACAACAAAGTCATTAACCTTGAATATAAATTTTTATTAGTGTATAATTGTTGGGTTGCAATTATTAAGTGGTGGCTTCTTGCATCTAGGGCATATTTTTGTTGTATTGATAAAGATCTTGTGACTTGAGGATGTTGTCTTTGAATGTCACTTGGTAGATTGTTGAAGATCTGGAAAATCTAATCCTTACTTTGTATAAACATGACTACAAAATCTTTGTGGTAGTTTTTATGTCCCTTGGATGGCATATTGAAAGGTGAGATTTTTGATTGCCAATGAGTTTTCAAAAATTGACTTGCCCAAAGTTCATTTGGGATCACCCCTATTTGGATTCCATTCAAACTACATTTGAGTTGTACTCAAATTCCCCCTAGATTCCACTGAAACTACATTTTAATTTCACCTAGATTCCACTCAAACTCCATTTTAATTTCATTCAAATTCCACTCAAACTACACTTGAATAGCACCCAAATTCTCCCCAAATTCCACTTTTGATGTATAGTCTTAAGTCTAGAGTAAAATACATATAATCCCTACTACAACCCTTATCCCCGTATGTTTTATGTCTCATCTATTGCTTTCTTTGTTGAAATAGGCATCTATAGTTTAGTCATGACTTAGCTATTAAAAAAAAAAAATTAACTTAATTGGTAGGGTTTGCACTATTTTTTATTTATCCATGAATGTCCAATTTTTTTCAAGTTTTCCCATTTGATCATATAAAAGTCATATAAACTAGGGATGTAGTTTTAAGTATATATTTTTGTCATATGATTAAAGGGTTCACTATTTTTATTATAGAAACCCACATCCAAGTTATGATTTTTATAGCTCTAGGTGTGTCCAAGGTTTGGAGAGACAATGCTTATGGCCATTTTATGGCCTAGATCTCCAAATTTGGGTTATTTGCATAAAATTTTCAAGTCATTAAAATATATCCACCACTTTCTTTCAATTATGTCCTTTTAATTTTTAGGGCCAACATTTTAATCTTACACAAGTGAGGCTAGCTTCAATCCAAGACATTATTTTACATATAACATGTTAGTGGGCATACTAAAATTAAAGTGATTAGAATATTCTAGACCATAATGTGTTTGATTCAAATTTTATGGGTGTTAGGTTTAGATATGTGTCGGGACCTTTCCTTAATGTGTGTTACAATTTAACATGAATTTTAATCAAATGTGAAACAACATGATGCAAAAGGTGTTATGTCACTAATTATTGTAATTGTACACCATAAAAACTTAGTAAGGTGCATGCCCTTCGTGTGGGGGTGTTTGATAAATTTCCTTTTTGCATGGTTAAATTATGTTTTGTTTCATTTACTTTCCTATTGACAACTAGTACAACAATAGAGCTTTGGCATACCTTGATTTGCCATAAATCATAATAATGGACATGTAAGCCTTGAACCATAAGTCTTGACGTGGGGTTGGTGGGAACGAGTTGGTAATTGTTGGACTATCATTAATTGAATGTCATTTAGAAGGAGATGAATATTGTTGCCAACCCCCAAATTTCTTTAAGTTATGTATGTATGTATGTATGTATGTATGTATGTATGTTTGTTTGTTTGTTATGCTTTTAGTTAGAAGGTTGAGTGTAACTTTCATGTAAATATAGGAGGTGGCTTTACATTTTCATGAACATAAAATAATTTGTGAGTGAGGAGAAACTGCAAATCCCCACTTTACTAGGCTAGAACTTGTTTAGGTCTTTTTTTTTACTAATGATTACTTATTAACAACTTGTGTTGATGATGACCCCATCTTTGTAGGGTCAAAGGCTTTAAACATAATTAGGTGTTGTATGGCACCTAGACCTCCTTGGAATGCCCCAACTGGGCCTAGAACTTGAAACAAGTACACCATTTGTGTAGGATGGCCACCCATGGGGCTCGTAGGTGCCCCATACTAAATGCCAGATGGATTGCCACCCCATTGCCCAATCACATACCAAGCATTTATGGATGGCATTGTGCCTACAACCCATGCAATTTGGGATCCCAAGTGGGCCCAAACCATCATCACATGAATTTTAGCATTCCATTTGTTTGATGCACATATAGTCCCTCATTGGCACATGCTTGCAATCTAGACATTCATTCAAATGTTAAAACATGCAATTGTTCACAACTTGTATGTGTGAAAACCTTGATCAAGATATGGCATAAACATTAGAAAATAAAGGTCATTGAATACGGTGGTTATACATATGTGGACTAGAGATGGATCATAGGTGGATGGAACATAGGGGTAAGATAAGTGGAGCAAGGGTGGAACATACATGTGGATAATGTAACAAAAAAAGAAGCAACTCTTGACCAAAAAAAGGAAGGGCGAAAACACTATGGAGAATTCCATTGGGAGATGAAGGATGTAGTAGCAACATGCCACTAATCACTCACTTAGATTTCGACAAATGCACAAGGTGAGATCATAAAGTTGAAAGGGGTTTGGACAAAAACCATCAAGGAAGTTGCATATGAGCACATTGACGTGACACATGTGAACTTCAAGGCATAAAATTTGAAGCAATGGGAGGCCATCCATGCAAACCTAGCCAAGGTCTTTTATTATGATCCACCCTTGAAAGATAGGACAATGGAAGATTATGTGAAGGAACATCTACCATCTACCAAGAATGCATGGAAGAAGGTGTGGCTAGCCAAGGGCAATGTTGGACGCCCGAACAAATGCCCTATCCATGTATGGAAATCAATTGTCCGATATTGGAAAACTCCAAATGCTCAACAAGAATCGAAGCAAATGCAAGGGATTTGTGGCCATGTGCAAATTCCCCACACACATGGTTGATGGACCCTATACCATGCAACACAATTAAAAGTAAGTAGGACGTCACATTTAAGTGTAATGCACCCAACTATAGGTGTTTACATTTTTTTGTGCCAAAGTGGATGTGTGTGTGTGTGTGTGCGTGCGTGTGTTGTTGAAATTAACATAAGAAAATATGTCATGTAGGTGTTAGATGAGCATGGTGAAGGAGAAGGAGTTGTAAGGGAAACCATACCCACCAATTAGGCACAAAAAATGTGATTAAGGCAAGTTAGGTTTTTCCCAAGGAATATGGGTGGTCTATAGTATAGTATGCTAGTGATGAACTTCAAAATATATTGTCAAAATTCTTTCTAGTTAGTTCATCCATTTCTATCCAATATATTTCAAGTTTAAAAAAAACCAATTTGTTGAAAATATATATCAAATTATAACAATCAATGTTAAATGTGATGATGAGTGGACTAATGTGGTGAAAAGTAGGTGGTGGGTTCTAGCTAAATTATAGGTGGATTTTAAGTGCAATGCAAGTACTAAAGTGGACTTGAAATGGATCCCTGATATAGGAAGTCCAATTTACACAATGGTGTAGGGATACCTTGAGCATGAGATGTGGCATGGACATGTTTTGAAAATGTTATGCATATAGTTTGGAAATTCAATTTCCACCTTCTTGTCTTTCTTACATGTGGTTTTAACACCATGGGTTATCATGTATGCATCAAAGGGAAAGGAAGATGAGCAAGCTAAAGAGGCAAGTCCTGAAGAGGAAATACTTGCAGATAAAAAAAGACTTGCCAAATGAACACAAATATGTGTGAGTGAGGCAAATTATCAAAATCCTAATCAAAAATTAAATATCATGACTATCCATGGGTTTATAGTTCTATAGTGTAATCAACATAAACATATGTCAAGAATCTCTTTCAACTGCACTCGTTGCACTATAATATTTGATCTAGAGCAAATGTTGTAACTAGTTAAAATTAAGAAGTGATATAGTTAATTGTATTGGTCAATTTGTCAAGTGTGGTGGCAAGTGGAATATGTGTGGACCAATGGTGAGAACTAAATGGAACCTAAATGGAATGTAGGTGAAATAAGTGGAATAAAAGTGGAATAAGTTTGGAACAATGGTGAAAACCAAGTGTAATTTAGATGTACTCTTGATGAAATACAAGTGGAATACATGTGGAATCTAAGTGGATCCTTAGTACAAATGTTTAGTACACAATAATTTGAAGACAATTTGAACATGAAATGTGATGACGAATTTGAATGAATATGGCTTGGAAATCCATTATGAACATTAATTTCCTTCCCATTTGTGGTTGTAACTTTGTGGGTTGTCATGTCGATATCAAAGGCAAAGCAAGTTGAGGAAGAGGATTAGTGATACACATGAAAAAAGACATGGCAAGTAACAACGGAAACATTTGAGTGAGGCAAGTTAGCAAAACTTCTAGTTCCAATAATAAATACACATCATGGGTGTAGAACTGTGCAATGCAATCAATTGGGCCACATGTCAAGTTTCTTTCTAGGAAATTCACCCTTAAAAAACTATAATATTTGATGTGGACCAAAGGTGGAGTCTATTAAAAGTGAGATGATATTTAGCTTATTATATGAATCAATGTCATGTGCTTTGACAAGTGGAATACAAATGGACCAATAATAAAAACCATGTGGATAATAGAGTGGAAAACAATTGAACTCTATGTGGTCCATACAACTGGAATATTAATGAGATCCTTAGTAGTAAGTCCAATGCACAACAAATGAAACATAAAGAAAGACTTGCATGCATATGGTCTACAAATTAAATTTTCCACATGTTATTGTCTTTTCCATGTACAATTATAACCACAATGTGGGTTTTCATGTAGGCATCAAAGGGAAAGCAAGCCATGCTGGACTTGCAAGAATCAAGGTGGAAGCTATCCTTGGAGGCAAAGGTGGAAACTTTTACTCAAGGAATGGAGGAGTTAAAAAGGTTGATAGTGAATAAACATTCACAAAGGCGACACAAGATGTTGCCTACAAGAGGGTTGGAGTATGATGAAGAACTTCCATCACCCACACACACAACGGCAATCAATTCATTAAAAGAGTTTGCAAGCGGGTTGTGTCAAGCCTGGAACAATCAAACCCACCCCTACCATTGAGCCTTCTTTGAAAGGACCTACAATAAGCTTGTCAACATTGGCAAGGTAGATATTGTGGCTGATACAATTGTGGAAAAATCATGGCTACAAGAAACTCAAGGAAATCAAACTTAGGAATTATTTCCACTGTGAACAATGAAAGGTTGGAGGTCAATAAGGATCATGTTGAGGTTCAAAAAAAGGAAGTTACAACAATTTTTAGGAACCTTGACATTGAATTTTTATGCAAGGAGACAAAAGTGGGTTCAAAGGAGGTGAATGAAGCAAGTGATGATGGGGCATTCACAGAAGAGGAGAAGAGCTATGGGGGGTCTAAACCCAAGGAGCCTTCCATTTAGGTCACCTTACCATTGGATGAATATACCCAACTGCCACATGTGGACACCCAAACCACCATTCAAAGACACATGAATACACATTACAACTCACATTTGGGGATTTCACAAAAAAAATCTAGGGCAAAAAGGAGTGGAAATTAAACAAACCTTGCAATTGGATATTATTAACACATTGCCACTCAATGAACTTCCAAAAGACAAGAATATTGAGCTACAGGGAATGGAGAATAGCCCATAGAACTCAACCCAAGGTTAGTGTGAGCTCTATAAAAGCATTTCAAGTTGAGTCCAAATGTGCTTCTTGCATCCCTCCTTTGCATGTCCTAAGATAACCAATTTGAATATTTGTCAATGGTTGATGGGCATCTATATGATCGAATTTTCCCATATTTATTTGGAAACATTCAACCCCACATATGAGAGGTGAAATATGATCTACTTGAAAATTGGATATAATTATTTGGTTCATCATGATATCTATGTCTCTTGTAGTATTTGTACAAAGTTTTGACAATTGATTTGTTTTTCTAGAAGGTGAAATAAGCTAGATTATCAACATGGGCTTGTTTTACTTGGAGATTGTTGAAGTGACTTATACCAAGCTTGGAATTCCAGTGATGTCTGGGTGGAGTTTAAGTGGATTTTGAATGGATCTTAAGTGTATTCCATGCTAAAACATAGTGGAATATGGGTGTGTTGTAAGTTGAAATGTCATGTACACCATGTTGGAATTATCATGAGGTCTATATGGAATTTAGAGTGGATGAGCATAATGTAATGAATGTGGAGCTAAAGTGGCATGTATAAGTGGGATGTGCGTGGATTTATGGTGTAATGCATATAAAAGAATAATGGAACATATGTGGGGTGTAAATGCAACCAAAGTTGTAGTGTCATATATGACGCGCTCCCAAGTCCCTTGCTAGACCCACTTGAGGGTCCAAGTATGTTGAATTGCGGAAAGTTAGGACTTGACGGCCGCTCCCGACTTGCAGCATTAAAAGGGGGTAGAGGGGCGTGCTAGAAGTCCCGAGATTAAACTAGGAAGAGGGACAAGTATTATCTCACTCGAATCTGCATCCAAAACCAACCACAAGAGGGTTAGTTCACATTCGGGAACA
>Ga0116231_10007452_pt1 | contig 20013 bp, 20 predicted proteins | sample S1TSphgellanicum_2_FD_89695 | JGI IMG/M metagenome (GOLD analysis project Ga0116231, IMG submission 89695) | Host-associated microbial communities from peat moss isolated from Minnesota, USA - S1T2_Fd - Sphagnum magellanicum MG | ecosystem: Host-associated > Plants > Peat moss > Unclassified...
AAAAAAATTGTGAAAAAAAAAAAAAAAAAAAACAGGCTTTCCACATGACCAGATCCAGAACGAGGCATGATAAAACGCCTGAAAGGAACGGGAAGCTTCTAAGAGGAAAAAATAAAAGAGAAAGCAAACAGATCACGAGAGAATGATATAACAAAGGGAGCATGTCATACAAGAGAAAGAAAGGCAAGGTCATAAAGTGAGATGCGAAGTTCGACTTACTCCTTCCGTTTGCGACCATCGCCGCCGCGACGATGCCAGGACGTTTTGGGACTGCAACCATCGTCAACAGCGCGTCCTTCTAAGGCGCCAGATTCCGGTTGAGTGTGCGAGAAGACCTGAGGAAGTATTCCCGTCTGCATGTCTATATCCGTGAGCCAAAGCCTGAGGCTCGCTGAAAGAGGAGGTGGAGGAAGAAGAACTCCATCCGGCTCCAAGCCTTGCGTCATGAAACCCTTTTACAGTCGTCTATTTTGCCTTTTGTTGTTGTTGCTGCTTCCCATATGCTTTTTTCCTCATGTTCCTCCAGCCTTTTTCCATATCCTCCTCATAGCATCACCACCACCACGACGAAAAACTTCCGACCTAATTGGAGCTCCAATTTCCAAACACTTCGACAATGGACTTCTCCCTCAAAACTTCACATCCTTCCTTTGTGCCGCCATAAACATCATAACAAAAGCGTTGCCAACAACGATTTCTTGCAGGCAAAAAAAAAACCTCCAATTATTTTTTCTTAAATAAAAAAATAAATCACTCGAACACCAGACAGACAGACGTTGCGGTAAAGAAGCAGAAGAAGGAGTCCAGTGAAATGTTGATGAAGCGAACGACGCTTTGCCCGCCTGCAACAAACTGGTGCTCAAGAAAGGAGGTGAACTCCATCGCCGCCGCTTCTTTCTTCTTTCTTCTCTCTCAAATATCCCGTGAGCACAATGAAGGATGGATGATACTTGGTCTCGAAACAGTTTTCTGTTGGGTTCCAGTTCCGCAGCTAACCATGGTGGTTATACTTAACTCAGTTGCCGTTTTCTTTTAACTACCTACCTACCTACTAACAACCCCACTTGTTAGTAGGTAGATTGGAACAACAGACCTTACCTATGCATTAACTATAAGCCATTAACTACTTATATAGCTATTTTCCTACCTATCTACCTACATATAGGACCTGCACTTTTTTTTTCCTACTTACCTATATATTTACCTACCTACCTATAATTAGCTATGTATAATAATAGGACCTGCTTCCTCCAGAATGGGTTTACTTACCAAGGGTGAGACTAGAGATATTAAGCTCAGTTCAGGCTCATCCATGGCTGAGTCATAAGGGGACATCCAGTGGATGGAAAGTTGGTGAGCACTCCCCAAATTTTTTGTGAGAAAGGCTTTCCACGTGAGTGGATATGGATGTCTTGGGCTTTCCAACTGGCCCTATTAGTGCAAACACCTGGAATTTTAAAAAAAAAAAAAAACAAATTCCCTGTTCCCTGCCCTTTTGCTTTACACGCTAATCCTCTTGATTGTCGTGCACGCTTTAAACACACACGCTTGGGTTCTTTCTTTGAAGGGTTTGTTTAAATTTTGTGATGTTTTTAGCCAAAGTGATGATCAAAAAATTAAAAATTAAAAATATAGATATATATATTCATATATATATAGCCAAATTTGGTTACTTCCTAGATATTGGAGTTTTTAAAAAAAAGAAAAAAAATGGACATTTCTATATATTCTTGGCTACCTACTTGAACTTTTCAAAAAAAAAAATCTAGCAATTTGGAATTTTTTTGGGTTTGAAATTTGGGGAATTTGAGTCCTTTTTTTTTCCCCCAATGGAAAGATCCTTTGAATAGATAAGAATTATATTTCAGTTCGAAATTTGGTGAAAATTCGCTTTTAAGAAGAAAAAAAAAATCACATCTTTGATCCTTGTTTTTTTTTTCTTTTTTTTTCACTTTCATCTTTATAAAGTTGGGCATGTTTACATCAAATTTCAAACAGCAAAACTTCTTCTTTTGCTTATGACTTTTGTGCCTACATGTATTCTTCATCAAATTTTCTTTCAATCTTTTGAGCTTTTCCCCTTATCTTTTAGTTTTTCTTTTGTTTAAAGTAACACCAAAAAAAAAATTCAATCTTTCTTTCTTCCATCCTTCCTTGCTTCCTTTGTATTGTTTCACTTTCATGTAATAAAGTTGGGCAGTTTTTCATCAAATTTTGTGCAACAAATTTGTGTTCCAGGTATACCCTTGTAACTCATGTTCAGTTTTATCCATCACTCCTAAAATTTATGAAAAATCATAGGAGGGCTGAAAATCAATGGAAAGGGTTTAGGGTTTAGGGTTTATCCTATGAGTGTCTAGGATACCTAGTAGTTCATTTGGTCCCCACTTTTTGAGGAATGTTCACAAGGGTGTGTTACTATGAACAGTGCTCAGTTTATTTTTGAGAACTTCAGTAAAGCATTTTCTATTGATTTCTTGTGATTGTCCTCCTCATACGGCTATCCATTGTGTGTTCTGTGCTTTGGGGGTTTGATCTTTTGTTTGGACTTTGGTCCTTTCCTTCTTTTTTTTCTTCTCTTGTTCCCTTGTCGGGTGTTTTTTATTTATTTATTTATTTATTTATTTATTTCCTATTTCAATTTTTCTGGTTAGTTTGTTATAATAGGCATAGCCAAAATGCGATACATAACCGCTATTTTTGTTTGTTGGTTCTGCTCATAAGGAAGAGACTATGCATTGATGTAAGATTTGGGCATATAATTTTGGTTTCAACTGGACCCAATTTGTGAGCGACATTTGAAGTATTATTATGTGTGAAATGGGCATGCTTTGTATAACTGTATGCATCTAGCTTTTAAGAATTCAAAATTAATGAAATTTTGAATCTGAAAAAAATTAGGTCATTTTCTTTTGGAAAAAAAAAAATTTCTTTCTTGATGTTGTTGAGCCTTTTTTTTTTTTTCTTCACAAAATGACAAAAATTTGTCAAAAAGGGAACAATGTTGGAAACACTTTGATTAATTTTCCTTTTTGTCTTTCCTTCTTGTTTTTACTATCACATAATAAAGTTTGGCAGGTTTACATCAAATTTCTTTTACTTTATAAAGGATGGCACTCGACATGAACAACAAAATAGGGCTAGCCCACATGATGGATAGTGTGGGGTTGGCCCACCCACCGTCGGTGTAAAGTTCCATATCTTGGGTGCCTTTTAAAGTATGAAAGGTACAGGAATTTTATCCATGGCTTTTTACTGGGTATCACTACCAGATTAGGTCAGAGGAGGTGAGGGGTGAGGGGTGGGTTGGGTATGGGTTGGGTGTTTGCCCATCTCGGTACCAGGTCAGCCCCCTGATTTTTGTGAAGAAAATTGGAGGCATTATCCTAATAAACATGCTATTTTGGACATTGGGTCTCTTCTTTTTTTTTAATTTAAAAAATGTGTTAAGGGAAGAAGAGCTTGGTTCTTTAAACCTAACTACGGTAGTCTCTTGGGTTCCGTTTTGATTCCAAATCTACCTTTGAGTTTCAGGTTCCAGTTTGGTTTGTAATACCCTAAACCTGACCCTAAACCCTAAACCCAATGGGTGATTGAGCACCTTCCGACATTGGTGCATGATGCTCTTGTCATGGACCTTGTCATGAATGTTTTGATATACCGTGGACATGGTCATCTATGTTATGCTATGCCATGACTTGCCCTTTGTGCTTTGAATTAGGTCACACAAAATTGGTTGCCATCACACTTTTTTTTTTGAAACAAAATTGCTTGTGTTTTGTTGTTTTATTGTATTGCACGAGCAGAGGAGGGAAGTGAGGGATCAATTAAGTTGGAGTTGTAAATTTGAAGAAAGCATGAAAGAAAATGAAAGAAGAAATGACAAGGGAGGCTGAAAACTTTGAAATATTGTAGTAACTTTGAAAATGTTGAATTTTAGAAACCCAAGAGCATCTTGTTTCATGCCAAATCCAACACTGCAAAGCAGGTATCTAATAGTTGACAACATTTCTTTATCCTATATAAGTATTGAATTTTTGCATAAAATGAATATTTTTCACCCAGTGGGATTCAATAATGTAGTTTCATCCATTGTAAATCCTAGAGAGGATTGTCACTAGGCATGAATGATGAAGACTAAATTGATCTCAAAAGTGCAAGTGCAAGAACCACGTCTTTTTAGTACATTAGATTCATATTTTATCATGGAGATATGATTTTCTTATGTCATATTTGTTGGATAATAGACTTTTCCGTAAATCTCGGTGAGTATGGTCCAAAACCGGGTGAGATTCAGAAGAAAACCTGCAAAAAAAGTACATTAGCCTTCAAAGCGGGATCAAACTCAGAAGTGCACCACTTTTTGTGCCTAACTGAGTTTCATCCTGTTTTGACCCGTCTTTCCTTTTTCTTGAGCGCCTCCACTGTTGCTACATATATTTTCGCTGCTCCTACATGTACAGCTACTATAATTACCCATCTTGTGCATGAAATGCTGAGTTTCTGCATTTCATACCCAGATTTAATAAAACTTCCTTACTTTGAGGACCTCACTCAAAGAGGGGATGAAAAGAGGCCCAAAGACAGGGTGAAGACAGGATGACTTTAATGAAAACTCCAATACCAGGCCATTTAAAGAACTAGTGCCTCATGTCGGAGCATGGCTTCCAGAAAATGTTCTTTCACAAAGGACTTCTCATTTATATGAGATCTTCTAAATCCAATGTGACAAGTGTTGGAGGGCTTTCCAAGGGCCAACTTGATGCTCAGAAGTGAACACTATGCTTTTCTATAGTAAGTATGGAAACTTAGACAAAGCATTTCATGGAGTGTTTGCCAGAATACTACGACTTACGACTGGCCTTACATGGATATTCCATTGGGTTTCACAATTAGTGTTAGGTTTAAGTTCACTATTATGGGTTAGGAAAACTCTGTTTGGAAATGTACGGAATGATAGGCATCATTATACCAAGTGGGATTTATATTAAGTTGCCTCATGGAGACAGTGTCTTTAACTATCTTATGATTAGGGCACACACAAGTACGCTCATATGTTCTGTAAATATATGTTGCACTAGGACCTCACCTGCATCCAAACCTAAGATAACTTGGCATGGTTCAAATTGGCTATGAGGCACTAAATCCTGCTTAAATTTGTGGCAGAGCAAAATTCAAAGAAGGTCAAAAGGGCAAACTTCCAACAAACAACCTGTTCCTATTTTTCTGAACACAAGTCAGGGGATTAAACCAATGTACCGTGTTCCTCACTACTCTATGAAGTGATGAAGCGCATTCTAGAAATTGATATCTTTTCTATGAAATCTTATCATGGAAGAAAATGGGCTGACCTGTGTCTGAGGCTCTTGCATTCGAAACATCCACCGATTACTTCCATTGCTAGCAGTATGTGAGAGCTATGACAAGCACCCACTGGGAACATTACAGAACGGTATTGACAAATCCTAGACCATTTGTTAATGATCTCCAACAAACTACCTAAGATCTTTTTCAACACTCTTCAAAAGAATGTTGTAAAGGACAAACCATTTTGGAACCTTTGGTCACAAGTAAGAGCTAGCTTGCAAGAACATAATCACACCAAAATCAAAATCTCTTAGAACTTGCAGTTCAGTTGTCAAATTAATGAGTTCCTCTGGTTGGCTCTAGGATATTTTAACTTCAGGAAAACATTTCCTCAGATTTTGTTAGAATCTTTAGTTCAAATCCAAAATCTCTCCGTATTGTAAGTTGGATGTGGGCTTTGTTACTATCTTCACACTATTTTTTCTGAATATAGCCACATGACTACAAGCTACCCTTGTGATAGTTTGTGCCTCCTCTGTTTATTTTCATCTCACTTTCTCTGTTCATATTGTACACATGGACTGTTAACACAACTATACAAGGAATTTGGGACACATTACTGTAACATTTGAACTTGAGAAGACCTGCATAGAATTGCAGAACAGCGGTCATTATTGCATTTTCTCCAGTTCTTTGGATTTCAGAAAACGGACTGGAACTACAGGTATTCCATACCACCATTCACAGAGGCGTCGAATCAAACGGGCGGTGCTTTCCACCCGTACTGGCATCTTGAGTGTTAACAGATTGAGAACTGTTATTAAAACCAGCCACCGGAAGGGGAGAAGCAGCATGGCAGCAGCACACACCAACAGCATCCCTATGATGTGATTTGTTGCCTGTGTTTTCAACACCCAACAGCAAAGAATAAAATCAATGGTCATGCATAAGAGGCTCCAATAACTGCTCACAATACTTTGCCTTTAGTGCAAATGCAAAAGATAGTTTGAGTTACAAGCATGTCCACAGTGTAAAGGAATATGACTTTCCTCAATCTACACATTGCACAAAAATGCAGATGACAAACTTCAAAACATTAAAGTCAAGTCTGCAATACTATGGTGGTAAGTTTCCATGGCTAAATCTAAGAGAAATCTACAGTTGGACATGCAATTTTCCCACTGATCAATCTCACAAGTCACTGTTAACACAGAGCTGTCAAGCATCAAGCCAATAGCCTATTGACAAGACTCATGGCCAGCTTGCAAGTTTGTTGTGGGTTCACTGTCACTGGCTGACACAGTTTTCCAAAAATTGTGAAAACCATGGACCCCCTTGTACCTTACAGAAAAAAGGAGTAACCTTGAAAAAGAAAGCAGTAGCAAACTTTGCTTTATTCTTTTTCATGGGCAATAAGATCTCTATCTTGAAATCATGTTCTATGCTCACCATTCAATGGTAACTTCAGCTCCCACAGAAGATACTGATTTTTGTTTCATGAAGGCTCTTTGGTGCCAAGCATGGCTTTTGTTTGACTTGTTGTCAGGCTGGTTCCACATAAGAGACATAACCAGAAATCATAACATTACTTTATGGAGGAATCCCTTATTTCCGGTCAGACACTTGACAATACCTCAGGAATTGCTGATAGTAACAAGGCTCGCATCTTGAGCAATGAAATGTTGCAAGCCTGAAGGAGAGCCTCCAACTGTGCCAGTGCCTGCTGCAGTGCTAGTAACTGTTCAACTTTACTCTGCCCTGGAGGAGTTGGAACAAGAATTTCTTGAACTGGATCATCTGTCAGCTTGTACTTCACACATGCCATGTAACCTGCCAAAGACACCAGCAACAGTGGCGGAATATAGGGTAGCCAATCCCTGTCCACCAAATTGAACTCCTTAATTCCAGATTCAAAAGCATCCCCAGTCACAGACAACTGGTATCAAAAGCAAGTTAGAAACAGAAATTTCAGGAGGTATCTGTATGCCTCAGTGAACTACAAGCCTGGTATACTGCCCCATGAGCATTAAGTAGTGGAGCCTGCTTCCACCAAGTACTTTGGTTGTTGACCCAAGGCATTTGAACTCAAAGCAGTTAGTATTCCAGACTCCTCTAGACCCAAATCAGTCTGGTCTTGGCTAAGAGATGGGAAGTTGATAGATACAAAGAGAATCAGCTCCATGAGTAAATCTTCAGGACACCAACGAGTGCAATATGATGCAAGACCCACTGCTACTGAGTTCACTTGCAACTCTTCTCCTCTGTTTTGCACAGCAGATTGACTAACAACACCATTCTGCTTACATGGTGGGCTAGATCCCAAAGGACACTGCAACATTCTTGAGTCACTGAAACTTATGATACAGTCCAACAATTGGCTACAATGGACAATTTCTGCTTATTCCATCTTCCATCAGGAGATATAGAACTGTCAATATTACAATTTAGGGTTCATGATTCAAAACTTGTATCACACATAACTATCACATACCTATGAGATTGCAAACAAATCCCACAGCACTTTCAAGGTAGCAGGACAATGCATGCAGTCATAACCTTATGAGAGTTGCTCACAAAGCGACAGACCATCCCATTCATTGATAATAGTAGTAACAAGCTATTATGACTACCCAATGAACTATCACAATAGAATGAGTCTAAAAATTACTGGGTCCACAGGGCAGATGTTCACCTGTAGATGATGTAAGAGATAAGGACACAGAAAGTGATAGATTTTGAATGATCCTCCCATGAATAAATGGCTTCAAACCATGAAGTAGCAGCCACCAAGGGCCCTAGCAACCCCTGCAAATAGGTTTTACATTTGACTCAGAAGAGCTCATATATTTAACAAAGATGGGATTCCTCCATGAAGATTGAGGGAGATTCCTGTCAGTCAAATAGCAGCATACCTTCGTGACAGCTAGATTTGTTGCAATGCCATCCACTTTCACACCCTGTATAGTAGCCTGTGCCAGCATGACCTTTTTCATGTTTTGTCGTGATTGCATGATTGCCTTTTCCAATGGGGTCATCTTTCCAATTAAGATCCCACTGATATATGTAGAGACCTCTTTACCCTTCTCATTTCCTTTTGGAGTTGAGAGTCCACTATTGGCTGGTCTGCTGTAGTTGGAACTACCCTTGTGTTGATCAAGAAAGCGTTCTTTGTCCACATGCATGCCATCTTGTCCAGGGTGCTGCAAAGTTTCTGCTAATGCTGCTAAAACTAAGTCACCACCAGGCATCTCTTCTCCCCATGTAAATGTCAGCAAGGTTTCTGGTCTGGTAGGCAAGACATGAAAAGTTTGCCTTGTGGCCCTTAGGCGAGCAATCCCCAATACAGCCTTTGCTAGAGCTTGTGCTTTTCTCGCACCCTTCAGTTGATATGTATGTATAAAATGGTGGACTGCCACAACCTCCCGGATGACAGCTAACCAATAGTCACGGCGTGCACGTCCTGTCATTTCTGGAAACTCAAGAATGAAAGGTTCAACACTGTGACCCCCACCCAGCTTGTGATGTTAGGATTGGCTCTTGTGAAAACCATTGTGAAGTATGTATCTAACAAGAATTCCTGTGATCTTTCAAAATCTCATTCTTCAGATACCTTCTGCTGTCCTTTGTCATGTGTCATATGTTTACCAACAAGTGTCCATCGTACAATGTCATCACCATCACCAAGCCAACAGTTGAATGGCCAATTTTCTGACATGAATTATCATCATTAGAAAGATACTACACTAAAAATGAAGAATTGTATTAGAAGACAAGCTTTTTAGTCTCAGCTCTGCACAGAATGCACAGGTTCCTCAAGTAGAAACTTACGTGACAGAGGATTTGTACATGACAGCTTTGTCAAAAATGCGTGCACCCCAGGGTCCTGTTAACTCTGGTTTGAGCACATGCTTCAAATCTGCTGATAGATCAAACTTCTTTGCCTTGTCAAAAGATACAACTACTAAAGGTTCAAAGTAGAATGCATGGTCTGTCAAAGTTAACCGTCCTGCATTACACCACCAAAACAGAACAGCAGCCAATCACTCACTAGGAATAGAACTTGGATGTTGAATTCTGCTTTAAGGATCTCTGGAATTCCAAGTCTGAGTGATCAAGATTAAAAAGGTATCTGCTTGATGCACTACTGTTGCAAAGCTCCAATAAAGCCCCAAACCCTAACCAGCTCTCTATGACTTACATACAAACTTAAACTTCTCAACCAAAATAAATGTTCTACACTCAGCACTCAGAATCCAGTAATAGACAACCATGAGCTTGCTCACCAGGCCAAGCAGAGACACCAGCATGCTGCAGGACAGGCTGAGTTGTGCCAGTTCCATCAATGTCAATTATGGTTTCCTCTGTGCCCAAATGAAGTGCTTTAACTAGTGCTGGAGTAGTTTGACCTTTAATGCCCTTGATTGACCTGATGTACACAGAAAATATCACAACATTTATTTGGAAATTATGGCACAAATGACAGGTGCTTGCTACATGGAAACCAAGAGGATTTTAAGCTCATAACAAGCCTGTTTTCAGCTCTTGTAAGTATGTAAAATAAAGCTCACTTGTCCAGTTCACCAAGGTATTTGTCATATAAGGGAAAGGGAAGCCGGCCCCCAGTTGATGTGGTGAGTGCTTCAAACTGGCCTTGAACAGTAATAGCATCAGCCACTGTAGGAATGGCAGGCATCAAGCGGGAAAATGCATCAAGTCCCACAGTGCTATCTACATCTACCTGCAGAGAACAAAAGAAACACAGAAGTTTCAGACAGGTATGCATCCCCTTCACATCCCAGATGAGTTCACACTGGAAGTTCCCAGGTTTGACAGTGAACCTCATGTATGTAAAACCTTCAACATGCAGAAATGTGGTTCAACAGAAACTGCACCATCATGGGCATTAAGTCAGAATAGAAAAGTGCTCCATCTTCTTCATCCTCCACCCCACCTCCATTATTTGTTTCAAGAACTTGTATATTCTGCATGTAAAGCAAAACACAATGGAGTCAGTACAGCATCCTCACCCCCAATGTCATTAGTTACCTAGCATCACATATTCCCAGATCCTGCATATGGTATACATGTACCAGCAGTTCCAGAACGATATCCACAACCATGCCATCAACCCCAGGAGTTATGATAGGCATCCTGAACTCTATCATTGTCATCTCATAAACCATCCACAAAACCTGATCCACCACCCCTGCATCTCAGAGCGACTTGAAGCACTATAAGCCTCATTTCACACAGTTGGATACAATCTGAGCACATTGGCATTTATCAAGCAATGAAGCCTAACCTTAGCAACAGGCTGGTTGGTAGCTGCTGGGGCTTCCCAGGCAAGCATCATGTCAAAGGTTAAGCGACGAAACTCTTTGTCACTGAGATGGTCAGTAGTTTCCATCACCATGGAAAGGGTCCTGAAACTGCTATACTCTAGCAAGTGACGAGCATAGCATGCTGGCTGTTTTGCTGAGACAGCTGCTTCTTCTTCAAACTGCTGCCGTAGCTCCTCAGGTTGAAGTGACAAAATCCTGATGCATCCAAGCAGTGACCCTAATTCCACTTTAATGCAATTGTGGACAAAAGTGAGAGTTAGTCAGAATATAACATTGGCAGGGGCAGAATTCCTTATCAAGTCTCAACAAAGAATCGACCACAAACAGCTCTGTATTCAGTAGAATAGATTTTGCAACCACCAAATCATGTGAGGTGAAGAAGACTGTTAAACAACATTGTTACCAACCAGCTTGACCTTTGCCACTACTGAAACTTGTGGTTGCCAGTTGGTAATCCTAGTTAGATACATCCAAAACATAAAATGGAACAGTCTTTGTTGTTGCCACTATTGAAACTCGAAGTTGCCATGTGGGAATCCTAGTTAGATACATCCAAAGCACAAAATGGAACAATCTTTGTTGTTGTCCTTGATAATCTTTGTACATTCATCATGCCAATTGGAACACAAGATAAGAGCAATCGAAATGTCTCAATTCTTGGTAAGTCATCCTTGAAATAAGCCATAATCTACAAGTCTCTGATTTCTACATAACACATGCACAGTCCATGACCAAAGTCTGTATGTCAATTTGCACTAAAAACCTATTAGGCAGTAAGATAGAGCGGAAAAGAGAGGGAGAGGAAGCGATGTAGATGGCTAAGACGACCACAAAAGAACGAAGTGTAATTACAATACCCTAGCAAGCCACGAATGTGTCAAAGATCCTTGAACGAAATGTTAATTCTCGAAAGAAAGAAAATTGCACCTTAATAGACTTACCATGCCACACTTTTTTCTTTCTTTCGAATTCCCTAAAGAAGAAGAAGAAGAAGAAGAGAGTGAGGGAGGGATGTAACTAACCTTGCACACTGAGCCACCACATCATTGGCTAGGGACGAGAGCTCTTTGATCCGTATGCTGCTGGTGCTAGAGGAAGGCGATTGCCGCTGCGCTACCTTGGGACTACTCTTCTCATTCTTGTTAGCACCGCCGAAAATCTCCTGCAGCGTACTGTCGCCGATGAGCGACTCCAGAATACTTCGTCCCCTGGTCAACACCGCCATGACTAGTAGTACGATCTTACTACTATACTCCGGACCTGCACCGCTGCTCCCCCTAATAACAACAACAACAACACCGCATGCTACAAATCCACACATACGCAGTGTTGGAATGTCATAATCGTCAGCAAGCAAGCAGGCGGTGACTGACTCACTGACTCACTAACTCACTCTCCAGTGCTCACTTGAAGCTCAAGCGATGTGCAATGCCCTACTTGCTCACGTTTCTTCACGTTTTTTCTCCATTGCGGAGGTCCAGAGTCGTCGTCGTCGTGGTGACTGGGTTCTTCCTTCGTCTGGTCCGTCTGGTTCGATTCGGTAGCTAGCTAATAAGGCGAGCGTCTTTCCCTTCCTTCGCTTTGCCGGCCCCATTTTGACTCGTGTCTCTAACTAAATAGGTACCTGGCTAAACTTTTCTTTTTTTATATATATGTAGGAGAGCTTGTTGGTAGGTACCTATTTTCCCCAAGGTTCCAACTCTTTGGGGTGGCTCCCACACCAAAGAAATTTATCCAATTCTTCATGTCAACTAAGGAAGGCCCCTTCCATTCAAGGAAGAGGAGATTTTGTAAGAGTTTTTATAAAAAGCATCTCCACCAGCGCTCTCAGTATTGTTCGATGTGGACCTGCACGGGAAATCTTGGATGATGAGATGCAACAGTAGTCATATCCAGCGGATCCACTCAATGACCCTGGAAAAAATGCACATATCTGAAAGCACTCTTTTGGATGAGGTGCAAGAGTCATCATACATATCAAGCGGATCCACTCGAAGACCCTTAGAAAAAATGCACGTCTTTGAAAGCACTGAAAGAGTGTAATAATGCACATCGTTGAAAGCCCTCCCTCCTCAAACAGTCTGAATCAATAAGTACAAGTCAAATCTCATTCATTGATTTCTCGCTGTTTCTGATTTGCTAGATAGTTTGATTGGTCCAGGTGGTTTGTTATTAGTAGTCTCTCACCTCTTTGCAATCCCAGCTTTAGCTTTTATGGGTGGGGTTGGGAAAACAAAAGTCAGTAACTAAAACTTGGATGTGAGATCCAATTTTTGCATCACACACACTGAGCACCACTGGAGATGCTTTTAGTGATTCACTTGGACCTCTATTGTTTTACCACATTCCCCACATGTGTTACACTTTCAAGAATACTTTATCTTCAAAAATTAAATACTTATTTGGCACACATGTGCTGAAGCTGCCCCTATACTACGGCAATTAATGGAGAAAATGTTAAATTTGGACTCACCACAGACCCTGATTTATTTCAGGGATGGAATATCTATAATGTTTAGAAGCAAAAACCTAAACAAAAAAATTGGTGATTTTACCATGGTACCCGTATAGGTGCTGGTTAACCCAAGGCCACATGCACCACAACAATTTGAAGAGGTTTTTCCTTTCAAGAACAACCTTTTAGAAACATCCTTGGTTACCACCAAACATTAACCAAACCACTTCGAATTCTTCTAACATTCCCTATGGTGGTCACTTCATTCAAGGTGCTTGCAAACAAATTCAATATTGTGCTACCTCAGAGAGGATTTGCACAATTGTGTTTCCAGATTAGGATCATATCTTCATAAAGTACTGAGAATTTGCCTGTTATAAGGTTACAGATATTTCAAATCAGACAAAAACCCAGCTTTGACAAAAAGGCACCAACAAGAGGAAACCCTACCCTAAAGAAAAGAGAAAACACGACAGGACTGAAGGGTGGCTTGAATAATAGCAATGGTCATTCGCATGTTCAATAACATGTCAACAGCAACGTGTATAGCATTGACCACCTACCGTAACATTCTCACAAAATATCATCACCATTGCCACAAGCGCATAGTGAAGAGCCCAACTACTATATATATTACTACTTACATAACACAAACAATGAGCTGTCCAAAGGATAAAAGGTTGCGACAAACAAACAAACAAGTAATGATTAAAGCAATTGACAAGCTATGCATAAAGTAATGGACTTCTTCCCTTGAGAAATCAGAGTTGGGTGGTGGATTGAAAAAAAAAATCTTTTAAAAAAAAAAGGCATAGATTCACAATAAGGACCAAGAATGTCAAGTAAAAAGAATCCTGGAGTTCCACTGAACCCACAACTGAGCACTTTCTAAAAACTCCAGGGTCAAAAGGATATTTTATAGAGGTAGGGTGGACAGGGAGAAGACCATTGCTTCCTTTTTGCAAAGCTCAAGTCCTACCACTCGTTGACCTCTAAATCTTAGGGGTTACTAATATAGATCAAATGGTCTATGGAGAGAGTACGTACTCTCAATGAGACAGAGATCCTAAATTGCTCAAATTACAATGACAGGATGAGTGTTCTCTCCAACATCCTTAAATGCTGCTGTGAGAGGAAACTCCCTGTCAGCCCAAACAGCAATGGGGACAATGGCCTAACCTCTTCCTGTTTTCCGAAGACTACAGTACATATGGCAGGGGTCAAATAGAATTTCTTCAAGAAAACTGCAAAATCTAGGATTTAGGGATTGAGGAACAGTCTCAACAGTAGAGCTTCCAGGAGAGCATAGCAATGAAGGCTGTGTATCTCTCATTCCCATATACCTTGGGAGAAAGATGAATAAAATACAACAGCAGTGCTTCTTCCTGGAGGGCTGGCTGCAAGCAAATGTGACAAGGGATGAGTGTTGGGGGACTTCACCAAAAACACATGTTATCAAACATGATGCTGCACTGTACAGTTTGACCACCCCACTACTCTTGCATCATTCACGTCCTCCATAACCCTTCAACACATTGTCAAAGAAAAGCTTTGAACTGATGTGAATCAGAAGTGCCAAGGCTGTGCTCAGTCCCTTGTGAGAGGCCGTGTCAAACAGCCACATCCTCTAAATCTTGCACGCCGTACTGTGGTCATTATCTCCTCCTGTGCTTGTTCTAACATTTTAACAACTTGCACAAACCCAGGTCGAAGTTCAGCATTTGCATCCCAGCAGCGAGTCATTATATTTGCCAGAGCTGGAGGACAATCAGCAGGGATTGATGGCCTAACCCCTCGGTTCACCACTGCAAATGCTGCCTGCACTGCTGTCATGTTCTGGAATGGTAGTAGTCCGGTGATAAGTTCCCACAGCACAATTCCAAAGCTGTAAACATCTACCTTGTGTGTATATGGTCTATGCTGGATCATTTCCCTGTTCACCATCAAAACTCCAAATATCAGTGAAAATATCAAATCTTTTCTCTCTCTTGAAAGCAATGTAAACATATCAGCTGGGAAAGTCTCATCCCCACAAACAAGCTGCTACTAAGTCTAAATGTCAAACCATGTCACTTTGAACACTGTCATTTCATTTGCTGTTAAGAACAACCAGCAGTGGGGTTAGGAATGTGGCTAAATTTGACTTGCAAAGATTCACCTCTGATAATGCAACTCAGACTGAGTCATACAGCCTCCCATCATATGCAGCTTAGCAAACATCAAGGTTCCTTTCTTGCTCTCACTCTACTTCCAAAAATATATTGATCTCAATCCAGTGTGTCCTTTTCTCTCTAATTCTATGCATTCATGCAGTTTTCACATTGGTTCTGATCAAATAACAGGTTCATTTCTGAGTGGAACAATGGCCAGAACTGTTCCTTGAAAGGCCTGGCTTCTTCTTTTGATTTCAAATGATTTAAGGGACTTTGATTCCAGAGAGGTCAGACCATAAAACACAGAAACAAAGACCGAGGAGTGGTCTGAACAACAGTGGCAGTCACACACATGTTCCTGCAGTTTTTGGTAAGCAAGCAATTGATTCAAATCAGGGGTGGGTTCAAAGTCAGTAATAGATCTAAAAAGAAATTTGGAGCCCAACAATTCAGCAGTGAAAGAACAAGGGAAGAAATTCTTACGGTGCCATCCAGCGATAAGTTCCAGTCTCTGGAGTCATGCCTTCAACCTGCACCTCAATCCTAGCAGCTCCAAAGTCGGCAATCTTGATTGACTTGTCAGTTGCAATCAACAAGTTATCGGACTTAAGGTCTCTGTGAATGATTTCCAAACTATGCAAGTATTCCATCCCCCTGGCTATGTCAAGAGCTTGCTTCACAGCAAGCTTGAGTGGTACAGCCCGCGACTGCCGTTTGCTGAGAAATGACCGAACTGACCCACCTCTGGCATACTCAGTAACAATGCACCAGACAAGCGGTTTCCGACATGCCCCAATAAATCGCACCACATTTTGATGCTTCACGGTAGCAAGCATAGTTACTTCTTTAGCAAAAGCAGCCTCCATCACCATCTCTTTCTCCACATTGTTCTCTGGTCGTTCAAGGATCTTGACAGCCACATCCTCTCCATTGTAAGTTCCCTTGTAAAGACGCCCAAATGCACCTTGCGCAAATGCTGGGCCCATGTGTAGCCGCTGTAAATCAATTGTCCAGTCATCATAGCCTTCCAAGCCCTCTGTTGGAAATCTGTTGCAGCAGACTTTGTCCCTTTGAGGATCTGTTCCTTGATGCAAGTCTAGAAAGCTCACATATATGATTGTTTAGAGCACAGCTTTACCTGCATCAGATGCACAATGCCCTAGCAGACTGAGGAGATCCACAAAGAGACTGCAGACACAAAGACAAACGTAAGAATCATGACTGACCTATTGTCCATGAGAGCTGCTGCAAGCATGTCTTGTCCAAGGGTATGTGGCACAATCCCTGGCAAAACCACACTATGTGAAGCATGTCGATTTGCTGTTCGAGCACGAAGATCGGGATGCATAAGTCTCGTCGTCTGCAGAGAGTTGTTAGATCCAACACTGCTATCTGCTGCTACAGACATAGACACGGAGTTTCCTCCGTTGCTCATGCTCATCGGTATGCTTCCAATGCTCTCCACTGACATGTCGGAGCCTTCAGCCAACCTTTGGTAGTTATCCAAGAACACGTAGTAGTCTTTTGTTGCCATGATCGCATCACTTTCCGTTGTCTTTTCCCCCAAAGACCCAGCCCTTTCGAAACAAAGCCTCTTCAACTCCAGCCTCCGTCCACTTCCATGAACATCATGCCAGGGCCGGACAAGCTCACCTCCTCTACTGTGGACATACGTTCTCCATGATCATCATCAATCTGACTTCGGCAGCAAGAAAACATCGAAGATCGTTTTAGATTCTGCAAAAGGAGATAGATATGTATATGCACTTCCTGTACTCCAGTAGAAAAACACTCAGCAGCAGCTGCAGCATCGGCAGATCACCATCTTCACCAGCGTCATCAGCATCGATGAAACTCCAAAACCCTACAACTGCAAGACGAAGCTAAAAGAAATCCAGCCATCTATTTCCGCAGCGATAAAGGTAAGAAAGAACCGGCACACAAAGAAGACCTCGTTGAAATTCGGAAAGGAGAATGCCGGAATGCAAGATAGGTAGCAACAATCTGCGGAAGTTTGATTTTACAAGGAGATATACATCAAGCTTTCTCTTCCTGGAGCTCGATTTCTTGGAAAAAAAAAACGTCAGCAAGTGAGAGATAAGATTAGTTTTGCTTCCCCGTAAACTGCTCAATACAATCCCCACATAAATGCAATAATGCCGCGATCTTCTCAAAGAATTAAGGTCGCAAACTTGTCGAGGTGCATGGAGCTCCTCGTCTACGCACGCACGCACGCACGCACGCAACGAAGGAGACTAAGGCTCGGTCTTCCATATTCCTAGATAACACAAAATCTATCAAGAAAGAAGATTTCAGAACAATAGAAACAGAACGTCCTGAAACAGGACGAAGACTCGGTCTTCCAAAATCTATCTAAGACGAAGATTTCAGAACAATAGAAACAGAATGTCCTGCAACAGGACAAAGCCTCGGTCTTCCATATTCCTAGATAACACAAAATCTATGAAGGAAGAGTACTTCAGGACAATAGGAACAGAATATTCAGAATTAATGAAGAAAACAAAAACCACACAAGAAAAATTTGTAGATGTAATAATAAAAGCTTAAATTCCAAAATGTGTAGATATTTTCCTAGACCCTACAAATCAACAGAATACCAAGATATGTGAGCTAGATCTGGATGTGAATATGAAGACACTGAAAATCAGTCTTTTTTGTATATGTAGATCTGAAGGTCCTATCTTCATGTTTTTGTAGATTTTTTAGGGTTTGGAGCTTCCTACAACTTTGTGGTTACCTAGCTTGCTTGAAAAGCTTGTCCTATTAATTGCAACAAGGCGAGAGGAAGCAAGGATTCGAAAGGAGATTGAAGAAAAGGAGCTTGAGGAAGCAAGAGAAGCTGACAAGCGGGAAGGCAAAAAAAATGCAAGAAGACCACAGGAGATGGGGTGAGTTCATTTTGTAGTTGGCTCAGTTTCTAATGGATGCTTATGATTGCAGGGATTTGACATGTGTGCCATCTCTTCCTATTGCTTTCTTCATCATGTCACTTATGTATTCCACTCTTTCTTCGCCCCCTCGAAATAAACAAACCATGACAAAATGGATGAATGATCAAATGGATGGACGGATGGATGATGAGACAGATGAATGAAATGATGCTTCATGACATCCTTTACTGTAAGTAGTGTGTTTTTAGGGTTTCCTTTCTTTGGGTATTTGTCCAGGATGAATTATGAACCCTAATCTTGTACAAAAACAAGTGTTATAATATTAGAGCAACTCCGCACATTAGATGTCCCTTGAGGAGTGTTTATTTATGAAATCCAACATTGGTACACAATTATTTCTCAATCTATATAACCCACCCCCCCCAATACACATGGAAAAAAATGGGACAATGTAGTAAATGATAAATTATTTAACCCTTAATTGACCATTGATTCAAAATTGTCGCACTCCCAAAATATGGACCAACCTTCACAAACATGCATAGAAATTGTATAAAAATTTTAGGATTTCGAAAAATTCGACTTGGTGAAATTGTGCAGGAATTTAATTTTTAAATGTTTTAGTATTAAAAAAATTCCACATTTAGATGAGAAATGAGAAATTTGCCAATTGTGTTGAAACTTTGGAATTTCTCAAGTTTCAAATTTTGAGCAACCTTCCAAATTGCAAGTATTTGGAGACTTAGGGTAAGAAGAGGTGTGCTTCAAAATTTATGGAAATTTTTGTGACATTAAATTTGACATTCATATGAGTAATGTGCCCAAAAAAAAGTCTTAAAAGAAAAAATTAAATTAAAATGAACAGATAATTAATGATCAAAGTTGGTCATCCAAGATGATTCATAAACAAAAAATTTGGTTTTCATCCTTTTCAGGCAAACAAGAAGAAAAAAACAAATCTCCAAATGCTTGAAAAAAAATTTTAATTTCCATTTATTCCCAAATAGAAAAGACCACATTTATTATATGTGTTTCCAAATAGGTTGGATGGGTTTTTTTTTCTCTCTTTCCCTTGTTATGGGTGGGGCAACAAGGGGAGGGCATGTTCATTTTTATTTTTTTTAAATAGATCATTGGTTGTTGGGTGGGGAGAAAGTTGAAATTCATGTTGGAAAGTCACATGTGTCACAAACTTTGAAATTTCATCACAAAATGTTAACAAATCCATAGCTGAACATTTTTTTTTTCAAATTTTTATTTTAAAATTATAATTTGATGAAATTTCAACCATACATGACTAATTAGATATGTAGATGCTTGCAATTTACAAAATTGAAAAATATATATGTAATGAAAAAAATTAATGCAACTCTAAAATTGGGTCACAAAATGTTAGGAAACTCGTAATTGAACATTTATTCACATCTTTTTTTTATCTTATTATAATTGGTTGAAATTTTACCCACACAAGGCTAACCACATATGTAGATTTTTACAATTTATAAAATTGAAAAAAATAAAAGGAAAAAAATTGATACAACTCTATAATTTGGTCACAAAATGCTAGGAAACCCCTAGTTGAACATTTGCCCACAACTTTTATTTATTTTATTATAATTTGGTGAAATTTTACACACACACGACTAACTACATATGTAGATGCTTGCAATTTACAAAATTCAATAAAAATTATGGATGCATCTCTATAATTTGGCCACAAAACAACAAAAAACCCGTTCAAAAACACATTCAAATCATATTTGTTTGAGTGGTTGAAATGATAATTTTCATAAAAAAACATGACCTAAAAAAACAAATATTACCAACCTCATGTATTGAACCTG
>Ga0116231_10007453_pt1 | contig 20008 bp, 13 predicted proteins | sample S1TSphgellanicum_2_FD_89695 | JGI IMG/M metagenome (GOLD analysis project Ga0116231, IMG submission 89695) | Host-associated microbial communities from peat moss isolated from Minnesota, USA - S1T2_Fd - Sphagnum magellanicum MG | ecosystem: Host-associated > Plants > Peat moss > Unclassified...
AAGTTTTGAAAAAGTTCTCGGATGTGATGCCCGAAGAGTTGCCCAAAGACTTGCCCCCGAGAAGAGGAATTGATCATGTGATCGAGGTGGTACTGGGAGTGGCACCTCCTGCCAAGGCCCCATATAGAATGAGCCATGAGGAGTTGAAAGAGTTTAAGGTTCAGCTCGAAGAACTCTTCGCAAAAAGGTATATCAAACCGAGCAAATCACCATATGGGGCACCCGTCCTTTTTGTTCACAAGAAGGATGGGATGTTGAGAATGTGTGTTGATTATAGAGCACTCAACAAGGTGACGGTGAAAAACCGGTATCCTTTGCCGCGAATCGATGACCTATTTGATCGTCTCTCGGGAGCCAAGGTGTTTAGTAGGATCGACCTACATTTGGGATATTACCAAATTCGGATCGCGGAAGGGGATGAAGAAAAGACCGTTTATTGCACAATGTATGGCTCATACGAGTTCTTGGTGATGCCTTTTGAACTCACCAATACACCCACCACATTTTGCACTCTCATGAATGACATTTTCCGAGAATGGCTTGATGATTTTGTGGTCGTCTACATAGATGACATTTTGATTTATAGTGACTCCTTGGAAAAACATGCGGAACACCTTCGGAAGGTGTTCCAAAGGCTAAAGGAAAACAAATTGTATGCCAAGTTCGAGAAGTGCAAATTTGGAGTGACGGAAGTGGACTTCCTTGGACATAGGATAATTCAAGAAGGTTTGAAGATGGATGATCACAAGGTCAAGGTAATTGTGGATTGGGAACCACCCAAGTCGGTGCCGACCTTAAGATCCTTTTTAGGATTGGCCTCTTATTATCGCAAGTTCATCAAGAACTTTACGAAGATAGCTGCGCCTTTGACAAACCTCTTGAAGAAGTCTGCCGTCATTTACAAATAGGAAGGAGCATGTGATGAAGCCTTTGAGACCTTGAAAGATATTTTTGTGAAGGTGTCATTGTTGAAGTTGCCTAACTTTGATAAAGACTTTGAAATCCATTCCGATGCCTCCGACTTTGCAATTGGAGGAGTCCTAGTGCAAGAAGGAAGACCGGTGGCATTTGAAAGCAAGAAGTTGAGTGAAACGGAACGAAGGTGGCCAACACATGAGAAGGAAATGTGGGTGGTCATACATTGTCTTTAAACTTGGAGCCATTACATAGCCTCCAAAGATGTAGTGGTGTGGACTGACAATGTGACCTTGAAGTACTTTGCCACTTAACCCAAGTTGTCTTCAAAGCAAGTGAGATGACAAGACACATTGGCCTTGTTCAATGTGGATATTCGACACAAGCCCGGGAAGGATAATGTGGTGCCCGATGCACTAAGTCGGAAACACCAACTTAGAATGGTGTATGTGGGAGAGACGAAATTCCAAAAAGAAGTCTGACTAGCAAACCGCTGAGATGCATTTACTGAAGAGGTAAGGTAAAACATCCAAAATGGAGTCAAATCCCACTTCCATTTACAAAATGGATTATTGTGGTACAAACAAAAATGACTCTATGTGCCGGAAGGAAAAGTGAGGGAGTTGCTTTTGAAGGAATGTCATGATGGACCGCTTATGGTGGTGCAAAGCGCATGTCGCAACCCCACTTTGGCCAAGTGTGGGGGTGAAGCCCAACACTTGGAAAAGTTGGAGATTTGGAGTCCTCCGGGACTCCCGAATGTTTAGAGTTCAATAGCAAGGCCCAAAACACCTCGCATTGAGGTGTTCTTGGTGTCATTGGAAAGGGCTTGAAACGTAAATATCAAAAATGGCCTCGCATTAACCATTCGGACATTTGCAGCCCAAGTTATGGGAAAAAGAAGGGCCGGGAGTCAAATTGCTAGTTTGACTCCCAGCGTCCCGGGAGTCAAACTGGCAATTTGACTCCCGACCACTAAAAGTCGGGAATCGACCTCTTCCCGACGTCCGAATTGAGAGTGCGACACGGCGTTGAAAAGATCTCGACGAGGGCTACAACTTTGGTTTAGACCTCATTACGATCGGACGCCACAGTCGGGAGTTATGGCCGTTCAAAGTTCCGGGAGTCCAGCTGGGACAATTTCGGGACTCCATTTCGGGACTCCCAACAAAATGTGCCATTTGGATGTAGCCTCGGCGGCGAGCTGCAGAGAATACTATAGGGAGTAAGGTGGTGGTTTACTCCCGAGTCCGGGCCGTGGTGAGTCTTGTGTGTCCAAGTGCCCATGGCAAGTCCCAACATTCAAGGGTGTCCCAAATGCTAAACTAACCTCTTGTGGTTGGTTTTTGGATGTAGATTCACACGAACTAAACTAGTCCCTCTTCCAGTCTAATCCTTGGGCTCCCAACTCGACCCTCTACCCCTTTCTAGAGTTAAAAGCCGGGAGTGTGCCGTTAATTCACAATTTCCGCAATTTGACTTTGTGAAACCTTCAAGTGGGTTTCGCCCCTGTGACTTAGGAGCGCGTCAGCGCACCACAACATTCCTTAAGAAGTCCTACTATTGGCCTAATTTGAAAGACGATGCGGAGGACTATGTGAAGACTTGCTTGATTTGCCAACAAAATTGAACATTTAACAAGAAGCAAGTGGGCTTATTACAACTTTTACCAATTTCGAAAGGGTTGTGGGAAAGTGTGTCCATGGACTTCATGGTGAGCTTGCCCCCATCAAGGGGTTTCGATGCCATCATGGTAGTAGTGGATCGATTTAGCAAGATGGCACATTTCATTCCCACAAAGGATGAGGCCACGGCTCAAGAGACGGGAAGGTTCTTCTTCACGCATGTTTTCAAGCATCATGGCCTTCCAAAGGACATAGTTTCGAATCAAGACCCAAAGTTCACAAGTAAGTCTTGGCGAACCTTTTGGAAGAGAATGGGGTCGAAGCTCAAGATGAGCACTTCCTTCCGCCCCCAAACCGATGGACAAACCGAGAGGGTCAACTTGGTGATCCAACAATTCTTAAGGAATTATGTGGCAACGGATCAACAAGATTGGGTGGACCATTTGGAGTTGGCCGAATTTTGTTACAACAACTCATAACATTCCGCAACTGGGTCTACCCCATTTCAAATGGTGACGGGTAAGTCACCAATTCTGCCCATCACTTGGGCAGCACATGGACAACCCCCAAATGGTGCAAATGAGGAAGTGCTAATGGTCACACAACTTGATGAAGAAAGGCGGTGCTTTTGGGAGTTAGCAAAGACCAACTTGGAAAAGGCACACAAGAGGTACAAGGATTTTGCGGACAAGTCCCGACGAAAAGTGAAATTTCAAGAGGGAGATGAAGTGTGGTTGAACATCAAGAACTTCCGATTACCCGAAGGATTAAGCCATAAGTTCTTGGGCTCATATGCGGGCCCATTTAAAATGTTGGAAAAGAAACTTTTCGACACTTATAAGTTAGAAATACCGGAAAATCTTAGAGTTCATCCCACATTTCATGTTTCTCTTTTGAAGTCGATCGCTCGTGATGCCTCAAGGCCTAATCGAAAGCATAATTCAAGGCCCCCACCAGACTTGGTTCATAATGAACCAGAGTTTGAGGTGGAGGTCATGCTCAAGTCAAGGCAACTAAGAGGACGAGAGCAGGAGTACTTAGTGAAGTGGAAAGGATATTATCCAATAGAGGCATCTTGGGTGAATGAATCCAATATGGAACATGCCCAAGAAGCCATAGAATAATTCCACACTAGACCGACAAAAAAAAAGAGACGTAGAATGTGATGAGGACATCACCTTTCTTTTAATGCAAGGTGTCACATAAAATGTACCACATCAAGTGCAAGTGAAATAAAGGCATAAAAACTTCCAAAAGATTGTATCACGAAAATATTGTATAAGTGCAAATAGGGTTGTTAAATTGGCATTGGACAAATGGAACTTCTTGCATAGGCCCAAATCAAAATAGGACTCCTATTTTGGGTTAAGAAAAATTTTAATCCCAAAAGAGGAGGCAAGTAAGGTGAGCTTCCGGGGACATGCACAAGCCTTGAGTGCATCCCAAAGGGTTGGTTGGTAGTGGCGACCAACGCGGGAAGTCATGACCCCGTTCGCGTACTTTAATCGTGTAGTTTGCGACTCGGGTTTTTGGCAAAACCCAAATGTCGCTTCTCGTACCTTGATAAGCAAACCTTTTAATCAAGGTTTGATTGTTGTGATCAAGGCGCAAGGTCGGGAAAGGAGTCGTGTCAAGTAGCTTAGGTCAAGATTAGACTTAACTTGAATTCCTCATGAGGGGAAGGTTAAAATAATGGCCTCCCAAATGAGGGGCTCCATTAATTAGGCTAGTTTAATCTTTTGACGGAGTAAGAGTTAAAGGTTTTTTATGAGATACCCTTGGATTTGCCGAGAAAGTGTTGGAAACTTGAGGACGCCTAAGTTAGTTTAAGGCAAGGTCTTGCCGCAAAAGTCGACATTTGATGGCCAAGGATCCAAGGAAAGCGATTGTAATTCCGAAAAAAAATTTCTAAGTGTCAATGAGGACATTGACCTCTTCTTCTAGTGGGGGAGAGTGTCGCAACCCCACTTTAAGGAAAGTGTGAGGTCGCCACTCACACTCTCGAAAATGGGACTTGAGAGTCCTCAGGGACTCTTGAAACTTCAAAATTCGATTGCAGGGGTCAAAACACCTCGCATTGGGGTGTTTTTTATACTGTTAGAAAGGTCTAGAAGTGTAAATGTCCAAAATGGCCTCGCATGAGCCATTTGGACATCCACAGCACAAGTTATGGTCGAAAAAAGGGCCGGAAGTCAAACTGGCAATTTGACTCTCGACCACTAAAAGTTGGGAATCGACCCGATCCCGATGTGTGCAAGTGGAGTGCAACACACCGTTGGAAAACTCTTGACAAGGGCTACAAGTTTTCTTTAGACTTCATCCTAATCAGAGGTCAGGGCGAGAAGTTATGAGCGCCCAAAGCCTCGTGAGTCCAAACCGGGACAGTTTCAGGACTCCACTTTGGGAGTCTCGGGAAAAAATGTCATTCAGATGCAAGTGCGACGGTGAGATGCAGAGAATACTATATGGGGGAAGGTGGTGGCTTCCCCCGAGTTCGAGCCGTGGTGAGTTAAGTGAGTCCAAGGTTACCCGTGGCTTGTCCCCGCAACAAAAGTGTGTAGAATGAGTTCTGTCGCAACCCCACTTTGGGGCTTAGTGTGAGAATGCAACTCACACTCCCAAAAGTGGGAAAATGGAGTCCTCCGGGACTCCCGAAAACTCAGAAGACGATTTGAAGGGTCAAATCTCCTTGCCTTGCTTCGTTATTTATATAAATGAAAAGGTCTTAAAGAGTAGATGCCCAAAATGGCCTCGCATTGGCCATTTGGACACCTACAGCCCAAGTTATGGGCAAAAGAAGGGCCGGGAGTCAAACTGCCAGTTTGACTCCTGACCTCTAAAAGTTGGGAATCGACCTCTTCCCGACGTCGCCTCAAGGAGTGCAACACGGCGTTGGAAATCTCTCGACAATAGCTACAACTTTGGTTGAAACCTCGTCCCGATCCGAGCTTGGGGCGAGGAGCTATGAGCGTCCAAAGTCCCGGGACTCCAACCCGGGACAATTTCGGGACTCCAACTTGGGAGTCCCGGGAAAAAGAGCCATTTGGATGTAGCCTCGGCGGAGAGCTGCAGAGTATATTATATGGGGGAAGGTGGTGGCTTCCACTGAATCCAGGCCGTGGTGAGTCTTGTGTGTAAAAGTGCCCGTGGTTTGTCCCAACACCCAAGGGTGTTCCCGAATGCTAACTAACCCTCTTGTGGTTGGTTTTGGATGCAGATTCAAGCTTGATCTTCTAATCCATCTTCCTAGTCTAATCCCGGGACTTTTAGCACGCCCCTCTACCCTCTTTTAATGCTGGAAGTCGGGAGCACCCCTCAAGTCCCAACTTTCCGCAACTCAACATAGTTGGACCCTCAAGTGGATTCAACTCGGGACTTGGGAGTGCGTCAAGTTCTAACCAATTTCTTGGTTGGTTTTGGATGCAGGACTGAATAACTAAGTAGCTTGTCCCTGTTCCTAATCTAATCTCGGAGCTTTCAGCATGCCCCTCTTACCCCCCCCCCCCTTTAATGCTGGAAGCTAGGAGTGCCCCAAGTCTTCCCCAATTCCGCAACTTGAATGATTTGGTCCCAACTTGGGACCAATAAGAGACTTGGGAGCATGTCACGTATTTTAACTAAAGAAATTTTTTAAAAAAACAGAGGTGAAGGAGCACATTGGCAAAAGGTTCATCACTGAAGCGCAAAGTTTACATGACGAAAGCCAATTGTCGCTGCATCACCATTGCCTTGTTTTTGCAATGACCGAAGCACCAATGGGCAGGTATGGGCAAGTATGACTTCTCATCTCCAACCCTGGCAATGGCAAAAGGAGCATTAGGGAGGTGAGGGAGAAAAACGCTTTGACTGTTGCAAGTTAGAATGATGCAGCAGTCTAATGTAGTTTTTTTTTTCTTTTTTTCCCTTCTTATTTTCTTTCTTCTATTTATTTTTCCTTCTTTCTTTATTTGTTTTTCCCTCTTTTCCTTCCCTTCTTTCTTTTTTCTTTCTTTTTCCTTTCTTTTCGTCTTTTTCCTTTCTTCTTTTTCTTTCTTCTTATCTTCCCTTCTTCTTTCCTTTTTTTAATTTTTTCTTTCCTTCTTCTTCCCCATCCTTCAACACAATGGAGGCCCTTCCTTCTTTAGCTCTAAGGCCTCCCCCATGTTCTTGTTCCAATTTCATTCTTCGACCAACTCATTACCCTTCTAATGTATCATTGTCCCTTGGATGTAAAAGTGAAGCCCTTCACAACATTTTGTGTTATGGTTGTGCAATCTTATTTTCCCAATGTGGCATGGCTCATCATAAGAAGCACTATCATGTTTTTTGAAATTCCTCCCCCATATGGTTATTTAGGTTCCTCTATCCCCCCTTTGGCCCCCTCTCCATGATCCAGCTTGGGTTTAAATTTTGGTGTTAAATCCTTTGAACGTTTTCAATTTAGGTCTTCCCAATCACATTTGTACATGCACATCCCATTTGTTTTTAAATAAAAGGTCCAACTTGATTTTCACCTTCCTATTAACCGCATAACACATGACCCATTTGATGTGCTAGCCTAACACCTATTCTTGTGGTACCCTCAATGGTATTTTCCTTTTCTTTTTTGTGAGGGATTAGTCAGGCATAAAGAGGTTAAGGCATGCCTTCAACGATTCCGATCTAATGATTGGGAGGTGTTTCAAACAGAGCACCTTTTGTGGGTAAACATAGGCAACAACTTTGTCTTCAGTTATGGGTGCATTAGTAGTTTTGCTTGATTTTGATTCTACCCCCTATGCCCCCCCTTTAATTGGGATGAAATTTAGCCTTAGGGCACATCAAGGAATTTGCATGTGTTATCAAGGCTCTTGCCCTACTTGCCCTAGCTTTGGCATTTTCAAATACTATTAGTGCATTGCTAGCTTTGTACCTACTGAACACATATTTCCCCTATTTAGATTATTTTGTTGAACTTTTAGCCTAATTTAGAGTTTGAACTTTTTGTGGACTCTTTTAGGTTGGCATTTTTGTGCATGTTTCACTTTTGATTAACGATCTCTCTGACATGGTTTTCAAGCATTTTCAAAATTCTTTTAACCTTGAGGATTCAATTAATGGCTTCATTTAGTTTCACTAGTTATGTTCCCATGTGGCCATTGACCGCATCCCTGGGTCCATGGTTTGGGTTCTTACTATTAGTCAACTTTTTGTTTTGGTCAAGCCTTCCAGTGACATCTATTTGATTACAGTGGGAGATGTGTTCTATCAACTAATGAACAAGGATTGATACCTATAATTTTGTGATGTGTTTGCTTCCCACTTGTCACCATATCAGTTTGGGGTGGCGGTTATAGGAGGTTGCGAGGGCGTGGTCCATGGTATTCGAACCACTTTGGATGCCCATCTTGATTGGTTGATACTTTAAGTAGACATTACAAACACTTTCAACATCATCTTACATAAGGTCATCTTTCAAAAGCTTTAAATAGCAAGAGGCCAATTGTCCCAACTTTTCCCCTTTGTTCATTATTTTTGTGGTCTTTTAGACCTTTTGTTCATTATTATTATGGTCTTCTAGTCCCTTTGTTCGTTCCTTTTATGGCCTTTCAATTCTTTTGTTCTTCACTCATCATTTTTCCTTAAGGGTTTTGTTTATCATTTTTTTTATGGGCACATGTTTGGGCAACTCGCTTGTAAGGCCTCTTTTGTGCTTGCTCATTTTCATGTTTTGCATTTTTTTTGAAAGTTTTCCATTTATGTTTCTTCCCTTTGCATTTCTTCACTTCCCTGGCCAACAACACCCATATCCTTGGCCCTACCCATGTCATCACCCTCACCTTTGATCATTTTGTTTCCCACTTGGCTTCTATGGGGTTGTTTGTTCAACCCCGCAAATGTTTGGCATGGGCTCTTTTTGGTTTACCTCCTAAATTCGTCTACCCCACCAAACTATGTTGCCCCCCTTATGACATGGGGATGTTTGGCATCCCCTTTGGTTCTACTTTTTTTTTTTTTTTTTGCTTGAGGTTTTAAACAAGGATGTTTGGCATGTAAATGTGCTTTTGAAATTAGGGGATGTTTAAGTGGCTTTTTAATATCCTCTCACAATGTTTCACCCATAAGTTTTTTTTTTGTTTTGTTGTTTCCCCAACCCCTTCCAAATTTTCATTTCAACTCATTAATTTTGATTTGACCTTGATGGGAATGTTTTAGAGACTTTTGGGTCCAAGTTCATTGGAATGCCGTAGGGCCCCTTCTAGTCCATCAACAGGTGGTTTTCCCCATTTCTAATGGGCGCGTAGGGTTGATTGCCTCAAAAATCATTATTCTAGCTACCTATTTGGGGAGTTGGGCCTTAGTTTCCCTTGTCATTGTTTCCATATTTTTGTTGGAGGCGATAGGTGCAAGCAAATTGGGGTCATTCCCTCTCCAAGCACATTTGAGATCAATGCGAGAACTTATTCCTTTAAGGGCTATAACATGTGTGCTACCTTTTAAACATCTAGCTAAAAAGGTGCAAATTGTTTTTAGGAAAGTATTTCAAAGAGATTACACAACCATTCTTTTACTAGCATCATTTTCTTTAACCTTTTGATTTACATCAAGTGCGTTTAAAGTTGTGTGCATGACCAAGTGCAAACGTTTGATTGTTCATTCACCTAATCATCCTTTCTTTTCCACCTGGCTTGAAATGTTTTTCCACCTGACTTGAAATGTTTTCTCCACCACATTGCGCACTAAGTTGGGTCTTTTCCATCTTTTAATCCTTGGGGTGTCACATTGCATTTATAACCAACCTTTGGACCCTATGGGGATCCATTTTTTCTTCATTGTGGGGAAAGGATGACTTCGCATGATATTATGTGAAATGCTTTTGTGACCATTTTAAAAAATACAAGATTTCACATCTCATGAGATTAGACCTATGACCTTCCACCCCATGCCGTGCAATTTTCACGCCATCAATTTGACATTGTGCTATCAGTTGATGGTGTGTACACATTAGCAAATGTTTTCATTATTGACCCCATTCAAATTAATTTGGTTTCACAAGTTATTTCTTATGGGGTTGCTTTGATAATTGCGGTGGAAAATAAAGATTATATTTATCATGATCAATTTTCAATGGACATGTTTTTCCTCTAGTTATAAAGGTTTTTGAATGTCTACACCAATAGGTGGATGAGTTTCTTCATCAATGTGCCAACATGTTGTGGGGAATGTAGGACATTAGAGGCCCCCCTTTTTTAGTTTTGCGCACATTTTATAAACATAGAGTCTAAAATGACGTTACAATGTGTGCATGCGGTCTCTATTTTGAAACATGTAGTTGCTATAGGTGAAGGTTCATCTTGGTTAGGCATCTTTTTAAGAGGTCCTCCCCTTTCCTCATATGATATGTTTTTCGTGATTAGAAGAGGTTTGGGAATTTGATGTTCCCCTTGTGGTTTGCCCTTTTTAGTGGTTCATTTGTCTTTTTGAACATGGGTCTTACCATTTTGTTCATTGTTGTCCCCCTTTTTGGGTGTTTTGGTTTTTTTATGATTGGCAAAGTTTCATTTGGTAAGGTGTTATAATAAAGTAGTGTAAACTATAATGTAAAAAATGGTCAAATTTTAATAAAATGTGAATATATTGTTGAAATGTTTTACAATTATTAGATTATGTTTACTTTAACATATGACTTGGTCCAATCCACCAATGAGATTATGAAATTAAGATTGCAAAACCAACAATGGGATTCAAACTTTCACACTTGTAAAAAACTTGCAATAAAATCCAACTAATGTTTAGCATAGGATGATGAGAGATGTTGAATTGAATTCATGTGGGACTAAATAGGATTTGCCTGAAAGTTTGTCTAAATTTTTCCTAGCCCAAAAAAAGGATTAAACCAAACATCAAAATAATAAATTATTAAATAAATAAACTATATTTAGGAAGATCAAGGTGAGTGACTTTTAGCGTTTATATGAAATCCCTTCAAGATAAATAGCAATTAAAATCTTTAGTAATTTTTTGAAATCAATTTTTAAAATTTTTAATCAAAAATGAACTTGTATGTTTTGAATGTGTTAATGGTTGGACCAAATGTAATTTTTTATTTAATTGAAAGCCAAAATGAAATCATCCATGGTCATTTCAATGTTGTTGCCAATTTTCTTTGAAAGATGCTCCACTTTTAACCAACCCTTCCAACTTACTTACTTACTAAATACTTACATCCTACCTACCTACTTAATTATTAGGTACCTACCTATAGCCTACGTACCATCTACCTACCTATTATGTACATCCCTACTTATTTAATTACTAGGTACCTACATGCCTACCTACCTACCTACCTATTGTACACATACCTACATATTTATTTATTATGTACATACACCTTACATACTTACCTATTTACTTACTATGTAAATACACTTTACAGACCTACCTATTATATACATACCTACTTATTTAATTACTAAGCACTTACCTACCTATTTATTAAGTACTTAAATACATATACCCCTCCTACATACCCATTAATTATAGGTTCAAATTCTTTAAAGTGTACTAAAATTTTGTCACAACATCACCCTTTTCTATCTTTTTTACTTTATTTTTTTTTATCATGTAAATATAAATTGATGGATGTTATGATAAAATTTACAATTTGTCACAAACACCACAATCACCCATCATTTGCATCATCATTTGCACCAACATAATCCCCTGCATCATCGCATGCATCATCATTTGCATCATCGCTTACACCAACATAATCGCCTGCATCATTGTTTGTTTCATCATTAACTCTTAATTAACTCATAATTCATTGTTAGTTAAGAAGCTTTTCAAGAAGCTTCTTTAGTCAATGCACACATGGAAATCTCTATGGAGGTTTCTTTGAACTAGGTCCCCAATGGGGTATAAATAGGGGTAGGACCTCTCATTACCTTCAATATGTTCAACACCAATTTTAGGTACATTTTCTTGTCATAACCTTTGTTTTCATACGTTATCAAAATAAAGTTATGTTTGAATCATCTTCTAGCATATACCATGTTTTTGTCTTATGTTTTTGTGTTTTTAATCTTGGATTAGGCTTAGGCTTACATTTCTTGTGATTTATTTTCCTTGTTGTGCCCTTGGTTTAGTTCATGTTCTTGTAGTTTTTTATGCCCATGATAGAATTGTAGTGGTTCAAAATATGCTCCTTCTAAATATTTGATAACTTTTGATTCATTATTTGTTATGAAGATCAAACTACAAAGTAAAAAATGACTACAATAAAAATTAAATCCTTTACATCCTATGTGGTACACTTTTGGATTTCAACCCTATCTAATAAGCTATTTAATTGTAAATAATTATTTAAAGGTTATTTAAATAGGTACCTAATAAGAACTTATGCTACTTAGTAGGTAGGCCATGTAAGAGTATGTGTTAGGGAATAGTTGCAATTAAACTACAATTATGCAATTAGGCTATAACAAAACAATTATCCCATATTGTTTTGTCTTCTTTTCAAGTTTACAAACTATATAAGTAGGTTGCTTTAGTGTAGTAAACACATTCATTTTTTTCAATTGCCATATGGGAGGAGTTAATCGCATAGGCTCCACCCAAAAGGCTAAACTTAAAATTAAATAAAAATTTATTGTAAAAATTTTAAACTTAAATACCTACCTACCTAGGCTAAATTTATGGTTAAACGATCTAGTCTTAACCTAGGTGCCACATGGCCTATTATAAATGACATAGCCCAAAATTAAACTAGGTACCTTAGGCACCTAATTAAGCTAAGTGGCCTAACCTAGGCCTAGCCTAAGTGCCACGTGGCCTATCATAAATGGTCCAACCTTAAACTAAACCTAAATTATTATAGGGTAATTTTAAGTTGCCACATGGCACAATTTAATTGGATGGTGGAAAAAAAAGAAAATATTTCTTTGGCAAAATATTTTGAAAAATCCAAATGATGCCATGAATCACATTTTTAGGCTACGATGTGTGAACATATTGGTGTGTATTATAGTCGCAAGTGTAATGGAATGTAGTCACAAGAGCTTGTCCTTGGATACATGTATAAAATTGCCATACTCATATTCTACGAAGAATTTTATTTCGTCTGTCACTTGCAACTAGCATCATTGGCAACTTGTCATTTGCTACTAGGTTGATTTTTAGTCACAAGTGTCATTTGTGACTAACATTTAGTTGTAATGACCTTTTTTTTACAAATGAACAAATTATTAATCTATATGTTGTCACATGTTATGTTCTTTATTTACCCACCCTACCAACCTACTAACCTACTTACCCTATTTTCAATACTTTTGTTCAACCACAATCAATGGAATTTGAATTGGAAAAATCGTAATTTGCCATGTTTGAAATTTTCAATGATTTATATTTTTCAAAAAAATCTTTAAAATCATCTAAACATTTGTAAAATATATTTATGTTATTCAATAAATCTTTGAATCAGTTTTAACATCATGTTTTATTTGCTTCATTTGAACAAAATTTGAAAAATAAATGTGTCAATTTTTGGATTTCCTATGTTTCATCATTAACATGATAAAAAAAATGTTGCACATCTTTTATTAATAGAACGTCATGTAGCTTCACCACAAGACCAAGGTCTTGGATTCTAATTTTAATTTAAGCAAATTATGTATACAAATTTTGTATAATGTGAAATACACAACGCTAAAATGTGGATAGAATGTGTCAAATACAATATATATATTTTTTCCATAAATGCCATGTGAACACATGGCATTTCATTATGTGATGGGTTGCCACATGTATTCTCTTTGTATTTTAAATTAAATATATTTTTTGTATCAATTTATTTTTTGGAAGAATTAGACTTCAACATGTGGCACACATGATGGTCGAATGAATCAGTAACATGTGTCATATTTAACTTACATTGTGTTGTTTGAAAATAATTATAAATATTAATTTTTTATTTCAAATATGGTGTTCATCTTATGTTAACATGTGGCCACTTGAACTCAAATCATAGCTTAACACATGTGGCATTGATAAAGTTCTTGTTATCTTTGGACAATTATCAATTTTAATCAATGGTCAAGTTCAAGTTCAAGCCAATTGTTAGTTTTTGGTCAATGATCATTGTCATGTTTGTGTTCACATTTGGATTTCAAATTAAAATTTGGAGTTCACCACGTGGTGTTTTTTGATCAACCAACTAACGAAACGTGGAATTGTACAACTAGGTTTCAATATTATGGTTTTTAAACTAGGGAATACTAGGGATTTTAGTTAGCCTTTTAACATCATGGTTTTCATTTTATGGTTCTTATATTAGGGTGTTAAATTTAGGGCTTCAATATTAGGGTTTTTGTTTTAGGTTGACAATTTAGTTTTAGTCTTTCATTAATAGTGTTTCATGGAAAGATTGCTTGCAAAATGGTAGTTATGACATGTTTAAGCACATTAAATACAACTATATAAATTTTATAAAATATTACCTCCACAAAAAGACCAAAAAAGGTTTAAGGTTTAAACCCAAAAAATACATTTTGATAATTGGGCAACAGGGAAGAAGCTATAAATTTCATTAGCTGTTTAATGTTTGTTCTTTGCATTTAGTTCAAGCAAAAACATCATAACCAATAGACATAGAAAAGGTGCATAAAGTAGTTTCATTAGTAACCCCCCCCTATTGTAATCACATTAGTAATGAAAACCTTTCGTATGACAACAACGACATAATTGTTTAGTACTTTCTAATCACTAACACATCCACCACTTAACCCACATGTCATTCATATTGCAGTATTTCATCTAGATATGGGCCCTTTAGAATAACTTAAATCCCAATACAAACCTGCACATGCTAATCATGTGAACATTGAATTGATGGTCGTCAATATAGGAAAAGACTACCTAAACCAAATAAAAAAGGGCTTGTTAATGAGTTTAAATAGAATGGGACATAGTGGCTACCTTATCAACATTCAATTTCACATTAATCTTAACAGAACCTACTAAGGCTTTTGTAATTTCAATGGACTTGGAGGTTGGTCCTATGAAAAAGCCCAAAAAGAACAAACATGCATAGAAGGTAACCTCAAATTAATTATGAACATCAATAATGTTACACATTCACAAAGTGCCATCTTGGTCGAGCCCACGTCTATAAACATACCAATGGACCAATTAACAACATAGAATTATAATCAACATTCATGGGGAAAACTCAAGAGTTTAATTGAACTTAATTCATTCAACTCACAAAACCATGTTAATATTCATGGATTGAACATTACATTCGTTGCCATATACAAAAATAGTGTTTATTGTTGCATACAATAATTGAACACATGACTGCAACAAAAAGTGTCCATGTACACCAAGTGATTTCACTAGATTTTGAATGACTTCATTGGTTATAGTGAATGGGACCTAGTGGGGACATAATGAATTCACTAGTATAGTGAATGGGGACTAGTGAATTGCACCCACATTTTGTAATCGTGTACAAGACCCCATTAACTCAATTGAAAATAAAATAGCCATGCCACCAAACACATGAAAAAGACCCAACTTACTTATGTTGTGATCATCGACAGTGAAGAAGCTCCTCTAACTTTTGGGTCCTAGCATGTTACTTCTTGGGGCCTACATGTAACAAAATACATAATAGATTTTGTGGAATGTTGTAGAAACCCAATAATGCAAAGTTTTAAATCCTTGGTCTAAGGGTTACAAACATGATTTTGACATAAGGGTTAAAGTGGTACCTCATGTACCATTGATAACACCTTTGAAATACTAGTCTATATTCCCCTATTTGTGCCTAATGTACTAGTATCACTTGCATTACCATTGTGTGGAAGCATTTAGTTTATTAGCAAAAGGGCAACCTCATTATTTTTCACCCCATCCACCTCATATGCAACATTTTCTTAACCTACTGGAGTTTTTGGTTGTAGTCCTTTGTGCACTAGCGATTTGTGGATAATCTCACATGCTTGTAGATCTACCTTTGAGCATAGACCAACACCAAGCTTTTCAAACAACAATTTTTGCATACTGAGCATTATGTCCATGCTTGATTACAAGTTCCATATTAAAACAAATACCTTGTCCACCTTTCGCTCCATTACAACTATTTCCATAGACTTCCCTTTTTATTCCATAGTTTTTCACTAATGAAAGTGTTATAATACATTTGGTCACATAACCAATAATTTCATTAAATGTGATTTGTAACCCAATTTAGAAAAACATGCAACCTATAATTGGTCCACATATTGTTTTCCCCTTCTTCTAGGCATAAATTATGTTGGCAACTCACCATGGATCTAGAACAATAAAATGTGCTTGTGTACAACAAGCAAAACCCTTAACCCTACATGTAAATAACAACTATCACCTATTCATTTGCCTTAAAATGGATAGAGACATTGAAACATTCACCCAACATGACATTTAGTATTGTTAGTAATATGTCCCACTACCAAGATATGAGTCCAATTGAAATGGAATTGATCAAATGATTATGTTTGCAAATTCAATGTTTTGGATTAGCATCGATAAAAAAAAAAACAAGTAACTTGCCACCTAATCAACCTACCCATTTTCTCAAGGGAAAGGTTCAAATTAAAGCTTCCATTTTTGGTTTATTTACCAAGATCAAGATCTACTTACCACATATACATTACTCATTGGCCCCGAACCAAAGCTCCCACTTTGCATCTCTCCCAAAGATGGTGTCCACCCGATCATTAATACATGCCATTCATAGGTTCACAATTTAGATACCAAGTTATGTTGCATTGGACATTTACATTAACAATGCTCATGCTAAAAACAAACAATTTCATGACACCAAAAATATGTTGCCACATTAGCCAACATGGTATTTATAAACCTAGCCTCTTGTTGGATTGGCCCACCACAACCAAACTTAGACACATTTTTTACTTGTACTCATACAATGCTCAAGTGCCCACATGTTGCTTGAAACTTTGGGGTATTCCAGTAAGCACATAATACCACCCAATTTGCTTATTCGCATTGTTCAAACATTAGACCACCTAACACAAATACTTTATTATATTGAACTCAAATATAACATTCACCCTCTTAATTCAAACGTGGACAAAAGCAAGTCAAAGCATAAGCATATGTGGACTAGCATAAATCACATGTAAGCTCCATGCACACATGGCTAACATGTTTTATAGACTTGAAACCATTCCCACCGCCTTGTCTTCAAGATTCTTCCTACTATCATCCACATGTGGTTAAAATTCAGACCTGGCTCTGTGTAATTAAATTGTTTGTCCAAATCAAACATCACTTGTTGTAATTTATCCATGTGTTAGTGTCTATGGGTTTAGCCGTTTCTAACAATCAAAACACATGGCCCTTTAAAGTTACAATTCAAATGTTTCAACTTGGGCATGTTGGAACTCCATCATTGTTGAAAGTTATAATGGCCTTTTTTGGTTGTCCCCCAAGAGATACCACCAATTCATGCTTCAATAGCTTGGCATTGTTTCAATTTCGCTTATGAATTATGTTATTATGTAGGCATTTCAAATCAACTTCAAAAAACATGGAAGTTGATAGCATTTTCCTAGCTATGACATAGAAAGGTGGTGGAATAATTTTTGGAGTATGGCATTTGTCATCATGTACCCGTATTGATGGCCTTGCAAAATAGGTCCTTAGTTCATTGGGATGAGATGATGATAAAAGGGGGGTATTCATGGCTTAAATGATAGGGATCTCACCTTTCCACTCAATGGTACAATTTTGCAAGTGGTGGATGTGGTCTTACTACATACCATGCATGGTTGGGAGGTTGAACAAGTTGTTGTGGTGGGTTTTGATGTGAAGTTCCTTCATTACTTGGGTGCAACACAAGGTGGGAGTCATTGTTGCTTATATGTGGTGATGGGAACCTCAAGCCTTAGACCTACACACACTTAATTGGCACATTTGACACATTAAAAAACGTCAAAACGGATTAGAAATGAGAAAGTTATGGCCCCCCAAAGTAAAGGGGGTCAAGAACTCAAAAAAAAAAACCATTGAACACTACAAATGTTGGTTTTTAAACACCCAAAACGTTCTTTTTATGTTGCTCTGTTGTTATTAAAATTCAAAGATTATTTGTAGAACTTCAGGTGGCATTCCTATAGCACTTTAAATTGTTGAAAACGATTAAAAAATAAGAAAGTTATGAGGTTTGAAAGTAAGAAGGGTCCACAAAAAAGAAAAAAAGAAATGTTTTGTAACTTGGAAAATTTATTTTTCTTCTTGTTAATTTTTCATTACTCCTTTTCCCTTTGCATTTCAAAGATGCTTGTAGGATATTTTATAATGAAAATATTATTTTAATATTATTACTTGGTTTAAACTAGTAATTAGTTTAGAATGTTGGGGTAAGTCTTGTAGGTTAACTAGTGTAGCTTATTTACCATGAATATTTTAACATAAATAATAAAATTCAAATATATTTCATGCTTATTGAAAAATATGTATATATAAAAATGCTATTAATTATCATTATAACTATAATAAACTTGCATTATTAGGAAATGCGTCCTAGTTCACTATGGGTTTCACTAGATTTTTGAGTGAATTTGGACATTTTCATTTAGTGAAATTGTTTAAGCCCCTAGTGAACGGGGACCAGTTGTTATGGACAAGGTTATTTTCAAGTGAAATACAAATTTACCAAACCATTCACTTGCTAGTTAATTAACTAACCAGTATGGAAATTAATTAAATTTTAATTATTTAATATATAATATTATTGATAATTTCATGATTTTTAAAGCCTATTATTTATTGACACGTGTCACTACTTACATTAGGTTAAAAACCTAGCCTAGGTAGGGTAAGTAGGGTATGTAATCAACCTAGGCACCTAGCCTAGGAATTTGATAGGAGAATATTCAATCAACATACCATTATTGACCACACACAACACCACCCATGAGGTTTGATCCCTTGACCTTTAGAATGGGGGCAAACACCCTTACTATCAAACCACCACACTTGTTGTGATAATATGTTACATTACATTTTATTTATCAAATACTTCATTTTAAACATTATAAAAACATAAACTTTGAAAATTCATATCTTATTAAGATTTTGTTCAAATGAAATGATTCGAGTTTACTTTTTTTAAAAATTCAATAATGTACATAATTACATTTATTTCCTTTTGAAAGTTTAAAAGCATTTGAACAAAAAAAAAGTTGAATATCATTATTCAATAACATTTCAATGGCCATTTAAAAAATAAATTAATTAATAAATGGATTTTTTTTGTTGATATAATAATACTACCTATGTTAAGCTATTTTCAGTTATTATATGACTATTTTTCATTAATTTAAATTATTTCACCCTACATTATTTACGGCTATTTATGGTTATTTTCAATTACTTTTGGTTATTTTTGGCTATTTCACCTTAGGCTACTTTTGGTTATTCTAAGTTATTTTTGACTATTTTAATTTATTTCAACTTAGGTTATTTTCAGCTATTGTAAGTTTTTTTTGGTTATTCTATGTTTTTTTGGCTATTGTAGATTATTTCAATTTAGACTCTTTACAGTTATTATAAATTACTTTTGGCTATTTTAACTTATTTCACCTTAGGCTATTTTCAACTATTGTAAGTTTTTTTTTCCTATTTTATGTTATTTTTGGCTATTATAAATTATTTCAATTTAGACTACTTGTAACTATTATAAGTTACTTTTGACTATTGAAAGTTATTTCACTTTAAGTTATTTTTGTTTATTATAAATTATTTCACTTTAAATTATTTTTGGTAATCCTAAGCAATTATAATATATGGTTATTGGTTGTTCTTTTATTAGTGTTATTGGTGGTTATTAATGGTTATTGGTACCTATTATATTTGGGGCTATCAATGTTTTTAAGTGGTAATTCTATTAATAATTATTGGTGGTTATTCTATTAATGGCAATTAGTAGTCATTCTATTGGTGGGTATTCTATTAATGGCTATTGGTGGGTATTCTATTAATGGCTATTGGTGGTTATTCTATTATTGGCTATTAGTGGCTATTATATTAATGGCTACTAGTGGCTATTCTATTAATGTTTATTCGTGATTAATTTATTATTAACTACTTGTGGCTATTCAATTAATGGCTACTGGTGGCTATTATATTAATGGTTATTCGTGATTAATCTATTAATGTCTATTGGTGGTTATTCTATTAATGGCTATTTGTGATTAATCTATTAATGGCTATTGGTGGCTATTTTATTAATGGCTTATTTGTGGTTATTGTTATGGACCGAGTACAAACAAGTGGAGAATTACAAGACAAGACAAGCTTTATTGATCCATCAACTAGTGTTGATCTGCTGAAGGGTTGTTCCCCAGACTATCTCCTTTTATAACCTTGAACCATACTAGTCCCAAAATATCCTAGGCCATGATATTGCTAAAAGTATCCCAAAATATCCCAGGCCATGA
>Ga0116231_10007454_pt1 | contig 20008 bp, 18 predicted proteins | sample S1TSphgellanicum_2_FD_89695 | JGI IMG/M metagenome (GOLD analysis project Ga0116231, IMG submission 89695) | Host-associated microbial communities from peat moss isolated from Minnesota, USA - S1T2_Fd - Sphagnum magellanicum MG | ecosystem: Host-associated > Plants > Peat moss > Unclassified...
GATGATCGCGAATATTCCAGCGAAGCCCTATGATTTTGCGTTGGAGCCGGCGCGCGCTGCGTTCGTGATCATCGATATGCAGCGGGATTTTTTGGAGCCGGGCGGGTTTGGCGCGGCACTCGGCAATGATGTGTCGCATCTGCGCAGCGCGATCGGGCCGATCAGCGCGCTGCTCGCCGCCTGGCGGGCAGGCGGGCATCTGGTGATCCATACGCGCGAAGGCCACCGGCCGGATTTGAGCGATCTGAACGCCGCCAAATACCGGCGCGGGCGGTTTGCCACACGCATCGGCGATGACGGGCCGATGGGCCGCATTCTGGTGCGTGGTGCCGAGGGGCACGACATCATCGCCGAGCTGGCCCCCGCCGGCGGCGAGCCGGTGATCGACAAGCCCGGCAAGGGCGCGTTTTACGCGACCGATTTGGAGACGATTTTGCGCGGGCGCGGCATCACGCAACTCATTCTCGCCGGTGTGACCACGGAGGTTTGCGTGCACACCACCTTGCGCGAGGCCAATGACCGCGGCTTTGAATGCCTGGTGCTGGAAGACGGCACGGCCTCCTATTTCCCGGAATTTCACCGCGCGGCCCTCGCCATGGCCTGCGCGCAGGACGGCATTTTCGGCTGGGTGGCCCCCAGCAGCGCCATCATCTCCGCCATCTCCAGCAAAACGGGAGTTTCCACATGAGTGCGAGCATCGCCAAGCCGGCTTTTTGGGTGCCGGGGGACTGGAACGGGTTTTTCGGGCTGTTCACCAATGTGCTGCTGAACGTGATCGTGCTCACCGGGCTTTGCCTGGGTGTCGTACATATCCCGGGCTCCATTGTGTTCGGCCGGGTGCTGCCGGCACTCGGCATCGCGCTGCCGCTCGGCAATTTGTTCTATGCCTATCTTGCGTACAAACTCGCTCAAAAATCCGGCCGCACCGATGTTACCGCGATGCCCTACGGGCCGAGCGTGCCGCATATGTTCCTCGTCGTGTTCGTCATCATGCTGCCGACCTATCTTAAAACCCACGACCCGATCGCCGCCTGGGATGCGGGCCTGGCCTGGGCGTTCATCATCGGCGTCATCGTCACACTCGGCGCCTTCATCGGCCCAACGGTGCGCAAATACACGCCGCGCGCGGCCATGCTGGGCGCGCTGGCGGGGATCTCGATCGCGTTCATCTCCATGCGCCCGGCATTCCAGTTCTTTCTCGTTCCATGGCTCGGGTTTTTCTCGTTTGGCGTCATTTTGATCAGTTGGATGTCCCGTGTGCGGCTGCCTTACGGCATCCCGGGCGGGCTGGTCGCGGTCGTCATCGGCACCATCGTGGCGTGGCTCGGCGAGTTCATGGGGTTCGATAACATCGTCGATCCCACGGCTGTCACCGCCGCATTCTCCGCCTTCGGGCTGCATCTGCCGGTCCCCTCCGGGCATTTTCTCACCGGGCTCGCCGGTATCGGCCCGCTGCTGGTCACCGCCATCCCCTTAGGCATCTATAATTTCACTGAAGGGATGAACAATGTGGAGAGCGCGTCCGCCGCCGGGGATAGCTATGACCTGCGCAAAATCCTGCTGGCGGACGGCATCGGCGCGATGATCGGCTCGGTCCTCGGCTCGCCCTTCCCGCCGGCGGTTTATATCGGCCATCCGGGCTGGAAGGCGGTTGGCGGGCGGATCGGCTACTCGCTCGCAACCGGGGTGGTGATCGCGCTGGTCTGTTTCCTCGGCGTTACGGCGCTGCTGCTCGCCATTGTGCCGCTGGTCGCGATCCTGCCGATCCTGCTCTATATCGGCCTCGTCATCGGCGCGCAGGCGTTTGAGGCGACACCGCCCCGCCACGCCCCGGCCGTCATCCTCGCATTGCTGCCCAACATCGCGAATTGGTGCCAAAGCCAGATCGACGGCGCGCTGGGAGCGGCCGGCACCTCGGCGCAGGCGGTGGGGCTCGATAAGCTCGCCGGCAATGGCGTGATCTATCGCGGCATGGAGCTATTCGGCGGCGGCGCCACGCTGGCCGGGCTCATCCTCGGCGCTATCGCCGCCTTCATTATCGACCGGCAGTTTGAAAAAGCCGCGATCTACGCCGGCATCGGCGCCGTGCTCGCCTATTTCGGCTTCATCAACGGCACGCAGCTCGCGGTCGGCAACTCCGCGCCCATCGCGCTCGGCTATCTGGTGCTGGGTGCTACCTGCCTGGTGCTGGGCCGCGGCAGCATGAGGGCTATCGCCAACCAGCCGGTGGCGCCTGTAGATATGGCGCCAACGGAGGGAGTGACCGAATGAACCAGGAGGAAGATTATCTTGCCGCCGCGGCGGTATTGCTCGGGCTGCCGATCCGGCCCGCACATAAGGCAGATGTGCTGGCAGCTTTCATGGTGCTGCGGGAACAGGGGCGGATGGTGACGGCATTTGAGCTGCCGGAGGAAACCGAACAGGCGCCGAGGTTTATCGCGTAGTCAAGCGGTTGCTTTTTTAACGGATTTTGGCGGCCCGGTTTCGTCGCCGCGTCATCCGGCCGCTAAGCGCCACAAAAACTTTTGGTTCATGCTTGGCTATAACGGTCCCACCGGCAACGCCCCAAAGGAATCAAAAGTTTTTTGCTTCTTTTTTTTCAAAAAAAGAAGCGCTTTCTTCTTCTTTTCCGGAACCAGCCATGTCCCTGACCCATCTCGACGCCACCACCCTTGCCGCCAAAATCCGGGGCCGGGAGGTTTCCGCCAGCGATGTGCTGGCCGCCTATATTGCGCGGATTGAGCGCCTCGACCCGCTGCTGAACTGTTTTACGGACCGGACCTTTGCGCGCGCGGCGCGTGAGGCGGCGGCGGTGGACGCGAAGATTGCCGCGGGCGAGGACGCTGGGCCGCTGGCCGGTGTGCCGGTGGCGGTGAAGAATTTGTTCGACGTGCAGGGTTTGGCCACGCGCGCGGGCTCCAAAATTTATCGCGACGCTCCGCCGGCGGTGGAGGATGCGCCGTTGCTGGCCAGGCTGTCCGCCGCCGGGGCGGTGCTGCTGGGCGCGCTGAATATGGACGAGTTTGCGTATGGGTTCGTGACCGAAAACGCGCATGACGGGCCGACCCGCAACCCGCATGACACGGCGCGCGTCGCCGGCGGCTCCTCCGGCGGTTCGGCCGCCGCCGTGGCGGGCGGTCTCGCCGCCATCACGCTCGGCTCGGACACCAATGGCTCGATCCGCCTGCCGGCCGGGCTGTGCGGGATTTTTGGGCTGAAACCAAGCTATGGCCGGCTGACGCGGGCGGGGACGTTCCCGTTTGTTGATAGTTTCGACCATTTGGGACCGTTTGCGCGCAGTGCTGCCGACTTAACACTCGCCTATGATGTGATGCAGGAGGATGACCCGCCGGGTACTGTACCAGCGGTCATCCCCGGGCGGATCGCCACGCTTGGCGGCTGGTTCGGGCGCGCGACGCCGGAGATGCTGGCGGCGGTGGCGGCAGTGGCGGCGGGGCTGGGTGCGACCGCAACGGTGGAACTGCCGGAGGCCGCGCGGGCGCGCGCCGCGGCGTTCTGCATCACCGCGTTCGAGGGCGGGCAGTTGCACAAACATCATCTGATCACCCGGCCGGAGGATTACGACCCGGCGACCCTGCCACGGCTGATCGCGGGCGCCCTGCAGCCGGCCGAGACGATCTACCAGGCGCAGCGCTTCCGCGCCTGGTTCCGCGCGCAGGCAGCCCGGCTGTTCGAGGATTACGACCTGCTGCTCGCCCCCGCCACACCCTGCACCGCCCCGCTGATCGGCCAGAAAACCTTCCTGCTGGACGGGGTGGAGGTGCCCAACCGCCCCAATCTCGGCGTGTTTACCCAGCCGATCAGCTTTATCGGCCTGCCGGTGGTGTGCGTGCCTGTCACCGGCGGCGGGTTGCTGCCGCGCGGTGTGCAGATCATCGCGGCACCGGGGCGGGAGCGCCTGGCACTCGCCGCCGCGGCGGCGCTCGAGGCGGGCGGGGTGGCGGCAGCGCCCGTGGCGGAGCCCGCATGATCATCAACGACCCCGAGACCCTGGCCGAGGTGAGCACCCTGTTCGCCGTCTATGAAAACGCACTGATGAGCAACGATGTCGCCGCACTGGACGGGTTCTTCTGGCCCTCCTCACGCGCAATCCGCTTTGGCACCGGCGAATCCCTGTTCGGGTTCGAGGCGATCGCCGCCTTCCGCGCCGCCCGCGGCGGCTCCCCCCAGCGGACGCTGCGCGCCACGCAGATCACCTGCTTCGGGCCGGAACACGCGGTCACCACCACCGAGTTCCTGCGCGAAAATGAGCCGAGGCTCGGCCGGCAGACGCAGGTTTGGGTGAAATTCTCCGCTTTGGGCTGGCGGATTGTGAGCGCGCATGTGTCGTGGAGTGAAAGGTAAGGAAGCGCTGCTTTTTTGAAAAAAAGAAGCAAAAAACTTTTGAGTCCTCTGGGGCGATGCCGGTTGGACCGCTATCGCCCAACGTCATAAAAGTCTTTTGCAGAGCTTTTCTTCAGAAAAGCGACCGCTTTCTTCCTCCCTTCCCTCCCCTGCCTTTATCCCGCCATCCGGCTGCGCTAAAGCCGGAAGATGAACAACATTCTCCCCAATACGCTACGCTCCGGCCCTGATGGCAGCGGCCGTTTCGGCGAATTCGGCGGCCGGTTTGTGGCCGAGACCTTGATGCCGCTGATTCTGGAGCTGGAAACCGCCTGGGAGGCGGCGAAGGCCGATCCCAGCTTTCAGAGCGAGCTGGATTATTACCTGAAACATTATGTCGGCCGGCCGAGTGCGATGTGGTTCGCCGAGCGGCTGACCCGCCAGCTCGGCGGCGCCAAGATTTATTTCAAGCGCGATGAGCTGAACCATACCGGCGCGCACAAGATCAATAACTGCATGGGCCAGATTTTGCTGGCCCGGCGGATGGGTAAGACGCGGATCATCGCCGAGACCGGTGCGGGCCAGCACGGCGTGGCGACGGCGACGGTGTGCGCGCTGTTTGGGCTACCCTGCACGATTTATATGGGTGCGGTGGATGTGGAACGGCAAAAGCCCAACGTGTTCCGCATGAAGCTGCTGGGGGCGGAGATTGTGCCGGTGACCTCCGGTGCCGGCACGCTGAAGGACGCGATGAACGACGCGATGCGCGACTGGGTCGCGAATGTGCGGGACACGTTTTACATCATCGGCACCGCGGCCGGGCCGCACCCCTACCCGGCGATGGTGCGGGACTTCCAATGCGTGATCGGCAATGAGGCGAAGGCGCAATTATTCGAGGCGGAGGGCCGGCTGCCGGACGTGGCAATCGCCGCGATCGGCGGCGGCTCGAACGCCATCGGGCTGTTCCATCCGTTTCTGGACGACCCGTCGGTCCGGCTGATCGGCGTGGAGGCGGCCGGGCACGGGCTCGATTCCGGCGCGCACGCGGCGAGTTTGAGCCGCGGGCGGCCGGGCGTGCTGCACGGCAACCGCACCTATTTGCTGCAGGACGAAGACGGGCAGATCCAGGAGGCGCATTCGATCTCCGCCGGGCTGGATTATCCCGGCATCGGGCCTGAGCATTCCTGGCTGCACGATATCGGCCGGGTGGAATATGTCGCGGTCACCGATCAGGAGGCGCTCTCCGCCTTCCAGCTCTGCACCCGCGCGGAGGGGATCATCCCGGCGCTGGAGCCGGCGCACGCGCTCGCGCATGTGGAAAAGATCGCGCCCGGCATGGACCGCGAGCAGATCATCCTGATGAATCTCTGCGGTCGGGGTGACAAGGATATTTTTGCCGTCGCCAAGCATTTGGGGTTTGAGCTGTGAGCCGCATCGCGGGTGTGTTCGCCGGGCTGCGGACGGAGAACCGCGCGGCGCTGATCCCGTTTGTCGAGGCGTTCGACCCCGACCGCGCAACCTCCGCCGCCTTGCTGGCCGGCATGGCGGCGAATGGGGCGGATATCATCGAGATCGGGGTGCCGTTTACCGACCCGATGGCGGATGGGCCGATCATCCAGGCTGCCGGCCGCCGCGCGCTGGATGCCGGCGCCAGCCTGGCCGGCGTTTTGGGCCTGGTGAAAGAATTCCGCGCCGGCAACGCGCACACGCCGTTGGTGCTGATGGGGTATTTGAACCCAATCCTGGCTTACGGCGTCGAGCGGTTCTGCGCGGACGCGGCGAGCGCCGGGGTGGACGGGCTGATCGTGGTTGATCTGCCGACCGAGGAGGCTGCTCTGCTGCTGCCGGCGGCAGGCGCGCACGGGCTGGATGTGATCCGGCTGGTCGCCCCCACCACCAGCGATGAGCGGCTGCCGCTGGTGCTCGCGGGCTCATCCGGATTTGTGTATTATGTGAGCATCACCGGCATCACCGGCACGCGCACCGCCTCGGCCGAGGATTTGGCGCGGGATATTCCGCGCATCCGCCGCGCGACAACACTGCCCATCGCGGTAGGGTTCGGGGTGCGCACCCCCGCCCAGGCGGCGATTGTGGCGCAATACGCGGACGCGGCGATCGTCGCCTCCGCGCTGATCGAGAAACTGGCGGCGACCGACATTGCCACCACGCTGGCGGATGTGGCGGCGCTGGCCGAGGGTGTGCGTACGGCACGGGCGGTGGCGGCGTGAACGCGCCGCGGGCGGTAAACGTGAGTCGCCGGTCCGCAAAGATTGCGTCAACTGCGGTGCTTACCTTGGCGCGGCGCCCGGCATAGGTGGTGCGCGCTTTGGATATTTTGGCCGTTGAAGATGATGTGTTGCTGCGGGTCTTGCTGGAAGACATGCTGGAAGACCTTGGGCATGTAAGCGCCGCCGCGGGCGACGTGACGGGCGCGCTGGGGCTGCTGCAAGACAGAATGTTCGACTGCGCGATTCTTGACGTGCAACTGAACGGCGAGACCAGCTACGCGGTCGCCACTGAGCTGCGCCAGCGCCATATCCCGTTTTTTTTCCTGACCGGTTTTGGCAACCAAGTGCTGCCCGCTGCATTTGCCGACCGCCTCTCTGTCATCAAGCCCTACCGGATCGATGATTTACGCGCGGCGCTGACGGCCGCGATGGCGGCGGAATGGACCTGAATTCCCGAGGATGCTTTGACGATGGCTGACAACGAAAATCTTCCAAGCGACATCGAGACCTTGCTGGCGAATCCGGATTTTGCGCATGCGCTGGGCAGCGATGTATTCCGCAGGTTTTTGGACCAGATTCCGATCGCGATCGCGGTTTCTGAAACCAAGGATCCGGAGCAGATTGTGTACGCCAACCCGGCCTTCGAGCAGATCTCGGACTGCGCGCATGACGCCATTACGGGTATGACATGGGAGGCGGCGTTTGAGCAGGAGGATGTCAAGGACCCTGCCCGCCGTCTCGGCGCGTCGATTTTGCAGAGCACCGATTTTATCGGCACGTTCCGGTTTGAGATTGCAGGCCGCGAACCGACCCTTTTGGATGCCTACTCCAATGTGATTCAGGACGATGAAGGCGCGCCCTGCTACCGGCTGGCCGCGCTGGTCGATATCGGCGCGCATGACAAGGAGCAGCGCGAGGCCTTTGAATACCAACTGCGCGAAAAGGAGACCTTGCTGCTCGAAGTACAGCACCGGGTGCGCAATAATTTGCAGATGATCACCGCGTTGATCCGGATCGAGGCGCGGGCCGCCAGGGGGCAGATCGACACCGCGCCATTCGACCGGCTGGCCGGGCGGATCGAGTCGATTCAGCTGCTCTACACGGCGCTCACCGCGCATGGGCAGACGGGCGAGATCGATCTCGGCGCTTATTTGAGCGAAATCGCCTCCTCGGTGCTGCGCTCGCACGCGGTTGAGGGGATCAGGCTCGATTTGCAGGTCGACTCCTATCCCGTCTCGGTGAATGTGGCGATGCCGGTTGGGCTGGTGGTGAATGAGTTACTGACCAACGCGCTGAAACACGCTTTTGTGGGGCGCCAGGGCGGTTTGATCACGCTGCACAGCCTCGCGACCGGGCCGAATTGCCTGATCACGGTCGCCGATGATGGGCGCGGTCTGCCCGAAGGCGGGGTTTGGCCCAAACCCGGCAAGCTCGGCGCGCTGATTGCGCAATCCCTGCGCGACAATGCCAAGGCCGATATTGTGGTGAATTCGGTGCCGGGTGCAGGGCTGCGGGTGGATATTTCCTTTACCCGCGCCACGTCCGCGCCGGGGCTGGGCCGCTAGAGCGCGATGACATTAAGTCGATCCATGAAATGGATCGACTTAATGTCTGAATCGCCCTCTAGATATATTTTAGAGCGGGAACACATTTCCGGCGCCGCCTCATCGCCAATAGGCTTCACCGCATTTTAACCAGGACCCCGGTACTGTCGCAAAAGCGATCGGAGACCTGGGTATGTTTGGAGCGTCGAAGCATTCTAGCACCGTGTCTGCCGGTCCCGTGGCGGGCGGGGCTCACGCAAAATTCGCGGCCATCGAGGGGGCACATGCGGTCATAGAGTTTGACCTGTCGGGGATTATCCTGCGGGCCAATGAGAATTTCCTCAAACTGATGGGTTATGAGGCGGATGAGGTCATCGGCCGGCATCACAGCATCTTCGTTGACCCGGCCGAGGTTAATGGTGAGGCCTATCGCAGTTTCTGGAACCGGTTGAACGCCGGGGAGTTTATCTCCGCCAGGTTCCGCAGGCGGGCCAAAGGCGGCCGCGAGGTCTGGATCGAGGCGAGCTATATGCCGATTTTGGGGGCGCGCGGCAGGCCGGTATCGGTCGTCAAGGTCGCGACCGATATCACTGCCGCCTTGCTGGAGGCGGCCGACAATGCGGGGCGCATCGCCGCCATCAACCGGGTGCAGGCGGTGATTACCTTCGGGCTGGATGGCACGATCATCTCGGCGAACGAGAATTTTTTAGGCCTGATGGGCTATTCGGCGGCGGAGGTGGTGGGCAAGCATCACCGCATGTTCGTGGACCCGGATGAAGCCTCCACCCCCGACTATGCGATGTTCTGGGAGCGGCTGGGGCGTGGCGAGGTGTTGGCGGCCGAGTTCCGGCGGCTGGCCAAAGGCGGGCGGGAGGTGTTTTTGAACGCCTCCTACAACCCGATCTTCGATCCCTCCGGCAAGCCGGTGAAAATCGTCAAATACGCCACCGACATTACCGCGCAGAAGCAAAAAGCGGCGGATGATACCGGGCAGTTGGTGGCGCTCAACAAGGTGCAGGCGGTGATCGCGTTTGATCTGAGCGGCCGTATCCTCGCCGCGAACGAGAATTTCCTCACCCTCATGGGCTACCGCGAGTCGGACGTGGTGGGCCGGCATCACAGCATGTTCCTCACCCGGGAGGAGGCCGGCAGTGCGGCCTATGCGGCGTTCTGGGAGGGCTTGCGCGCCGGCAATTTCCAGCGCGGCGAGTTTTGCCGCATCACCAAAACCGGCGCCAAGGTTTGGCTCAACGCCTCCTATAACCCGATCTTCGATGCCGCCGGCCGGTTGAGCAAGGTGGTGAAATTCGCGACCGACATCACCGCCGAGGTCGCCAAGCGCGCGCAGTTCAACCTGCTCTCAATGGTCGCTGACGAAACCGATAGCGCGGTCGCCATTATGGATACCGGGTTCAACATCATCTATGTCAATCGCAGCTTCGAGCGTATCAGCGGCTTCAGCTTCGCGGAGGTGCGCGGCAAGATGCTGAGCTCGCTGCTCGACGGCGAGGGGACCAGCCAACGGGAAGCCACCAGACTGCGCGAAAAATTACGTCAAGGCGAGGCGGTGAGCGCGGAAATCCTGAATTTCGACCGTCTGAAAAAACCTTACTGGGTCAAGCTCTCGATCAACCCGGTGCTGGATGCCAACCGGCTGGTGACGCATTATATCTCGGTGCAAACCGATATCACCGCCACCAAAACCGCGGCGCTGGAATTTGTCACCAAGGTCGAGACCATCGGCGCCAATAACGCCATGGCGGAGTGGACACTGGCCGGCGAGCCGGTGACCTGCAACGCCCGGTTTGCCCAGCCGGACCCGTTCACGCTGCAACTGACCGATTTGCTGGACACCGATGAGCTGCGGCGCATTGTCGCGGAACAGACATTGCGCCGCGAAATCCTCGTGCAACAGGCGGGGGGTGCGCCGGTCTGGCTCGATGCGCAGTTCAGCCTGCTGAAGGACACCGCCGGCCGGCCGTTCCGGGTGTTCATGACCGGCGCTGACATCTCGTCGCGCCGCGTCGCGGTGGAAAAATCGGTCGCCGGCATGACCAATATGCTCGAGCGCATCGGCGGTATTCTCGGCACAATCAGCGATTTTGCGCGGCAAACCAATCTGCTCTCGGTCAACGCCGCAATCGAAGCGGCGCGGGCCGGGGATGCCGGGCGGGGCTTTGCCATCGTGGCGCAGGAGGTGCGCAAGCTCGCCGCCGGCGCCTCGCAGGCGATCGGCGAGATCGACAAATTGCTCGATGACGGGCGGGCGGAAACCGCCGCCATGGCCGCCGGCACAAGCGAACCCCAGCCGGCCCCCGAGGACGCGGCGCCCGCCCGCGCGCTGGAAACGGTGTGATGGCAGGGTGTGGTTGGTTTAAGTGGTCGCTTTTTTTGAAAAAAAGCTCCGCAAAAAACTTTTTTGTTACCCTGGGCTGTGCTGGTGACAACAGCTTTGCCCCAAAGTCATAAAAGTTTTTTTGCTTCTTTTTTTTCAAAAAAAGAAGCGCTTCCTTCACCACACCAGGAGCGCGTTCTGGCCGTTACGGATGGTTATAGCCGCCCGGCCCGGGGCCAGGGCCGGGACCTGGGCCCGGACCGTGCTGATAACCACCATCGCCGCCACCATAAAAGCCATGGCGGGGGCCGTAAAAGCAGCCCGATAGGGTGAGTGCGAGGAGCAGCAGAGCGAGTGGAGCGGTGATGATGTTTTTCATTGGCTTCATGTGGTGCTGGGCCGGCTGCCCCGCATGTCGGCGGGATTACGCTTTGTGCACACCCCAGGCGTCAAACCACGGATTCTCGAATTTGGCTTTGCCATAGCGCAACGGGCTGCCGTCTCCGGTCAGCACGCAGCCGCCCGCGGCCTCCAGCACCGCCTGGGGTGCCGCTGTATCCCATTCCATGGTGCGGCCGAGGCGGGGATAGAAATCCGCAACCCCCTCCGCGATGCGTAAAAATTTCAGCGCCGAGCCGATATTGGTGAGCTTCGCCACCTTATGCCGGGCCAAGGCGGCGGCGAGCGCCGGGTCATCGGCATAATGGCGGGAGGCGAACACGGTCAGCCCCTCCGGCGGGGCGGGGCGGGCGCGGATGGGAACCGTTCCGGCGGCCGAGCGCTTGAACGCGCCCTGTCCCACCAGGCCAAAATGCACCTCGCCCAAAGCCGGGGAGGCGACCGCGCCCAGCACCGGCGCACCGCCTTGGATCAGCCCGATATTGACCGCGAACTCATCCCGCCCGGCGGCGAATTCCCGCGTGCCGTCCAGCGGGTCCACCAGCCAATAGATTGCCCCCGGCGCGGTGATGCGCCCGGCGGCGACTTCCTCCTCCGCGATCACCGGGATCGAGGGTGTGGCGGCGCGCAGCCCCGCCACGATCAGCGCCTCGGCGCGTGTATCGGCGATCGTCACCGGTGTTTCATCCGCCTTGGCCGAGACGTTAAACCCGGCGGCGCGCACCGCCATGATCACGTCCGCGGCCTGTTCCACCAGCCTTGTCGCCAGCGCCAGCAATGCTTGGTCATCCATGGCATGGCTGTAGCGGCGGCGGGCGCTCTGGCCAAGCCGCCAGGGATGGCTATGTTGTGGGCAGTTTGATGACAGGGGTTGGTGAATGCTGGAGATCGAGTTCGCAAAAGCCGCGCTGCCGAAGGCCGGCGCCGTGGTGGTGCTGGTGGCGGAGGGGGCCAAGCTCACCGGCCAGGCCGCCGCTTTGGACAAGGCACTCGGCGGGACTTTGAAACGCGCCTTTGAGGCGGCGGATTTCACCGGCAAAAAATCCACCCAGGCGATGCTGCTGGCGCCCAAGCCCGGCTATAAGCGCGTGCTCGCCATCGGCGCCGGCAAGGCCGAGGCGCTGGATGCGCGTGCCGCCGAGGAGCTGGGCGGCGCCATTGCCGCCGCGGTCACCAAGGAGGCCGCGGTGAGCGTGCTGGCGGATGGTTTGAGCGCAACACAGGCCGCCCATTTGGCGCTGGGCGCCCGGCTGCGCGCCTACCGGTTCGACAAATACCGCACGACCTTGAAAGAGGACGAAAAACCGAAGCTCGCCAAGCTCACAATCCTGACCGGCGATGACGCCGCCGCCAAGGCGGCCTACGCGCCGCTCGCCGCGGTTGCCCATGGCGTCGAATTCACCCGCAATCTGGTGAGCGAGCCGGCCAACGTGCTCTACCCGGCGGAATTTGCCGAGCGCTGCGAGGCTTTGAAAAAACTCGGCCTCAAGGTTGAGGTTTTTGACAAAAAGGACCTCGAGAAACTCGGCTTCGGCTCACTGCTCAGCGTAAGCTGGGGCAGCGCGCGCGAGCCGCGTATGGTGGTGCTGCAATGGCTCGGCGCCTCCGGCAGCGCCGTTTCGGCCGACGGCAAAAAGCCGAAAAAACCCAAAGACCCGATCGCCTTCATCGGCAAGGGCGTGACCTTCGATACCGGCGGCATCTCGATCAAACCCGCGGCCGGCATGGAGGATATGAAATGGGACATGGCCGGGGCCGGCACGGTGGTGGGGCTGATGGCGGCACTTGCCGGCCGCAAGGCGAAGGTGGACGCGGTCGGGCTCGTCGGGCTGGTTGAGAACATGCCGTCCGGCACCGCGCTGCGCCCGGGGGACGTGGTGAAAAGCTATTCCGGCCAGACCATCGAGGTGCTGAACACCGACGCGGAAGGACGCCTCGTGCTCGCCGATGTGCTGTATTACGCGCAGGAGCGGTTTGCACCGAAATATATGATCGACCTCGCGACGCTGACGGGCGCCATCGTCGTCGGGCTCGGCCATGAATATGCCGGGCTGTTTTCCAATGATGACGCATTGTCCGAAAAACTGATCGCCGCCGGCCAGGCCACGGCCGAGAAAGTCTGGCGCATGCCGCTCGCCAAGCTGGGCGAGGCCTATGACAAGAACCTGACCTCGCCGATCGCCGATATGCAGAACATCGGCGGCGGCCGCGCCGGCGGCTCGATCACCGCCGCGCAATTTTTGCAGCGCTTCGTGAACGGGAAGCCCTGGGCGCATCTGGACATCGCCGGCATGGCCTGGACGTCCAAAGACGCGCCAACGGCGCCAAAAGGCGCGAGCGCCTTCGGGGTAAGGCTGCTGGACAGGCTGGTGGCGGAGAATTTTGAGGGGTAAGCAAGCGGTCGCTTTTTTGAAAAAAGCGACGCAAAAACTTTTATGACGCTGGGCTGAAGCGGTCCAAACACCACCGCCCCAGAGGATTCAAAAGTTTTTTTGCTTCTTTTTTTTCAAAAAAAGCAGCGCTTGCTTTCCCTTCACGCCAGCGCCGCCAGGGTGATCGCCTTGCCTTCGCCTTTGATGCTGGCGATTTTCCCGCCTTCGGCGGCGCTCAGCATGACCATGTCGCCGGGCGCCATAAGATCGGCGGCGTCGGCGAAGAAGCCGGGCTCGGCGATGCGGCCGAGGCCGTCGCTGCCGGTTTTGTAGTGCCAGAGGGTGAAGCCGTTGGCGTAGGCGAGAACCGAGAGGTTGCGCAGCGTGAAGGCCATGATTTGTCTCCTGTTTGGGTTACTTAAGGTTGAATTGACCTTCAGAATATATTCCTAGATTTAGAACAAAACAAGAACAAAATGATGGAACAACGAAAATTCCACAGAAAAACCGGACAAAATTCCTAAGACGCCTTTCCCATCTTCAGAAAGCCGTATAAGGACTTGAGATTATGAGATTGGCGATCATCCATGCGGCATGACGATGTCTGGCGGGCCATCGACACGCTGGCCGCCGAAAACGGCCTCTCCCCCTCCGGCCTCGCCCGCCGCGCCGGGCTGGACCCCACCAGCTTCAACCCCTCCAAACGCCGCACCGCGGATGGCAAGTTCCGCTGGCCCTCCACCGAGAGCCTGGCCAAATTGCTCGCCGCCACCGGCGCCAGGCTGGAGGATTTCACCGCCCTGGTCGGCGGCGCCCGCGTGTTGCCGGAGGCGCGGGCCAAAGGCCGCAGCAAAATCCCGCTGATCGGCATGGCGCAGGCCGGCGGCCAAGGGTTTTTTGGCGATTCCGGCTACCCCGCCGGCGCCGGATGGGACGAGGTGGAGCTGCCCAGCACGGGCGACCCGAACGCCTACGCGCTCTCGATCTCGGGCGATTCGATGGAGCCGGTCTATCGCGCGGGGGACGCCATCATCGTCTCCCCCGCCGCGCCGGTCCGCGTGGGGGACCGGGTGGTGGCCCGCGCCACGGATGGCGCGGTGATGGCCAAACGCCTGGCACGGCGCACCTCAACGCGGATCGAGCTTGAGAGCCTGAACCCGGAATACCCGCTGCTGCGGTTTGCGGCGAAGGATATTGTGTGGATGCACAGGATTATTTGGGCGAGTCAGTGAGTAATACCAACCGTCCTTGAAGATGACCCATCTTCAAGGACGGTTGGTATCGCGCGTGGGGCTGGTGGGGCGGCCACGCGCCAAAAAATAAGCTTATACCAACGGTCATTCTTTATGACCGTTGGTATAAGCAAGTAAGCGGCGCTTTTTGAAAAAGCGCGCAAAAACTTTTGAGTCCTCTGGACTTCAGCCGCGCCACCACCTCCCGCCCCAAAGGAATCAACGTTTTTTTGGTGCTTTTTTTCAAAAAAAGAACCACTTGCTTACCTTACTTTCTCCAATTGCCATGTCAGATGCGTCCGGACCGCCGGCCATTCGGCCGCAGTGATGCTGTAGACGCAGGTGTCGCGCAGCGTACCGTCGCGGGCGCGTTGGTGGCTGCGCAGAATACCGTCCAGCTTGGCGCCGAGGCGTTCGATCGCGCGGCGGCTTTGCTGGTTAAAAAAATGCGTGCGGAATTCGACCGCGATGCAGTCCAGCGTGTCGAAGGCGTAGGCCAGCAACAACAGCTTGGCTTCCGTATTGAGCGCGGTTTTTTGCACGCGCGCGGCGTACCAGGTGGAGCCGATTTCGACGCGGCGATGGGTTGCGTCGATGTTCATATAGGTTGTCATGCCGGCGATTTGGCCGTTGGCGTCCAGCACCGTGAAGGGCGCCATGCTGCCGGCTGCCTGCAGAGCGAGCCGGCGGGTGATTTCGGCGTCCATGCCCTCGGGTGAGGGGATGCTGGTGTACCAGAGGCGCCAGAGTTCCCCGTCCTGGGCGGCGGCGCGTAGGCCCGCCGCATGCGCGGGTTCCAGCGGCACGAGCGAGACGTGCTGCCCGGTAAGCGGCACCGGGCGGAAGGGATTATCGGTCATTTCGGTCATGCCGAGAGTTTAGCGCGGCGTTGCCGTGGTTCTCAACCGCGCTTGGGTCAATTAGGCTGGATGCAACACCATCCAGGGAACCGGCCATTCATGACCATCTCGCTTGTCTTGAGCTTCATCTGCGCCGACCGGCCGGGGCTGGTGAACAACCTCTCTGAGACCATCGCGGCTTCCGGCGGCAGCTGGCTGGAGAGCCGGCTGGCGCGGCTGGCGGATAAATTCGCCGGCATTGTGCTGGTGAGCGTGCCGGCCGCGAACCAGGCCGCGCTGACCGCCGCCTTGCACGGGCTGGCGGCCAGCGGCCTCAACATCACGGTCGAGAGCAGCGCTTTATTGGCCGCAGACAATCCGGCCAGCGCGCTGCTGTTGAGCGTGGTCGGCCATGACCGGCCGGGGATTGTGCGCGATGTCACCGAATCCCTCACCGCGCTTGGCGTGAATATCGACGAGTTCAGCAGCACGATCGAGAGTGCGGCCTTCACCGGCGAGACGATGTTCCGCGCCTCCGCCCGGCTGCATTTGCCCGACGCCGTGACCGGCGAGGCGGTGCGGCAAAGCCTGGAAAGACTGGCCGACGAGATTATGGTCGATCTCGCGCCGGCATGAGTTGAGCCGCCGTAAACAATTGAATAACATAGATTTTTAGGAATGGTGGGCGCGACAGGGATTGAACCTGTGACCCCCACCATGTCAAGGTGGTGCTCTACCGCTGCGCTACGCGCCCATGCCTGAGCGCTATCTAGCTTCGTTGGTTTGAGAGGGCAAGTGTGTGACGCAAGAGGCTGAAAACTCCCCAACCAGAGCGATCCTGTTCTCCCGGCTGGAATGGCGGCGGCGGCTGGTATTTTGGGGCGGCGCCATCCTGGTCGGCACCATCAGCGTGCTGTTTGCCGATGCCGCGAACTGGGCGCAGGCGATGTTTCAAACGGCGCGGCACCATGCCTGGCTGCTGCCGCTGCTGATCACGCCGGCGGGCTTCGTGGCCTGCGCTTGGGCGGGCCGGGTGGTGTTTCCTGGTTCGCAGGGCAGCGGCATCCCCCAGGCCATCGCCGCGCGCAATCTGGACAGTGAGGAGGCACGCCAGAGCCTGCTGAACTTAAAAATCTGCGCCGGTAAAATCGCGCTTACCATACTGGGCCTGCTCTGCGGCGCGTCCGTCGGGCGCGAGGGGCCGACCGTGCAGGTGGGGGCCGGCATCATGCGCCAGGCCGCGCGCCTCGGCGGCATGGGCGATGAGCGCGGGCTGATCCTCGCCGGCTCGGCCGCCGGCATCGCCGCCGCGTTCAACGCGCCGCTCGCCGGCATCGTGTTCGCGATCGAGGAAATGAGCCGCTCCTTCGAAGCGCGGACCAACGGCCTGGTGCTCTACGCCGTCATCATCGCCGGGCTCGTCTCGCTCGGGCTGGTTGGCCACTATACCTATTTTGGTGAAACCAGCGTGGTGCTGAACAGCCAATATGGCTGGGCTATGGTGTTTGTGGCGGGCATCACCGGCGGGCTCGCCGGCGGGGCGTTCAGCCGGCTGATGCTGGAAGGCGCGCGGCTCGCCAAACGCTGGCTTTCCACCCAAAGCGGCGCGCGCAAATTGCTGCTGCCGCTCGGCTGCGGCCTGGTGGCGGCACTGCTCGGCCTCTGCACCCATGGCGCGACCTTCGGCACCGGTTACGCCGAGGCCCGCGCCGCAGTGCAGGGCCAGCCGATCGCCTTCTATTTCTGGCCGGCGAAGCTGCTGGCGACACTGGCCGCCGCGGTCTCCGGCATGCCGGGCGGCATTTTTGCGCCATCCCTCGCGGTCGGTGCCGGGCTCGGCGACTGGCTGGTGGACGCCGCCGGCCCCACCGCCAGCCTGGGCGCGGTGCTGGGCATGGCCGGCTACTTCTCCGGCGTCGTGCAGGCGCCAATGACCGCCTTCGTCATCATCCTGGAAATGACCGGCAATGATGACAACGTGATCCCGCTGATGCTCGCCGCCATGCTGGGCTACGCCGCCAGCCGGCTGGTGGCGCCGGAGGCGCTGTATCACGGGCTGGCAAAGGAGTTTGAGTGAGCGGCGCTTTTTCTAAAAGCGGCCGCTGACTCCCCTTATTTCGGCTGAAACCGTGGGTCCCCCGTCCGCCACATCACGAAGGCGATGGTATCCGCCGTCTCCAGATCGCGCTGGGTCCGGGTTGAGCCAAAGCCGTGCCCGGCGTCGAGATCGACCCGCAGCAGAACGGGGTTGCCAGACGCCGTGGCGGCCTGCAGCCGCGCTGCCATTTTGGTCGGTTCCCAGGAGGCGACGCGCGGGTCGTTGATGCCGGTGGTGAGCAGCACCGAGGGGTATTTTACGCCGTCATGCACGTGCTGGTAGGCATCCATCGCGTAGAGCGCGCGAAACCCGTCGCGCGTGGTGACTGAGCCGAATTCGGGGATGTTCGGCGGCCCGTTGGGGGAGAATTCCTGGCGCAAAGTGTCGGAGGAGCCGACCTCGTCGATCACCACGGCCGCCAGATCGGGCCGCTCGGTCATGAAGCGGCCGACGGTGATGCCGCCGGCGGAGCCGCCGATGATCGCCAAATGTTTTTTGGACGTCCAGTGCTGGTGGATGAGGTATTCCGCGCAGTCGATATCATCCTGCCAGGTATGGTATTTGAGCAGTTTTTGGCCGGCCAGGTGCCAATCCTCCCCCAGTTCGCCGCCGCCGCGCACATGCGCGACCGCGAACGCGCCGCCGAGATCAAGGAAGGGCAGCCAGCGCGCCAGGAACGCGGCATCCTGGTTGATGCCATAGGCGCCATAGGCCCAGAGCAGCACGGGGGATTGGCCGTTGCGCTTAAAATCCTTGCGGTAGATCAGCGAGAGCGGGATTTTCACGCCATCGCGCGCCAGCACGAAGGTTTCGAGCGAGGTGTAGGGGCTGGTATCGATCGGCGGTTTCGGCGCGATATCGGTCTGCGTGACCGTGCCGTCCGGCGCCAGATAGCACACCACGGTGGGGTGGACCCAGCCTTCCAGGAAGAACCAGGCGCCGTCGTGCAGCGTGTCGGCATAGAAGGTCTCGGCGTCGATCGAGCCGGCGAAGGGCAGTTTGATGTGGCTGATGGTCCCGTCCGGCGCCAGCCGGCGGATGCCGCTCAAGCCCGCGTTAAGATCGAGGATATAGAGCGCGTCGCGCGCGGCACTCATGCCGGTGATGACCGAGGCGGATTGCGGGACCACCTCCACCGCATCCGCGATGCCGGGCTTGGCGGCGGTGGTTTTCAGGATTTTATAGCGTGATGCGTTTTTGTGGCTGAGCAGATAGATCTCATCGCCCAGCACCGCGGCGTCCGTCACCCCGTCCGCCGGGGTGCAGATCGGCACCCAAGCGGGCTTGCCAGCGGCGGTGACGCCGAGCGGTGCCGCGTAAATCGCAAGCTCGTTCTGCACGCCCGAGACCAGCGTGCCGAGCGTGATGGACGAACCCGGGGTGACGCCGACATAGGGATCATCGATCGGATCGACCGTGATCGCGGGATCGAGCCCCACACCCAGGATTTTGATATCCGCGGTGAGCGGCGTGCCGAGCTTGTGGAACCAGGCGACCAGATTTTCCTCTGCCGCGTCGCTATCCAGAGGCACATCCGGCTGGCGGGTGTAGAAGAACCCGGAATTATCCGGCAGCCAGCTCACCCCGCCAAACCGGCAGCGCGTAATCACCTCCGGCAGCAGCGATCCGGTCGCGGTCTCCAGTATATGCAGCACCGATTGCTCGGAGCCGCCGGGCGAGATGCCGATGGCGACATAGGTGCCATCCGGTGAGGCCGCCCACCAATCCAGCGATTCATGCGTGCCGGCGGCAGCGTATGTATCCGGGTCCAGCAGCAGCCGGTCAGCCCCGGCCAGCCCATCGCGCACAAAAAGCTTGGAAAGATTCGCACCCGCAGGCCGCATTTCGGTAAAAATCTTGGTCCCCCCGGTCTGCAGCGAAACCACGGCCGTGATCTCCCCGGTATCCCGGCCGATTGCGTCGGCCAGCGCGTCCCGCCCGGGGATTTTGGCCAAAACATCGGCCGCATAAATACCTTGCGCGCGGATATAGCTCTGCCACTCGGCATCCTCCGACTCCATCCAGCGGTACCGGTCGGTGATTTTCACGCCATACAGCGTCTCGGTCACCGGCCGCACGGGTGCGACCGGCGGGCCATCAGCCGCCGCGGCGCGGGCAAAAACAGGCAGGGTGACGGCGGCGGCGGAGCTGGCAAGCAAAGCACGGCGGGAGAGGTTCAAGGCAAGGTCCTAAAGGTTACTGTGCGGAGTTTGGCGGGTTGAGCGAAAGCGTCAAGCAAGCAGCCGAGCAGACAAGCAAGCGGTCGCTTTTTTAAAAAAAAGCTCCGCAAAAAACCTTTGTCATTCAAAACCGGGATTTTTCAACAGCGAGGCCCCAAGGGGACCAAAAGTTTTTTGCTGCTTTTTTTCAAAAAAGCAGCGCTGGCCCTCCCTTAAATCTGCTCTACCAGCTCCACCCCCGGCACCATTTTGAGCGCCTGGGCCAGTTTCGGCGTGATGTTGAACAGGCCCGGCAAGGTGATGTCCAAATTGCGCTCCGGCCCGGTATTGGGCGAGAGGGTGACACGGCCGCGGCCTTTGCCTTCCTGGGTGAGGAGATTGCGGATATGCGGCAGCGCCTCGGAGCGGTCCAGCCAGATGCGTAAGGAGGCGCCGGC
>Ga0116231_10007455_pt1 | contig 20007 bp, 11 predicted proteins | sample S1TSphgellanicum_2_FD_89695 | JGI IMG/M metagenome (GOLD analysis project Ga0116231, IMG submission 89695) | Host-associated microbial communities from peat moss isolated from Minnesota, USA - S1T2_Fd - Sphagnum magellanicum MG | ecosystem: Host-associated > Plants > Peat moss > Unclassified...
GCCCTAAAAAAACTCCCAACAACCTAAACCCATAATTTCCCCAAATATTTGAATAATTTTATTGGCGAAAATTACCAAAAATTACAAAAAGGAAAAAAAAAAAAAAGGTACTATCCATGTGAGATAAGAAGGTCTATGAGTTACACATGATTACAAAATGACCAAAGCAACCTAGACATTTCCCAAGAAAAGAAAATCATCAATATGTGCCATGTCTTAAAATAAAACCTCATCTAAAAAATGTGGCAAAATCTTAAGAACCCACTTGCACACCCAAAATGTGTAGGCCATCTATGACCAAAGTGTAACCCTAAGGAATTTCCATGCTTGAAGAGGTCCTCAATGGACCCCAAAACTTACATTTTGACACCTTGACCTTGGGTTAATTGGGTCGAAAGGTGGTCAAAAACATGGGAAATCTCACTCATAGGCCCCATGATGTGGCTATTGTCCACTAGGGATGGAAAAACGCAACTTGGGGCCCACATGATGGTCTCTAAAAGAGCTCAATAATGGGCCAAAACAAATAAAGGACCTCCTAAGGGGTCACCCTACCTTATGCCTTAAGATGATTCAATAATGGTGACCCCCTTTACATGCCCCCATGCTGGTAGTAAAAAAAATGAGCACCATAAAACAACCTAGTAAAGAGGGCAATGCTCTCCAAAAACCCCCCGGCATCACACAACTTTTTTAAAATAACAGGTTGAGAACCGCTATTAAAAGCATTTTCGACATCGACCTACATCACGGCCTAATCGAGGTGTAGGTCAAGGAGGGTTCAAACGCCAAAAAGGATGGCCTTATAACCTCCAGGGGTTGATATTCTCCATTTTCAAGTTGTAGATTCAAATTGGGTTTACAATGTTTAACCCTACCAAAACTTCATCTATCTTTGCATGTATACGAAAAAAACTTCGTAGTCAAAGTTAGGCTAATAGGGTTTGTGCATAGTGTTGTCACAAGTGTTTGATGTAGACACTTACATGTGTTGTCATAGGTATTTGGTGTAGTTGCTTTGCATGCAACATTGTCACAAAAGTTGAATGGGATTATGTTTGAAAAAATTGGCCTTTTGCCTCCTTAACCTTTGCTTATTCCTACCTCCATGTGCTTGATTGTGAAGTGATTTAAAACCTCTACTTGCATGAGGAGGGAATGGTTTTGCATCTTTGTCACCATGTTTAAATTCAAAGGCAAGTGCCTTAAAGCTCTTAATTCACAAAATTCAAATTTTTTGAATGCATTCTTGGATTTTTCAAGTTTAGTTTGTTTTTATTGTTTTCAACATGGTTAAATTCACATCATCGTTACCTTTGTCTTTAGCCATCTCCTACAACCTTTGGTGTTGCTTGAAGCTTGGCAACGTTGGGATTGTGTCTATTGTTAAGTTGGAGATGATGAGGAACATGATGACACACAACAATGATGTTGAAAAACTTGAACTTGCAATTTACTTATTTGCTTGAAATTTGGGTGACCAACTGAACATTGTAGCTTTTGTGCATTTTTGAAAATGAAGGATATTTTTTTAAACATTTGATGCTACACATTTCACTTAACATCTAGTTAACACATCAAATTCCATATTAACTTTAGTGTTGACACCTTTTAAGTTAACGTTATTATAATACCTAGATGCCACCTAGTTAGGTACCACAAAGCGTGCATGCACCATTAATTTTTTTGTTTCATGTTTCAAATAACGTTCAATTCAAAAAAATTCACATATTTTGTGCCCTTGTTTTCAATAATGTTTTGTGTGTGATTGGATTTAAATTTAATATCTTTTTGTTATAATTTATCTTATCCCTTACATAGGTTGAGATTTTATGGTTGATGGATACAATAATACCCTGATGATAGCTTTGACAATAATTATACAATTTTTTACAAATTAAAAAATTCAGAAAATATTTGTCAAAGAACAATTTTTCATGAAGGAAAATTTGAATCATAAAATTAAAAATAAAAATAGTCCAAATGAGAAATGAAAATTTGATTAATTATTCAACAAACATGTTTGAAGTTGCCAAGGTACCTACTATGGTAATTTTGGTGCCTATGACAAGTTTACAAATATGATTAATATATCATCACTACCCAACCTCAAAAATGACATCCCTAGCAACTTGTGTGTGTGTTTTTTTTTAATCTAAACACATTTTTTCATGGGTGGATAAATTCAAAATAATGAAGGAAAAAAAATTCACCTGACACATATTTTTAAATGCTAAAATGTTTTTTTTTTTGTGGTTTTTTTTAATGTAATATTTTACCCTATGAGTTGACGTTCAAGAAAGAAGTTCCCAGAGGTTATTTATCACGTTCTTAAATTTGTTCCCCAAAATCCCCGATAGCTTTCCAATCTTGTTCCCAATAGCAGCACCAGCAGCACACGTTATCCCAATATCTACCGGATTGGGTAGAAATATCTTTACGTAATATCGTCTTTAGGTCTTTTTCCACGTGTCATTCTTCTGGCCTCCGGATTTGAATTTCTAATTACATCTCTCCCGTCCAAGGAGAAAGAACAATGCCCTGAGTAAAAGACACCTGACGTGCGTCGTCGTCGTCGTCGTCGTCGTCGTGCCGTCCTTCCCGCCATTCCTTCCCATTTCGGATGCTCTTGCTTTCTGTGCGCGATGTGCACTCCCACTTTGAGCTTGGAAATCCACCACAGAAATCTCACTTCTTTCGTGGATTTCTAAGTCCAAATTGCAGCAGAAAAAACTCTGTGGAGTATTGTGATGCAGGAACTTTTTTCTTTCTTTTTGTTGCTGAATTGTTTTTTCAAATTTTGCTGAACAATCTTTTCAATCTTCGCAGCAGAATCTCGTGCTTGCGAACTCGAGTACGGGACTGTTTTTCACACGAAAGAAAGAGAGGAAGGGGACTACTCGACGGACTCTCCCAGCTTCGTCTGTTGGTAATATGTTGGAAGAGAAAGGTTCTTGAGCAAGGAAGAGGTAATATCATCAACTCTTCTTGATGCAAGTCTTTTTGCTTTCAAAGCTCCTGTTGTAATCTCATCTCATCTTATCCTCTGTCCCTTCGGCATCCTTATCATTATCATCATCGAACCAGTGGTTACGACGACGTTGCATTTGGTCGATCGCGGCCGGTTGAAGCTCTGGTATCTTCATTCTAGTCTGTAGTACAGCGATCGAACAAATCCTTTTTAGTACTGGTCGAAATTGAGTCAACAAGGTTTCGTCAAAAGTGGAAATCCAGTCCCTGCCTGAGAGTCCTCCCTCCTTGCGGGCAGAATCGGCAACAGAAGCAACTATATTACATTAATGTTTTATCCTCTTCTCTCTAATTTATCTACTGCTATACGGATTTTCATTCCACTATACTCCTGTGGTGTAATTTCCCCTCATCCTTTCACTGATCTTGGAAGTTTCTTGCTCTGGGTGGTGTAACAGATTACGATCTCAATTGTAAAAGAGGTGGCGACCATCAATTTCGTCTTGGAGTTGAAGTATGGTCTTTGATTAAACCACATGAAATCCTTGGTGTTTGTTTGTCCAAGATGCACCAACAATTGTCTTTCGCATTCAGTGAAATTGAATGGGAAATCACATGAGGATCGCGCTAGTCGGATAGTGTGGGTTGTATAATTGATTACCAGAGCAAGAGTAATTTATGTGAGGTCATATAAGCTACGGCACAACATCGGGCATCAGAAGACCATATTGGATGCGCATCTGATACCTATTAAACCTATCTCCCAGATCAGAATAACAGTGGAAAATGGCATATGATCTTGTGACCTAAGTTTAGAGAGCTTATATTAGAGAAGCAACAGCAGGATTTAGTCATAAGAAAGTTTATGGAAACTGCAAACTCTGTTTGAAATTGTTGTTGAAATCAGTTCATGTGTGGTGAGAGTGTAGATGAATTGGGTGTTGGGCAGGATGATGGCAACAGTTCATGATGGTCATATCTTTACAGGCCTCAATGGAGAGTGGAAATTCCAATGTGTGTGGTGTAGACAGCCTTTAGGATGATGGCTGAGGTAGCAGAGCCCTGGATCCGGTGACGGGCAATCCAACACCTGGTAAAGGGGTGGATGGTGATATTTTGGGGGTGGAACTGGCCATCCATTCTTTACAACAGATATTCTGCTGCTCTTTGAGCTGCAGAAAATGAGCATAAATATTTTATTTCGTTTACCAGCCAGATAGCTTTTTGTACTGCAAAACACTTATATTTTTGTCTTGCTTGGGCCAAACTGATGAAGTTGCTCAGACACTGTTTTAACAATCAATTGAGTTTCTTATTGGGTAACCCACTTCATTTATCAGCCATACAACATTCATATGTACAATAGTAGACTTGTATCCCTCTGAAAAAATGCTCCAATGTTGAGGATCCATGAGATTTTCATGTGATTTTCACCTGTGTCATGTGTTGCCATTGATGCTGATGTTGTGTTGAAGGCAACAAATGTGGATGGAGTTTACAATAGTGATCCAAGAAAGAATGAGAATGCTGCACTGCTCAATCATGTCTGATATCAAGAAGTTGCACTGAAGAACCTCTTAGTCATGGACATCACTGCCATTACTCTCTGCCAAGAAAATCAAAATCCTGGTAAGAAAGATCTGACTTCACTAATAAGCTGTTTGGGTTCTTCCATAAGTCTGATGAAGAACTCTATGTTTTTGCACATGTTCTTTCAAGTGATGGTTGAAAGACTGATCAAGTGATTAAGCACTATCAGAGATTGAGATGTTGATTGCAGTATACTTGCATGTGTATTTAGACATTCTTTTGGTTGTGCAGTTGTGGGTGTTCAATCTAAATAAGCCAGGCAATATTTCCAAGGCACTTAGTGGGAGTGAATCAGAACTCTGATCAGTGATGCAGGTCTGAACTCTGAACCCAACAAACTGAATTCCCAAAAGTGGGCTTTCCCATTTCAACCATTAGTTTGCTTATCCCTAAACAAACATTTAGGGTAACCAGCTCAAGTTGATTCAATCCATTTGTACCGTTTTGTCTTCCGTCTGAGGACCTGATGGGTGCATACTAGGCACTCGTGACAATACTGGATCTTTCTGAGTGTCACTCCACAAGATCTTTGAATCTGTATATTCAGGTCAGTCTCTGCACTAACCAGTGCTTTCAGGTGGAGCAAGTAACTTCTATCCACTAGTCTGCTTGGACAAAGTTTCATTTTTGATCTGTTTGTGAGGAGCTTCCTATTGAGAAATCATGCCCAGCACAGGTCTAGTGGACAAGAATAGCCCATTTACGCTCACTTAATATGCAGCATTTAACCAGGCTCAACATTGGGTTTTTATTGCCTTTATTAACACTGGTATTAACACCAATTGACACACTGAATCAACTCAAGCGCAACAACAACTAACATGAACACCATAGTATCTTTACCATTCCAGCATCTTCCAGAACTTTCAACACTGTGAGCGACTGATTTTGAGGAGAAATGGCATTTATTGAATATAAGTTAATTACTGCTGCAATAGTAAAGGTACTCCAGGAGATAGTTGGCAGTAATTGTTTGGTTTTCTTGATTGTAAGCATTGAGTGCAAGATGTGCACATGGGTACCCTGTATATATGTTCATTAAACTGCAGGAAGAACAGACCTTTGGAAGCAGATTTCCAGTCAGATAATGTACATTATGACCCAGGACAGAGATCAAGGAAAGAACTGACTGTGGTGAGGTAGTCTAAGAATTTATTTGCCTTTGGCCTACATTAGTTAATGGTGGTGCAGACTGATGCTCTCTCCACAAGAAAACAAAAGGGTTTGAACTTTGCACAGTTTGTTTGCCTCTTGGTAGTCAGCAAAAGGAAGTGCTCTGTTGTACAAGGCATCTTGTTGCAAGATCCTCTGCAAACATTGGAAAAAATTCCATAGAGTATTAAGCGCTGGGAGTAGGGCATTTATACCTAGCACACGGGGCCATAAATGCCTTGCTCCCAAGGCTTTACCTTGCAAAACAATTCCATTACACAATCGGTTAAGTAATGAATTACTATTCCATTACTCATTATACTATAAGCTTGTGAAAATACATGATACAAGGTCTAGGAATAGTGCAAAGGGATGAAAAACAAACCTTATAAAACCAATTTGAGCTCTGCATTGCTACGCACTATCAATGACCATCAACTTTCTTTCTTATGATGTTTTCATATGGTTTTCAATAATTCATCATTATTTATATCAATGTTAAATTTAATATAAATTAATATAAGTTTTATTAACATGAAAAAGATACATTTTAATTTGTTTTTTCATATTCATGTTGGTGGATAGGGGAAAAGAATGAGATAGTTATAAAATGGATGCAGTTATTAGAAAAGGTGGGAAATAGTTATTAAGAAAATTAATAGGAAAAATAAGTAATTATAAGAAAGAAATGAAATAATTAAGCTTGAAAATGAGATAATTATTTCTGAAATTGTCTTTGGAATGGTCCATGGATAACTGTATGAAGGATTCCAAAAAATCTCTCATACACCAATTTCGATTACTCATCATTGAAATTATATTGTTAGAATGAGAGCCTTGAATTTATTTGAGCAGTTAACTTTAGTAAACTGACACTTAAATATTGTAATAGTATCCTAGACTTGTGTGTAGATGCAAAGAAAAAAAATTATGGCCAATGAGATTATTCATTTTGGTGCCTTGAATGGTTGCCTTAGTGAACTAGTACTTACATGTTCCATGCAAATTCCAAGGAGTTTTAACACAAATTTGAAGTTTTTGCACATCAATTTCTGATTTAGCTCAAAGTGGTCCTCATTTTTATGAGGTAGAGTTTCGGCACATTACTTGTGTTGTGTGGTTTTTAAAATTGATGACTCTTAATGGGATTGAAATGTGATTCATCGATTCAAAATTGATTACACTCTGGAATAGGCCTTGGAAGAGCACATTATCACCTAATGGAATGTTGGCTCACCTTGTTGGGCTTGTTGTGTTTGTTAGTGGAATGGGCCTAGTACCATCATACTTAAATCCAAGCTAATCTCAGTGGCTAGATCATTACATTCGCATTCCGCATATATCCCGTTGCATATAATGCTAAAAAAATGTGGACTAGCTTGGAAGGATTTAGTGGCTAGATCATTACATTCACATCACGACTATGTCCCATTGGATATGATGCTAAAAGAATGTGGATTAGCTTGGAAGGCTTTAGTGGCTAGATCATTACATTCACATCACGACTATGTCCCATTGGATATGATGCTAAAAGAACGTGGATTAGCTTGGAAGGCTTTAGTGGCTAGATCATTACATTCACATTACGACTATGTCCCATTGGATGTGCAAAAAACTAGTGTTGGGTGGTTATCAGAAATGGAACTGGATACCCAAAAGTTCTTAGGGTGATTCTCGATTATATATCACCCTGGTTCTCAAAAAATCAAGTACCCAGTTCTGATATTTGACCACGGTTCTAAAACATTTGAAGAGCTGATTTTAAGATATGACCACAAGCTTCATAAATTCAAAAAAACTTGTCAAATGTCCTTTTATAAAAGTGATGGTTCTTTGCTGCTTATTTAAAAGATCATAACCAGAACTGAATTGAAACTAAAATCAAGTTTTTTTTTGAAGAAAAAGGACTAGAACTGGGGGCTAACCACCAGTTAACCACCAGTTTTGGTCCAGGACACCTAGAACTGGGTCTGATATTTAGAACCAGACTGGAACCATTTTTTTCTTGGGGGCGGGGGAGAGGTGAGAACTGAACCCAGAGCAAATTCTAGGTTACTTTTCTTTGGTTGAACCACAACTGATTTTTAAAAATTTATAAACAGAAATGGGAGGTTTTAACCAAACATCAAGAACCACCCAACACTGGTTCACTTCAAACTATAAAGAAAAGAAGAGGAAGAATCCAAGGTGCTGGAGAGATAAAAGGAGACCCATGGGTTAGCACCTTGGGTTAGCACACAAAGCACAAGGGATAAGTCCCTTGTTGTTTGGTGTCATCAGATATAGTCTTTCAACCCACACATGTGAGTGAAGATAGAGAGGACATTCCCAAGATTCAACTTCCTCCATGATTAGAGTAGAGGCTTTAGTTTCTTGGAGACTTTTCAAAATGGTTTTAGATCCTTCTTCATTTTTTTTGGCATGATTGCATCACGCATAGGGCATTTGCATATGTAAGAGAGTGTGCGGGAATGGTGTGTGCAAGAGTTTTAAGCATATCAATGGTCCAATTCAATGAAACCATGAGAGTTTTTTGTCTTCTTCACCTATCAACAAATGTTGACCTCCCCCCTTTGTCAATGATTCCAATCCAAAGACAAATGTGATTTAGACCGAGAGGAATTTATTTTTGTTTTGGCATGTTCACTACATTTTTCATCTAATGATCCTTTAGGTATGGTGTATGAGTTTTTATGTAAGATTGTTTTATCCCATATGACTTTGTGAGTGCCTTTGATTTTTGAAGTATGTGGGCACATTGCTTATGGTCATGTTCCCCCATTTGTATTGTGTTTTCTTTTGGTATTACAACTACTAGTTTTGTAAAAGTAAATTGGCAACATTCGACCTATTGTGATTGGAAAGGTGACCTATCGATTGGTCACTTGCACATTTGCCATTCAGATGAAGGATACATTTGTGAAGCATTTTAATCTTCACCAATTTAGTGTGACAACACAAGGTGGGTGTGAAATGGTGGTCTATGAAGTTCACGCTATGTTGCATTTGCATCCAAATTGGGTGGTATTACAAATGGACATTTATAATGCTTTCAATTTTGTATCATGAACAATCATTTTTCAAGAGTTATGATTTTTTATTGATACCTTGAATATGTTTTCCCCATTTGTTTAACAATTTTATGCAAGCCCATCCCCATTACATTTCTTGTAGGCTTTTCAACATAGGGATTTCATAGTTGTTTTTTTCAAGTTTAGTACACGACAAGGGGATCCTTTGGGTGAAACATTATTCAATTTAGCACATTTTTGTGTTTTTCACCCTATTACATTAGCTTGCCCTACTTGTGATTTTTTCTTACTTGTCAATGATATGCATATTGTTGGTCCTATCTCAAATGCAATACTCACATTTTTATGGTTATAGTCAAAGTTTGTAACATTAAGACTTTCCATTCAATTAGCAAAATGTGTAGTTTGGTGTCCACAAATATTAGACCTATCCATTTCACTTCTTCCATGTTTTTTTATACCCAACACAAATTTTTATATTCTAAATGCACCAATCGGTTTTATGCCATTTGTGAAGTCCTTCGTTGCATAGGCATTTTAGGAGGACTTCAACACCATAGCTAGCCTCCTATGTTTGTAGATCCACATGTAACCTATGCAATGCTTTTGTTTTGATATGCCCAATGACCATGCTATTTACTATTTATCATTTTCTCATTTATAGGTATCTTGTAACATTATGCCAAGTTTGATTCACATACCATGGTTACGTTGGAAAAGTTATTGGGTTGGGATCTTTTGGCATAACAATGGTTCATTTGGCTTGTTGATAAATCATTTTACCTGCTTCTTGAGGGAGGTGCTTGACCTTCCTTTAGTGGTTCAACTTGTTGCCCTCGCCTCCTTGGGATGTTGGGCTTTGATCATTCTTGATCATTTGTTTATAACAAGATGGTCATCTTATTATTCTTGATGTCATGGCACATATGTAAACAAACATTTTTCCCTTCTTGTTGACACTACAAGATACCCAAACATTTTTATTTCAAATTGTCCATTTTCACGTCCCCCCTTTTTAGAATCTTGTGGTATAGTCATATCCTCACTAACATGTTTCTTTGACAAATTGACTACATGAATAAGATTTTTTAGTTGATGTTCCCTATGATGCCACATGAGCATGTTTCCAATCTTGTGCAAGTCCCATAATGGCCATTTGGTGAATACTTCGTTCTACTACACTTGCATTTTGTTTGTCTTCAATTCACATCCTTATAGTGTTACATATATGCTTTGGCATGCCACATCCTATAGTTGCACATCTTTCACATTGTTAGTGTGAACATACCATTGATGATTTGGGTATTCATTTGCTTCAATGCCCATGTAGGAATTAGTGTATTACATCCTATGATACCTTCTAAAACATTATCGCAACTATTGTTTTGGAAAATGGAACACACATACGTCAAAGAAAGGTTTCCCACCTTTTCCCCTTCCACATGAAAAGATAAATTAATATGCTTATCACCAAAAATCATTCTCAAATGTTAATGTCATTTTTAATCCAAATCGTCAGGATATGGTACAATGTGCACCATCCACAACAACACATGGAACGACAATCACCGCTTAGGAGAGGACATGATCATATGTGGAAAGCATAGTAGGAAATGATTTCATTCCATTTTCCATAAAAACTCATGGTTCTATTCATTCTCATTTTGATTCATTTTTGATTTTTTGTGTTTAGGCCACTATAGTTCATCATTGGTAGTCTTTTTTAATTCCCCTTATGTTTATTTCTTACTATTGACAACATGTGTCCATAGTTTTTAGCATGCATAGGCCATTGCAATTATTCCTTGTGTTGCCACGTTTGACGAACATTTTTCATTTCTTTTGCACATCATAACAAGTGCACCTCTGTCACTAACTAATTTTTGGCAAAAGACGTCGGTTTTAGTTTATAATAATCTATTTATTAATGTATTAATGGTGGCCTTTTAAATTTACAATCCTTTATTTAATAGTGTATTTATAGTGTCCATGATTTGTGTTCTCATGATTTTATTGACCTTGTACTTCTTGTGGATGGGTCCCCATCCTTGGTTTTTTATTTATGGGGCTATTCTTCTTCATTTATGGAGATTAATCAACAAGAACAAGCTTAGTTAATGCCATAATCACCAATTACCCAACTTGATTTTTAGTTCAATCAATCTCACCTAATCAAATGGGTGATGGGAGAAAATCATTTGCTAAAAATGTAATTTCATTTGCACCTCATCACACAATTATAACTTTGTTTCCTTGGTTGAATTTAATTCTAACCTTGTCATCACAAACTATTAGGTTTTGACATTTGTCCTTGTATTTTAAAGTGCATGAGGGTGAAAACACACTAAAGGTGAGCCACTTTTGTTAAAAAAAGGTGATGTATAACAAGTATTATAGTACACAATAAGCTAAAATCTTGATGGCATCCTTTGGTTATCCTAAACACAAGTAAAAAACTTTAAAAATTTCCACAACATTTTTGAGTTCAAAGTTCATTTTGAGTCAAAATTAATTTTGATCCAATGATTAGATGAGGAGGATTGGATAAAATTAATATACATAGAGTGTATAACTTATAGTTTTTCAATGACCATAAGGCTTCGTGTTTATGATTCATGAAACATTACCAAACAAAAGAAAATTGAAAAAATAACACAATGACCATTTATAAAATCTCCTCCTTTTTATATGGTTGTGGTTTTTTCTTTAAAAAAAATATTATTATGCATTCATTACTAAACAAATGCAAAAAAACACATTTTTTGAATGAAATTTCATCCAAAAACTTTAAATTTTTAAATTGTCCTAGATTTAATTTATGTATATCAATATCATACACCATAAAAAAATCCACCCAAAAATTCCATCCACAACCTTAGTTTTGAAGTATATATATTTAAATTTCAAACTTTGTGACAAATATTAATTTGTCATGAATATACTCCAAACATTCAAAATTTTCAATGTTTGTTGATTTTTTCAAAATAATTGATTATATGAAATCTAAAGCTAATCAAATATACTTAAAACAAACCAAAATACTCCAAGATGTGATGTCCATACATTACCAAAACATTTAATTGCAAAAAGATTATACATGTGATTATAATTTTGGGGGGGCTTACTGTGCTTCCACCCATGAGCAAATCTTGTTGGATATTGGGGTGGACAATTAACACGTTTGGAGGATGAGGTTTTTGTGGATGTTAACAATTGGACCTTATTGTTAAGGATTAGACAAAGACACAACTTGGAGAAGACAAAAAAACTTAACAACCAAAAAACTTGACAATGAACAAAAACTAGATGGTTTTATTGTTTGAACAAAACATGATACAAACTAAACATGAAATGAATTAAAAATACAAAGGTAATAACTTACATTAGCAACATTAAGGGGTGGTGCCCTTTGGACCTTTTTTATATTATTCAATGGAAGCTTTTAAAAAGTCATCAGCCTTTTAAATTTTTTTGCAAACTATGTTTTTAATAAGTTTATATTATCTAAACTTCTAGAAACTTCTGTCAATCACATTTTAAAAAAGTTCCACGAATTATTATTTTACAAGAATTCACATCTTTTAAAAATTTCTAAACATTATGTTAATTTTATATCTTTAAAAAAAAATTAAGCATATTTTTCATGGATCTTTTAGAATTTTTTTTGAAAATTTCAAATTAACCTCAAGGATCTTTCTAAAAATTTCCAAACATATTTTGTATGGATCTTTTTGGAAACTTTTGAAAACCTTCGAGTTTATTCCTTACTGGTCTTTTTGAAAACTTTTAAGAATATTTTAAAAAGATTTTGTGAATCTTCTAAAAGTTTCCCTTGTAATTTATTGTCCATGACATTTGAGCTACCCCCTAACCTATGCATTGCCACATGCAAAAAAGTCATTCAATGTCAAACAACATTTCCAATGAATAGGGGATATATGTTTCACATAACAAGTGTAATCAACATGACTTATTCCCAAGAATTAAAAAGCCAAAATTGTGTTGATGACAATAATTGAGTGCATGAAACTAAAGGGATTATGAAAGTGGTGGGTGTTGGAGGAAAAAAAATTAAATGGCCCAATTCCTAACCCAATGATGTACAATGTAAAAGGATCCCAATGAACTTCATGTAATCCTTAATTTAAGTGGAAAAGCCACATTTCCAAGGACCCAATAGAATCCCAATCAACAACAAAAATGTTTAAAAAACAACTTATAACTTTATTAGGGGTAATTTGAAAGTTCTAGCTCTTTTTAAAGTTATGGCAATTCATTGATTTACATGTGGATCCTAGGTTTTAAAATACACGCATTATTGTAATTGTAAAGATGATAGATGATTTATTATCCTAATTTCAACAATACAACAAAAATGAAATAGGAAGAAATATGCTTGGGGTAGTTTGATACATTTATTACAACTATTTAAACATTTTGGGAAGTATGAAAATCATGCAACAAAATTGTGAATACACATAAAGAAGAAGAAAAATGCCTTTAGGTTCAAACCAATGCACACCACTCACTTTTATTCTCAAACTTCACACACACTATATCATTATACATCCTAAACTACTTTGGTATAGACATTCCAAGGTTTACTATTGCTGCTTTCCTTACCACTCGCACACACACACAGAGTACACATACTTCATAAACCTATTCATTTTTCCCCCCTTTGCATTCCCTACTGTTTTCCTCAAATAACCAACCATCACTGTGTAATAAATTGTGGTTAACACTAGGCTAGATCCCAAATTAACTCCCAATTTCCCTTTCCTATTCTATTTTTTAAAACTACTTTAGTAGTTCCTCCCAAATCGAGGGAGGTTAAATAAAACCAACTTTATTACCCCAAGTAATTTTTAGCTACATGTTATTACAATAATTCTTAACTACTATCTAGCCTTAACAATAAGGAATAATGTTAGGCAATGCAAACCCACAATAAACATTTTGATGATTCAATAAATATATTAAAAAGAAATAGGTTTCAAAGAACTAATGTTTAAGTTTTGGTTAAAAGCCAAAGGATCGATGAAATAGGTTTCAAAGAACTAATGTTTAAGTTTTGGTTAAAAGCCAAAGGATCGATCAAATAGGTTGAAAATGGGTACAACCATGAAGCAAATGAAAATGGAGCTAGAAAGGGAAGATCGCATTTTCCTACATGAAAAATGGAATAATTTAATCAAATACTCATGTTGTTTCATGGAAAAAATAAATTTGTAGTTTTGGTTTACTAACATTCTTAATGGAGATATAGGATATTTGAATGATTATGTGCTTAATGATCCTAAGGAGAGTTTTGTTTTATGGAATGAGATCTTTCACAACCTACCATGAGATTATAGGTGATGTTTCCATGGAGATTTCAACATTGTGGACCTTTATGTTGATAAATCCTTTACATGTAATAAGTTTTTTCTAAATTACAAATGGGTGTTATGAACAAAGGTGTTAAGGGGTGAAATTGCAGCCCTCAATCATTATCATCAATTACAAGGTAAGACTAAAGGGACAAGGTTGACACCTTATCACTCGATAATTTTTTTATTTTATTGTCTCTACTTAACTTTATTACAATTATTCAAGTAGTAAGTAAGAAGTCATACAAAGATGAATGAGGAAAGTAAAGGTCTATTGTCTAAAAATAGAGCTACCTTTTTGTAAGTAGTTTAATCCAAGGGGTATGGATAAAAAGTGAAGAAAAGTAACATGAGAAATGATCAAAACTTGAGAATAATTGCTTTCCCTCGCTTTGGAACACCTTCAACACCCCCAGATGTTGCCAAGTGGGGTCTACAAACCTTCTACCACTATTGTCCCTCCTCTCCCATGCTTGAAGGTCTTTTAATGGTTCTGCTTGCTGTTTGCAACACCTCAAGAGGTCCCCCTTTTACTCTCTATTGACTACAACCTTCCTTCATAGCACATGTCTACCGCCTACAACAATACCTTTTAGTTTGCAGGTAGCTATTTACTAGTCTTTCCCCCCCTACTTTCCACCATCAAAAATTGGTCGTTACTCTCATGTGGCAACTAGTAACTTAATGTTCCAAAGGCTACCAAGTGGTATGTCTTGTTATTCTCTATCCTAAAAGAAACACAGAAATACCATCTCAAAACGTGCAACATCCTACTTGTACAATATCAATTACTTTATTTTCCACACTTTCTAATAGAATATAAATACAACACAAGAGGTTTAAGTCTTTCAACCATCTTCCATTAAAATCACACACCAAGTACATACACATTTTTCCATTCCTCACACACCTTTCCATGAAAGTCCTTCATTCCAACGTCCCACTATAAAAGTGTTGAATCCTTTAGAAATCTCCTAACATTTCCTTTAATCCTTCTTCCCCACAAACCACACAAGGCCCACATTGACCCCTAGAAAATAAGGCCCTTATCCTAATCCCTTCTTAGAAATCTCCTAAATGATTGGGTGGATTACCCCCAAACCACTCACTAACTTAGGTTACCTAATCCCATTGGTTAGCTTCACCCTTTGGGTAAAGGATGGTAAGTTTATCACTAGTAACTATTAATTACTAAGAGGCTTATGGAACTACCTAGTCTAGAAATTTAAACTCCTTAACATTATTCCCCCTCTTTTCTAGATTATGTCCACCTTTATTGTGTGGGTTGAGAATCTAAATATGCATTACCTCCTACTGTCATGGATGGAAAGATTTTTTTGCTCAAATCCATGAAAGACCAAAATCTTTTACTATTACCCAAGTAGGATAGTTCTTTATCCACACACCTTGAAGAATTCAATCAAGTCTACTCTAATTTCTACTAGGACTTATATGATTTAAAAGAGGAATCTCAAGGGGACAAGGCATTAAAGAAAAAGATTTTGAATTTTTTATCTTAAAAGTTCTCTAGTCCCATGAATGACAAATTCACAACCCCAATCACAAAAGATGAATTCACGTGAGTGGCCAAGAGAATGGTATGAAACAAGGCACCAATTCACAACAAGGTTGTCATGAATTTTTTCACAATGTATTGGGAAGTAACAAGAGATAATTATTTTAACAAGATCCGAACATTAATATAAAGAGGGTCACTTCCCAACGACACCATCTTATTACCTTGATACATAAGGTAAGGGAGGTGGATGATTTATTTGATTGGAGACCTATAACCTTGCTTAATGTGATGTATAAGATATATGCAAAAACACTTGAATATGTATTTCAACTAATTTTGATGGAAATCATTCATTTAGGTCAAATTGTTTTCTTATTTCTTCATTATATATTGGAAAATGTTTTCCTTTTATAGGAATCATTGGATTCAAATGTTCCAACAAATGAAACAAAATGTTGTGTTACTCTAAAAATAGTCAAAACACTTGTAGATTGTAATGAAAATATATACTTGCATTATATATATATAATGAAATTATCCGTATTTTACAACTATATTTGTCTACCCAAGAAGTTAAAATATCATGAATTTGAAATCATTTCAATATGTCATTAGAATCTTTTTTATACACAAAAACATTTGTTGACACAATATTTTTTAACATGTTTAAAATTGAATGTGTTTTAAATTATTCAAACTTTCGTCAAATGCTTTCAAATTTATTGTGAGCTTCAACACATTTCACAAGAAAGGTCACATGTGTTAATCATTTAAGGTGTACATTACTGAATCATATATTGGATGTTGTTAATTATGATTTTAGACGTAATTAATGATTATAACATTTCAAACTTTGTAATAATGGTTAAAAACAAAGTTGTACATTTGATTATAATGTAAGGCTTGATGCTCAAAAGAATTATTATCATTATGATATGGGTCATATTTTTTCTCAATATTAATATCAAATCAAAAAATATATATTGAAAAAAAATGTGATTGTGGAGAGATATAAACTAAGACTTGTAGGAATTGTGAACTATTCAAAGATGGTGGTGAGCTTAGAAACCAAATGGGGAAATTTTTTGGAGAGAAGGGAATCTATGTGTAGAGTTAAAGAGTGGGTTGTGTTGTTTGATGGAGAAGATGAAAAATCTTTTGTTTTCTAAGCATGTGACGAGTTTTGCTTACAATATACCAAGATTGAGAATTGAACAATTAGACCAAATATCCCATTTTTCATAGTTGGAAGCCATTTAAAGAGGCTTATGGAGGTGACTAATGTGGATCTTTTGACCATAATTTTCATAGGGCATAGGTGACCAATCCAAGTTGTCAAAGTCATTAAAGGGGTTTAAATTTTGAATATATTACAATGCAAATGAGGAGAAAGTTGGTCAAGGCACAAGACAACTTGTTGAAACCTATTGCACAAAAGTGGCAAGATGTTCTCCCAAGAACATTTCTACTTGTTTGGAAAAAAAGTTTGGACATCATGAAGGTCTAATAAAGAAAGTGGGTTCATATGGTCCTTATATCCCAAGGCCATTGTTGTTAACACATGGAGGGCTACGATTAACTAATTCATTGATACTACAATGTTGTGATTTACACATTGAAAAACCTCTTCCTCACAATTTTGTTGAGTGTAGTCAAGCAAGACATGCATAGTAACCATTATGAATAGGCTAGGATGTATCCCCCCCTTTTTTTTTGTTGTCCTTGGATGGGATTATCTATAGGTTGATACCTTTTTGGTGAGGACCTACCTAAGAAATTTAAGCAATTTAGAAATGTTTGGTGATGCTTGAAGAGTCTTTTGCTTTGGACTATTTGGATAGATCATAACAACTAAGTCTTCAAGCTCCAAGTTAATTATTGATTACCATCAAAGTACTGAAAAACCATCAAGTTAAATATTTAATCTAACAAGGTAGAATTGAGTATGCTAGGTTAAAGAGGAGTTTCTTTTTGAGTTTGATTCCTAGTGGGAAGCTCCTTTGCTTTTTCTTCCCTGAGGGTCTTAAATAATAAAATGGTGCTACAAGGTACCTAAGTTGTGTGTCATTAGGTGGTAAAGTTCCTCCAGCTTTGGGTCTCATTCCCATGGGTCCATTCTTTGGGTTGTGTTTCTATAACAAAACCTTGCAAATTGTTTAAAAAAAGGGGTGTGTCATACTGTGGCCTTGCCATTTACATTAAAAATATCTTAAGACCAAAAAAAATAATTATAGAAATCCAAATATTTCACCATCCAAAAAATATAATCTTCAAAAAAGTCCTTTAAAAGAAACCAAAATCCTTCAAGATATTATTATAACTCTATAATTAATATCTCAAGTTTCAACACAAGCCAAAAATATCATCTTTCAAAAATCCTTGTATAAAAATAGACCTACTACCCAGGGGCAAAAATCCATTAAGCTACTATACTCTATAATGATTTTGAACACAATATCCTTGCCTTGGTAGACAAGCCATCATATCTTTTGATTTGAAAAATGTACAAAGATATTAGGAAAAAAAAGAGGAAGAATTGAAAAGGTCGTCAAGTTAGCACACTTTCCCTTTTGGGAATGAAGCTTGTTTTCTTTTTTCTTATTCCTTTGTACATTTTTTGAATCTGTGGTGTGTTAATGAATAATTTTTTTGCATGGTTTTGATGATAAAAAACCCTTCTAAACTAGACATATGTTTGGTTTTCATACCAAGCCCAACCTAATTTGGGACCAAAACCGTGTCCAATTTGGGATGGGAGATAGGAAACCTCCTCACCGTCCACCCACCCATCCATCCATCCATCCCTACCCACATGGGCCTGGGAAAGGATGATCTGACGGCTGGATGTCCACGTAGCATCAGGTTGAGATGAACCAATAAGGGATGGATAATAAGGAAAGGATGAATTCCCTATTGAAGAAAATATCCACTTGTGTGAGGTGGAAAGTGGCAGCCTCGTCATGGAAGTGCAAATTTGGAGGGGGGGACACAATTTCTTTACAATTTTGATTTGGGACTTTGTGGTGGGGGCATATGGAACAAGGGGTGTGTCACAATGTGGCCTTGCCATTTACATTAAAAAGTATCTTAAGGCAAAAAGAAGAATTATGGAAACTCAAATATTTCACCATAGCAAAAACTATAATCTTCAAAAAAATCCTCTAAAAGAAACCAAAAATCCTTCAAGATATTATTAATAATAACTCTATATAATAACTAATCTCAAGTTTCAACACAAGCCAAAAATATCATGATTCAAAAATCCTCATATTAAAAAAAAAATAGACCTATTATTATTGTCTAGGGACAATAATAATAATCCCTTAAGCTACTATAACTCTATAATGAATCTAAACACAATATCCTTCTTGCCCTTGGTAGGTCACACATTAACACATGCAATGTTTTGTTAACTTTGGCCACATCTAGAAAAATCTATGCTTGATGACACATTGTGTGTGTGTGTGGGCATGTGTGTGCGCACACACATGCGCCCCCCAACCCCATGTGGTGTTGTTTACATGGGATATTTCTTCCAGAGACAACATCTTTTCATGTTGTCAACTCTCCTCACAAAAACAACAACATGCCACCCAAAAGGTCTAGATATATGTATTATATCCAATAACTTTGTTGGCCTTGCCTATGAACGGAAGGATATTGTGCTTATTAGATTCATTATAGAGTATAGTAGTAGCTCAAGGGATTTTGGCCCCTTGGTAAATAATAATAATAGTAGGTCAATTTTTTTTAATTATGAGGAATTTTGGAAGATGATATTTTGGAAGATTGTGTCGAAACTTGAGATTAGTTATAAGAGTTATAATAATATCTTGAAGGATTTTGGCTTTTTTTTTAAAGAGGATTTTTTTGAAGATACTATTTTTCCATAGCTAAACATTAAATATTTTCTGTGGTACTCACATGTTCTGCTGTTAGTAGAGTTGTTTTGAACCCATGATCTCTCAACAAAAGGTTGAAATCCTTACCAGTAGCTTTACTTCCCAAAAGAAAGATTTTGTTGTTTTCTATCTATGATATAATTAATTAAGCCTGCAAGGAAGATGTATCACAAACTATGACCTATATTATATATTTTACACATCCACCCTTGTCCATTAACTATGTGTACAATGTGGACAAATCCATATGCAAACAAAAACAAATCATATGAATTTGTCAAAGGATTTGGAACTAGTGCCAAAGGGATAAGCATCCTATAGAAGTGAGAAAAAGTGAGTTAGTTCATGTGGGAATGGAATGTGAGTAAAGCTTCAAGTATAATTAAAAATGGATTTTGAGTGATGGCCCACACACGTCACCAAACGAGGCTCGTCGCGAGCTCAGCCCCTAACACCCGAATCCACGTCAC
>Ga0116231_10007456_pt1 | contig 20007 bp, 17 predicted proteins | sample S1TSphgellanicum_2_FD_89695 | JGI IMG/M metagenome (GOLD analysis project Ga0116231, IMG submission 89695) | Host-associated microbial communities from peat moss isolated from Minnesota, USA - S1T2_Fd - Sphagnum magellanicum MG | ecosystem: Host-associated > Plants > Peat moss > Unclassified...
TTATTTAAAAAATAAAAAGTGTAATCTAACTTTTTTCTTTTTTTCTTTTTTAAATCATTTTTTGGTTTTTTAAAGAGGGGGGGGGGGGGGGGGGTTACGTCAATCTTGTTTGGAAAGCGTATGAAGGTTTGACATTGCAATTGAAATCAGGTTGAATATATATATATATAATAAGATTAATCTACACATGTATGCACTATTGTCTGTGATGATTATAAATTTAAATGACTTGATATATTGAAGTCAAAAGGAAACATTAAGTGTGAAATGTTTCTAAACTGATTATTATGGTTTTATGGATAAATCTATAGCATATTACACAAAGCTAGCTAGAAGTTTCCATGACTGATTTATTTCCTAGCCCTTAAACATAAAACATAATCCCATGATTGTACAACATAAGACTTGAACAAAAAATAATATTACAAAAGCCACAGATTTTCCTCCATCAATGATTGATGTAAGATTTATCCTTTTGAAAGTAGTAATAACATTTGTTGTAGCATCAAGTTTTAATTGCATTGCTTTCACCTCCCAAGTGCACCCCCCATTGTGCCCTGTCACTTCTCATTTGGTGTTGATTGAAATATTTCCATAGCTCAAGTTTTACAACAAATTGCAAACATTTGTATAAAATAAACTTGGTCTTGAAGGTTAATGAAAATCAATGCCCACAATAGAAATTTCTAAGCACAAATGTATGTAAAGATAATTGAAATTCAATCAAGATGCTTTCATATCTACAATGAGAACTACATACATATGCCACAAAATTGGATAGTTCAAGTTGAAGTAGCCCATCACATATATGGACCTCACTTGTGACCTACAAAAGCTTAAACGTATCCATGCCCTAAATGATGTTTTGTTGACTTATAATCTAGATGTCTCCAAGTTTATTAACTTTTTATTTGATATTTGTAATCAAATCAAGACAAAAGTTACGAAAATAACTTTAGGTAAAAACCATTAGGCCTATTTAGTTAATAGGTTGCCATGCATGGTAATTACTAAAAATAATTATGAAACATAATAGCTAACCTGACATGCCACTCATGATTCAAATTGAAACTTTCAAACAATGTGGCATTCTCCTAGGATAACATGGACCTACTACAAGCTATAGTAAGAATTGAGAATTAAAAAAACCCGTGTGTAGGATTACTAGATAATTCAATGGGTAGAGGGGACAATTAGATACCTACACTTGGGAAAGTACTTAGAATGGCAAAGACCAAGCACAATTTAGTTTCCCATTCTTTTGTAATGTTGAACAAACTAAGAACCACATCAATATAAACAACCTGGATATTGGCCAACGTGAGAGGAATTGAAATTTGATTTGCATTATATTTATATATATAACTTGAAACTCAAATACAATGCAAATACATGCTCTAAAATTATAGGACTAGTAAATTTTTCTTTTCTTCTATCCTTTTGCTTTTGGGACAAAAACTACACTAGCTTGTGTAAAGCATGGTTCAACTCCTGGATCAGGGAGTGTGGGATTTCTTCATTTGACACTAGGTTTAAGCATTGTTTCTTGCACTTTAGGTTGAGTGTTAGTTGACAAAGGTAGTACATTCAAGATCATAGTCTTTTTTGCAACATGTTTTAGGGCAGGTTCAAGTACATCTAGTTTAGGCTCTTCATTTGGCAAGGTAATATCCTTTGAAACATGGCAAGATGATAGACATGGATTCACATTGTCTATGAGTGAATATGTGGTTGGTGTTTGGAATCCACTAGTATCACTATGTGTAATATGACCAATTAATTTTGATGGACCAAATTAAAAAGTTGAAAGAAGTGCACACCATCATACCAAACCATCATTCTCCTCATTGTTGTTAGTGTCACTATCAAAATCCCAATTGTTTTGATCTTCTAATAAATCCTCAACTATTGTTTTCTTTGGTACTTTTATTGAGCTTTTGAAACACTTGGTTTGTTCTTTTCTAGCTTAAGTAGTTGGGATTTTTTTACACATCAAATGCATTTGTCAATGAAAGGACCAAAGGGTTTACCACTAGGATAGCTATAAGTTTTCAATGCCAACCATCTATGGCATTCGCACAAATTGGACGATGTGTCAAAACCTTGGACACAACCAAAACATAAGTCTACATGCCCACATGGCTGCAACAAAAGGAATGGTACAAATTAGGATTGCATCAAATATTATAATATATATTTTTTAAAGATTCAATATGTGAAAAAATTAATTATGCATATATAAATTGACCTTTAATTATTTAATCACATGTTCTCAAAGACATTAGTTCATCAAGAACAAATAATTTAAAATAGACGTTAAAATTGAAATATTGGCGTCAAGTAAGAAAGTTATGATATTAGGTACCTCTATTGAGATTGTGGATGGTTGATCAAAACAAACGTACATTCAGTAGGCTAGATGGCTTTTGAAATAGTCAGCACATCTTGCTATGGACATGGGGTAGACAAAGATTGCATCCAATTCGGAAAAAGGTCATTAGAGGTAGATTTTGCATTCAATGGTAGTTTACATTCCTTAGTACTTCCATGGTTAGAATTTGAAGCACCATGTTCACTAATTGATGACCTGGTCTCTGGAATAAAAATTATACCACATGAAATTAGGTACAAATTTTGATTATGCAAATGTACATCAAGTCCAAGTTTGATGTACATATGGTTTAATAAACAATTTGAATTAAAACAAATCAAAGAATACATGTTCAAATTTCATATTCAAAAATTGTGATACATGTACATATATTAAGTTAATCGCCATGACAAGAATGGAATTCATGTGCTTTCGAGACCATTCATGAATTGAAGATGAAGTTCAGGACAAAGGTTTAGATAGAAGTTCATGTCCAATGCAATCATGACACATCATGAGCTTCATCACTAAACATGAAATGATTTGCAAATATTCAAGACAAAATTCCATGACACATGGGTGGTTTAGGACTAAACATTTAATCAAAACACCTAGGTACTTTAGGATTAAACATGAAATCATGACATTTAGGTGTTTCAAGATTGAACATGAAATATAGTCCAGAAGTATAGGACATAATTCAAGACAAAATTTTTTGGAATGCAATTTCATGACACTAGTTCTATTTTCAGGACTCAAATATGGAATTAACAAAACCTCAAGAGACCTATCCAACATGCACGATACTCAAAAGGGAATCTATTAAAAGATTCAACACATCTATCCATCATTGAATGGTAAAAAGTTTGTAGATTTACAGTATGTTTAGGACAAATCTATCCTTTGTTTTGCATAAGTCAATAGACTTACATTATACTTAGGACATCAATCCAATTTTTAAACAGACAAAAATGCAATCCATGTAAGTCCAAAGTTTGATCAATGTCATGTCAAGTAGGAAAGATTCTAGACTCAAGTCCTTATTGCAAGGTGCAATCAAGTCTATTGGTGTAACCAAATTGATAACATGAATGGATTGCAAAATACATCAATACATAAGGTTTGAAAAAAAAATGTTCACCAAGAACCAAACATATCAAAAAATAACAAATAGACAAGTGAAAACAACCAAGAATCATGATTTAAGTTTGAAATGCACCATACTGAAATTAAAAAAAAGATGGTCTCATCACTAGTGCTATGGGGTTACAAAATAAAGGCACTAGATAAAGACTCACCCCCCCCAACCTCCATTCATCTTTTGTATGTGGTCACCAATGTTCTATATCTTTCCTTGTACCAAGGTGACATTTTTATGTCCATGCTCAAATTCTGTTTCAAAAACAAACAATCTACCCTTTGAACTGTCAATTCCCTTTCAAAGAATTGGAGCTTGTGGCATATCAATCTTCATTTTTTAAGTTCAAGTTTCTATCAATATGTTCATCACTCAAGATTCACTCAAGATCTAAGCTTTATACTCTACAAGCTTTTTTTCCAACTATTCTCTCTCCAACTCATCTTCTCTAGATCCTGACAAATTTTGTAACTCGAGCTTCAAACTTAATCCCTTGTCCTCATTGACCTTTAAGGTGGAATGTAAGGACTAGATCCGAGATTCGCACTCTTCAAAGTTTTGATGAACCTATAAGTGCATCAATTGCATGTCCTTTGTTGCATACTCAACTCGACTATGTTGACCTTCAAGATCACTCTTTTTTGCACTCAAATTTTCTATCTTGGTTTTCATATGCTCAAAAAACTCCTTAGATTGCAAAAGATCCCTAATTGCATTTATCTCTAATACAAACCAAGGTGAAAGGCATAATGCTTTGAGATTTAGGATTTTACTCTTTGACGTTAAGGTTGAAAAGTTGGGTGGTGTAGTTTTCTTCTTTTCAACTTTGATTGGACCTTTCGTTTCTTCCAAAATAGGGTCCATGGGACTACCTTGTTCAACAAAGGACTCATCCGGTCTTCTGTTTGAAAAATGGTGTGGCTAAACTTTGCTATTGGTTCGTTTACAACTGCTTTTTGGAACATGTTGCACTAATTTAACTTGCCTTGCTCCTTATTGCCACTTATTTCACATTCTTCACAATTAATTTTTGCTTCATGAAGTGAGCACCAAAAGTTGCCCAATTCACATGCTTGCCTTTTGATTTGGTAACAATGGCTTTAGCAAATGACACTATGAATTGCTTGTTGCAAACTCTGTTCATCCTAGTGACCAAACAATAAATCTTCTTTATCAATTTATCATTTTTACATTTAGGCGGTCATCATACTTCTAGCCATTCTCGTTCAATCTAGGCCCAAAAAATTTGTTGATATCTTCAATGTTCACATTAACATTTGTTAGTGACAACACATTTTCATCATCATTACAAAAACCTTGATGTTTTGCAAACTGGGCAACATCAAATGTAGGAGGAACTTGTGCCATCCCTATCCAAACCCATGGCAACAAAAATCCTTGTCAAGTAAAATGTAAAATCTATAAACTTTGAAACCTTAATTAATTATAATAGTACAAATTCCAGGTAATAATTTAATATCCATGTGAAACTACTATGAAAATTACATACCAGAGACCTCAAAATGAACTTTGACTCATGTATGACAATGTAAGATCTGAAGTTGAAAATGCTGCATGTGCATGTACACCTTTACATGCATGAGACAAAGGACGGAGGTAAACATATTTTGAAAAATCCATGGATATATCATTGAATTGGTAATGGTGTCAGGCTTCAAGATTGTGTGGGAATTTTGCATGGGAAGCAAATCTTCAAACATGTGTGTTTTAATGTGTTAATCAAACTTGTGCACTAGAGGGAAAGTTGGAGCCAAATGCACAAGCATAGTGTATGTTCAGTAAGGGGGGAATGATGCATCGAAACAAACGCACTTTGGTGGAAGACAAAACAAAAACCCTAAAACAACATACCTAGTTGCTCCAACATGTTGGCATGTGTTTGTTCATCTAGTCACACATGTAAACTTAGAAATGGGGACACCTTATGACAAATTCAAATTAATACTAAAAGTAGGCCCATGGCCATAAGAGTTCTAAAATTTTTTAGGACAGACTTGGGGGAGTCATGGTTTTTGCTATGGTACCCCAACCATGACTATACCCAATTATTAAAAACCCATTTTTTATTTAATTTAAATGTCAACTTATTCGATGATCCATGGAAGAAAACAACCTTCAAAGTTCCTCGTAACGAATTACGAAATGCCATAAACCATTACATGATAGATATCCATTCAAAAACATCAAAACAAAAATGTTACATTATTGTCACAACTAACACGTACAAAAAAAGGCCAATACATAATGATATCAAATACATGATAAGACAAACGGTGTCCATAAGTAAAACTCAATGCTTAACACCTTTCTTTAAAATCTACAAAGGAATGAAAATAATTATAATAGAAATTTTATATCCTAAATTAAGAATTGTAAATGGAAACATCGAATACATCGAAAATATATCCCTCACAAATTTTGAATGGATACAAAAAGATGCCAGCTTTTTGTCTTATAGACTTTAAAACACAAGGACAAATATTTGACAAATTAATTATAGACCTTTGGTAATCACCTAACAATGTGGTTTAAATATGCACAACATATATGTAACCTTATCACGTCTACGATCCATAAATAGATTCATAATCCTACAATACTACTATTTAATACATATGCAAAACTAACTTCAAAAAAAGATCTTTAGAAATGTTGAAACCTATTTCAAGTCATAATATAACAAAAAACATTTAGAATAACCATCCATTGAAATCCTATAAAGAAAAAGACAAACATTTAATTATGATCAATGATTCATATAATAACAATATTGACAACAATGTCATCGATTACTAGCATGATGAATTCCAATTAATTAAAAATGATGAAAACATTTTTCTCGATCCAAATGGATGGTTGAATGACCAACATTTAGCAACCATAATGCAAATATTGTATGTTCAAAAATTACAATCATTAGGATAACATTCAAATTGGCTCATTGCAAAAAGGACTTGTGAATAAGTACCTCAAAATAAGTACACACCTTAAACTCATAATTATTGCAAGTACTTTCAACTATCATCATAGAGTGAATTCGTATGTGAGAGATTTTGCACAATCTTTTGTAGGGTCATCCTTGAACAATTCTAAAAACAATTCCTAAGATAACTTCCTCATCTCCAAACCCAATTATCTCACTTTTGTCTTAATACCTACCTCACTCCTTTTCCTCAAATGCAAATTAACATGTGCCTTTCCATGTGCATGATATTTATATGATCCAAATTAAATTTAACATTGCCATAAAGAATGATGAACTATTGGAAAACATGTGGGAACATAAGAAAAGGAAAAAAAAAGGTTGATTATCATTGGCAGTTTGCAACATTTGCAAAGCCAAAGTACGAGCATTAGAAGGCCTCCCACACAGTATAACCCTATAACTATTATTCTTCTTTTCTTATGGGCAAAACCATTCACTTATATACATTTTGGACATTGAATGCAAAAAAAGAAAAAAAGGTTCTTGAATGACAATAAATTTATTTGTCAACTCCATGAAAGAAGGGATGAGAAGCTGCAAATTTGTGGAAATTTGGGATGATAAGCTAAAAGTGAGGATAACAAATGTTGGGGGATGAAACTCCTTTTCTCACCAAAATTGGTCTTGCCTTTCATTCATGTTTCCTTGGAATAAAGTTCCGAAGGTTTTCATCATTTTACGTGGGACCAAATGGAGAGAACCCTATGGCGTCGTTCCTTCCATAGTGCCTTATTTTACTCCTTTTTACGGGGAATAGGCGACAGTTCTCTCTCTTTTCCCATAATCGTGCGTCCATTATAATCTTGACAAAGAGATTTGGGAATTTGTGTTAGACCGGATATGAATATGAACTCGTTGAAGTGCAAGAGCTGGCTGCACGTTTCTTTAGCGCTTGCACTTCATTAATCCCAAGTTTTTAACACACTAGGGCTTTCTCTAGAGAGTCGAGATGGCAATTTCAGAAGAGCAGCAGCGGGTTCCCACAGCCAAGGCACACGCCGTTATGTTAGCCGTGTCGTTCGGTGCCGTCGGTTACTTTGTGCTCTCCAAGGCAGCACTCAATGCGGGCGTCAACGTCCTCGTGTTCTGCGCCTACAGGGACGGAATTGCGTTTTGCATTCTCGCGCCCTTGGCGTTCTTCGCTGAGATGTAAGCAAGCGACGCCCAGAGCAGCACGCAATTCATCTTCTGGCAAAGCTGCTGCAATTATCAATAACCATTCTAGTTCTCAGCTTCGGGAAAAGTCTATGTGTGTCATGCCTGAGCTGACAAATCAGTCGTCTATGCATCGATGAAACCATGGCCCCTTTACCAATTCTTTGAGGAAACTACATTTTGAGCACTTGATGATGAGCTTTCTTGGAAATCCTTGTCTCTGATGGGGTTCTGTGTGCAGGAAATTCCGGTCGAGATGTTCAGTCCTTGTCCTGGGCTTAATCCTTATCATAGGAGTTTTTGGGTAAGTGTGCTCAACATGTTAGAATCCCGGTCCTCCTCTCAGGTCTTGTGCTTTCACATTGGGATTATTTCGGAGCAATATTTATTCTTCTTCCTAGCACAGCCAATCTTGTGCAAGTGTCTCTTCTACATGGTCTTAAGTTAAATATGAATTGCAGATTCCAAGCACCACATGAAGTGCTCAGCATCTACCTCATTGCATAATATCGTACCAAAGAAAATTGGACAATTATCATTGTAGCTGATTATCTGGTTTTTGGTTTTTGATTACAAGTGAAAATTGCCACACACTGGTTCTTTGTTACTGCTAAATTTTCTGAGTCGTAAGGAGCTAGTATAGTTGGGGTTGTGTATCCCTAACGCCCAGCTGAAACTCAGAGTGTGAGCATTAGTGGTTTTTTTGTGTTACATCATTCTGGGTCACTATTGTATACCCTATATGAAATATTTTGAGCATAAATTCAAGAAGGTTTTAGGTGCACAGCATAAGAGACTCCAAATTTTCCTGCTCTTCTGAATGTGAATCTAATTCTGCCCTCTGGACAGTCTGGTCCTTGAATACAGGCTACACCCTAATATGTGGGCTGTGAATCTTGTTGGAACGAATTTTGGGGGTCAGGGGTTTTTTGGAGCAAGTGTTGTTTTTGGTTGGTATAGAAAACACAAACACTTTCTTCGCATCAGCCATGCAAAACTGCACTCCAGTTTTTGTGCTACTAATCGCTGCCACATTCAGGTAACTTCAACAGCTCCCTTTTGTAAGGCTTGTTGTTTGCAAGTTCCAGACATATGTTTCTCATATCCAAATAGAACTTATAAATTTCCTTGAAGTTCTGGATTGTGAGATAACCAATATTGTAGGCATTGTTCTTGTTCCAGGATCTTGTTAAATTATCTTGTGCAGAGAGATGTGCAATTGTTCTTTTCTACAAATGTTAGATTTCATATTTGACATGGAGTTTTGTTGTCCCAATGAATTTACTACAAGAACCCACAAAGTGCATGGGATTTACAGGATCAGTGTACATTTTTCAGGACAGAGGAGGTTAGATATAGGCAGCGGGATGGGCAGGCCAAAATTTTGGGCATAATATTTTGTGTGTTGGGGGCACTCCTCATGTCTATATACAAGGGGCCCATCATCTTTAAACGTTTAATATCAAAAACAAATCCTCCAAGCTCTATGTTGCCAAGAAATAACCTTCTTATGGGAGACCTCATTATGGGGTTTGAAGGCTGGGGTATTGATAAATGGACCCTTGGAGGTCTTTGCTTCATCCTTCAGACTCTCTCTGTTGGCATTGAGACTAACTTAAAGGTAAATGTTTTTCCTCATTATGGGATGAAGAATTATCTAAACTAGGAAGGACACCACTGTTCTAAGGGGTTTGAGTAAAGAAATTTAATGATTTTGACAGATTAAGGTTTTAACTCAAATGAGCAACTGATTATATTGTGATTTTCTGCATACCAAAGTGGTCATATTAGGTCTAAAGTTGGGACTCAAATTCTGACAGTAAACTCATATGGCCTGTGATTTTTGAGCATGAAAGTGAGCACTACATAAGCAAACTATTAGTAATGTGCAGAAAGTTGTAAGTGTCCTCCTTGGTCTTAAGAAAGTTGCTTAATTAGTGTACATTGTGTTTCATGGCCAAGGATTGTTGGTTTTCTTCTAATGCACACAGGCAAAATTGTTCCCTCTGATGAGAAATTGTGATCATGCCAGGGTGCAATTATGGCTAGATTTCCAGCACCAATAACTGTTATAGCAGGGATGACACTTACAGGGTTCCTATTGATGGTTATTATATGTTATTACACAGTCCAAGAACAATCAGAATGGGGTTTCCATCATGTATCAGAGTTTCTGGCTGCTGCTTATGGGGTATCTCCTTTTCCAAACCATTATCCAATGTTTGCTACTTTGTGTTTCACAAATGTAGAGTTCATTACCATGTTTCCATTTTGGCTGATAGAATGATCCAGCCAATTTGCTTCTTGTTTCATAGTTCCAGCACTTTGATTAGACTAGCAGGATTGTTGGGGTAGTGGAAACTAATAGAATTCTTCAGTAACAAATGGGTGGAATAAAGCTGATATGAGACCATATGTCATTGAAATGTTCTAACTACACAGTTCTTTCATGTACACCATTTGGTGGAATTTTCCTAAATGAAAGTCTGGAAGTGAATTGCAGGGCCTGATAATGACAGGCATAAACAATGTGCTGAAATGTTGGTCTGTTCATAATCGGGGACCAATTTTTGTGGCATCATATGCCCCGGTGATGCCTATGCTATCATCAATATTCGGGACTTTCATTCTTGGTGAATCTCTTTTTCTAGGCTGGTACTTTCCCTCAACTTTGATATGTGATAATTTATCTCTTGATAATACTTGTGGTAGGCAATCATGCATACAAGGGAGCTTCCATGTTTTTTCAAGTCAGTGAACAGGTGGGTGACCAGCAGGTCTTCAAATTTGAGAAGATTTATACATGCCTTTGACCCCTTACAAAAATCTCTTTGCTCTGATGTTTCAGTCTTTTATGGACCATGTCCACTGTTGTTGGGGGTTGTTGGGCAGTGTGATTGGCACAACTTTGATTCTTTCTGGCCTCTTCTTAGTAACATGGGGCCAAAGTGTGGAGAGAAGGCTGAAAGCTCTCTCGGTAGGACCAACCATACCAATATCCCGGGCCTTGGAGACACCCCTTCTAAGGTACAGTGGACCTTCTGTACTTTCTGTCTTGAGCCCCCTGAATTGCATGGAGATGAATTCCAAAAGAAGCTGATGCAAGATGGGCAGATTCCTCACTTTAGGGTTCTGAGGTTGTCTTATTTCTTCAGCAAATTGGGGGGGTATCAGACTCATCTAGTAGAATTGTAGCTGCTCTGAGAACAAGGTAGTTATGTTCTCACGTATGAAAGGTCACTTCCGATGGTTTTCCTGTATAAAGGTTGCAAACTTCCCATTCACCCTTTCAGCTCACATCTTAGCATGGTTTGGTGCAGGTGATGTGGATGGAGGCTTAAATGTTTTTCCAACAATCTCATTGGCTATTAACCCCATGATAGGCATTGGCAAGCTCTGTTCATACAAATGGAATCAGTATGCCAACATGAAAACATGACAAGCTTGCTTGTAAGTCATGAACTCTATAAGCCTAGATTCAGCTCTCCAGAATGTAAAGTCTGAAAACTGCTTGGACTTGTAAGTAACCTACCCAGTAGGCCAGAGACATGGAAACCATAAGGTTGAAATTTGGCAAGACTTACGAAATCAGATATGTAAATTAGCACAATGGCCCATGAACTGGCCTATTCAAAATGGTTTTCAGAGAAGTTGATTGGTACACAATGTCCCAGATCATGTAAATATAATGGAGGGGACAATTCTGAGTACATTGAGTAGCCTGGTGCAAATTATCCTGCTCTTTCTCCAGCTGTGTTCAGGTAGTTTGCAAATTTCTGAAAAGCTCATGCAAGTGCCCACCTCATGCTAAGCTCTGTTGCATGCTTTGTGATGTTCATCTATAAGCTTAGATGCTCCATGTTCAAGCAAGGAAGAGGCAAAATAATGTCAATAACAAAATTGAGCTTCCAGTAGAGACTAGGCACTAAAGTTCTAGAGCAAGATTTTAGGGTGACCAAAATCATGTAAACTCATGAAAACTTGCATTGCAAATCCAGGCGAGCACTACTGTCCACTTGCTGGGCATGCAAAGATAGGCATTTGTATTCTTCAATCTTCACACTTGCCTCCACTATCATCCACATTTTTAGATAGGAATTCTAAGCCTATGAATTTACTCTGATTATACCCAACATGCCTGAGCCACCTACTTTAGATTGTTTCTTGGGTGTATCCATCTCATGCAACATCCACAGAGTCAATTCACCATCCCAAGCAATCCCATTATTGCCTGCACCAATTCATGAACCTTCAACCTACATGTAGCATGCAAATGAAGTTTGTAGTGGGAGAACCTTTGTCTTTTGAAATTGCCTTTTTGTCATGAACCAACGTGATTACACAATTAACTCCTAAGTTAAACAACAAAGTGTCCTTCTTGAAACAAAAAAGAGTTGAAACCCTTTCAATTGGAATCATGTTGAACAAGGGACTAAATTGACATGCAAGAATGTTCAAACACATTCCCACATGAAGCATGAGACTTTGTGAGAATAAAAGGGAAGCAATCCCTTGACTCCCAAGTTGAACTCTCACTTTGATACTTGGATCTTTAAGCATCCCAAATCTTTGTATCAAGGTTTGGGGGATCAAACCTTGTCCAAATTTGGTCTTCTTTAGATGATTGGATTTTTTTTGAAAAGTAATAAATAAAATCAAGTCACATTTTCAAAAAAAAAAGACATGTAGCATAAGTTATGGCCATTTGAAAGGTCGAAAATCAAATTGTCAAAACCTTTGACTTTCAACCACTTCAAAAAACTATGCTTAAAGAGCTTGATATAACTTTGAAAAGGCCTTTTCAAGGCTATAATATTTATATATTGTTGAATTTTGATTCCTTTGGGGACATTATGAACTTTTGAACATTTGGGATTCATAATTTGGAAAAAAATCAAAAGTCCCATTTTAGGATCCCCCACAATTTTGGCAATTTTGATGTAGGTCCATGGAAAGCTACATACTATAATATAGGGAAGAGGGTGATGTCTTCTCCCATGTCTGATCAATGGTGACTAATGATGATCATTTTGTGAATTTATGTTAGCTCATGGCTCATACATGCACCAAATGCATCAACTATTCTCTTTAGTTGGTTTGTGCAATTTTATATAATTGAAAGTTTAAATTGATAAACTTGTCCTAGTCCTATCTAGGAGCTTTCCCAACCTCTTTTTGTTCAAAATGAAGGAATGTACCTCCAGTTTGCATAATGTTGTTAAGTTAACAAATTTTTTTTAATCAACAATATTATTTAACAAACCTAGGATGATGCAAGTTTTTGACATCAAGAAATTTTTAAATTTACATCTGCCTTCAATTCTAGCTTACATGAATCTCACCACCAACCAATTTGGTTCCTATCACCTCATTGTTGATAAACTCCAAAAGGGAAGAAGTTGCCCTAGCCATACAACTTCCAAAACCTATCCACAATAAAGGCTAAATACTACAAATGTATGCCAATAAGCATCAAGATCACAATACCCCAAGATCTTTATCAAGCTAACACAAGTCCAAGGATCTTGGTCAAGAATGATGAAAAATAAGCTACGTTGAATGGACAAAGAATTGTTGTCTAATACCACAACACCAATTTGTTTTCTATGTGATGCCAATTTGTTTTTATGTATGCATTACATCAACAAGAAGTGAATGTGGTTGCAATAACTTGATCTTCTTGATTGTTTTCTTGTTAATTATGTTCCTTGTGGTAAAATAAATTCATGAGACTAGTCCACCATTTTTGTGTAGGTTTGATCAACCAATTTGGCAAATCCTTCAACCCAAATCACTACAAGTTTTACCGATTTCATGATGTAAGCAACCATTTTAGCACAAACCTTGAACTAGTTTCACTACAAGTTTCAAACCAAGACATGATTTATTCACGTATTTTGCAAGCCTAAAAGATCCAAAATAAAGTGAAACTAATCATTTTTATTTCATTATAAAGTACATCATATATATGTTTCTGAAAAGAAGTCCTCTTTTCCGTGACCCAATAGTGTTGTAGTCTTGTTGTGACTACATTGTGACTCTCTACTGGGAAGTAGAAGGCGTAATATAAAAATGGTTTCAACACTGGTGCAGATCAAGTGGTCTATTAACTTTAGCCTAGGTAATTTTCCTACTTACCCTACTGCTACAATAATTGTAGTCACTTTTGATTTTTCTATTTTAATAGTTTCCCCTAGCCTAATCATCTCCCATGGATAGCTCAAAATTTCCATTAACCTTTTCTATTCATCCTTGAGCGACCTCCCCTTTAATGGATCATGTAGGTTACTTGTATCAATGTCAGATTTGCCCTCATTGAAGATATAACATTTGAATTTTGAATGAAGGACATCATCTATGCAATCATATCTATGAGGTTGCCATGCCATTGATAATGGACTTATGAATGCAAAGTGGAAGGTGGAAGTACCATGAACATGGTACATTTATATAGAAATTTGTTGAGAAGATACATGAAATTATCATGGTGAAATGTCCAATATCATGAGCTTGATAGAAACTTTCAGTAAAGATGGGAAAATTCACTAATTATCTAGGACACATTCTGGGATCGGCATAGCATACTAATGAAATTTGTTGGAAGAATCATAAACTCGCTAGTCAAGTTTATAAAATTATTGGATGTCAAACTAGTCAAAGGAGTATTGTGGTTTTGATGGAATGGACCCATGCATAAGACTCATATTTGCAAAATGCTCAATCAATCCTTGTCAAGGAAAAGAACATGCCTTTGATAATTGTACCTTAAAGGTTATTGGATGCACACAATTGGGTCACAAACTCATCACAGATCCACACATAATTCAACATAGCCTTGACCATTACATGAAGTACTACTCTCCTTCATTGTAAGAAACATCAATTTGTCATCCTTAATGATATGGGGCTTTGTGCAAAACCTTTTTTCATCATGCACTCAATTTGAGACCAATTCTTCATTGACTTTGTTATGCTCATTTAACAATTTGCCATTGTGTAAAAGGGTTGCAAATCTATATATCTTTTAAGCAATGCTTTGACATGTAAGAAGAAATCATGGTGAATGGGAAGTGAACTTACCATCAAAGTTCACTAAAGACACCACAACTCCCACAATTGCAAATACATACAACAAATTATTGTCCATAATAAACATGGATAGTCACTATAGTCTATAGTGATGAACCTCAAGCTGTAAAATGTCTTAAATCACAAGTTCAAATTTCACCCTGGATCATTGGATTTGGTTAAGCATTGTATATCCTATACTTGCCCATGTAAGGCAGTAGAATGAGCATCAGCCATACAGCATCTAGGAGTTCCAGGCCCAATAAAGATAGTGAGCAACATCAAACCCTTTTGTAAGCTCAAAAGTAATAGTAGCTAACTCAATACAGAGTTTCCAACTTCAATGCCCACTGAATAATAATCCCAACTTCCTGTGCATTGAAGCATTTAGTTTGGCGAACAAATGAACATAATGTGAGCAAATAGATGACTCTCCTTGAATCCAATCATGACATCTCTAAAACATCCAAAGTGTCTCCAGGTGCCACACAAAAGGCTCGGTGGAACATGCTTTTTTTGTTGAGAGTAGAGCTACACACAAAATAGGATCCAAAGTATGTCTGCACACAAAATTGCACATGTTATAACATTTGTGACAAAGCCCAAGTTAACAATAATTCATGTCAGATATACCAGAGTTTCTTCCACCCTCGACACGAAGAGCAAGCATACAACCCAACTGCATCCTTCCCCAAAACACAACTTGGCTGCCTCAGGATTGGCATGAAGGAAAACCCACAATACCTTTGCAATTTTTACTTCTGAAATGAATAGGAATGTGTTGCATTTAGACCATGATGAAATGCTAGCTAGCTGTTGCAACACAAATGTTTAGTAAAAACTGAACAACTTTTGGGATGCCCATCAAAAGGTTCAATAACCATCATCATGCACGTACCTCCTTTCCATTCCCTATGTTCAAACCCAAATGTTTTCCGGAGCGAAATGTTCCAATTGTCTGCCATTTCAACAACCCTATTGGATTAAAAGATTTCCACATAAGTGCTGATTGCCATGGAGTAAGACATAAAGACAGCTTCCAATTCACACATGGATTCAATACAATAGAACATGCAGATGCCTATCTTTTGTCTTGTAAAATGATGACTTTGATGCACTGACTTCATATACATATATATAATGTAGCTGCTTCTTATTATTCATATTAACATTAGAAACGAATATGTATGTGTTTGCCCATTTACTACAGGTCCTCGATAGATGCTCATCAAATCAATTGAATGAGAGCCAATTGGACCAAAACATAAGTCTCAGAATTACTCCCAATATACATGCTCCTCATCATCAATTTATAGAGTTTTCATAGAGCTCTGCCACCTTCCCCTCTGCCTAAGAGAACCTTTCAGACATGTAGTGTCAGTTAGTAAACCCTCTTTAGTTTGTTCCTATTCTTTTCCTCACCACATTGCTTGAGCTTGTTTGCCCTGTAAGAAAACCTAGTGATACAACATTGTGAGCACAACTCTTACCTTCAGAGGCTCTTCACCCGTGCCATCAGGTTGTTCCATATTAATAGTGGGCACCTTCAGAACAAACCAATTCTTAGTTTTTTATAAAAAATATTATACATTTGTTTTGGTGCAGCTGGGTTAACTACTATGGTAACCTACTATAAGATGATCCAAAAAAATACCACTTGCATGGTCATCAATCATGAGCCCCCAACTACTATGTTGTTTGTTGCTACTCATTCAGTTCCGAAACAAAAAGAGGTTGCACTGAAAGCTTGGTTCTACCATCAGTTTTGAGGCATAAAAGATTTTTTGTTGTGATGCAGAAACCTTGAACAAAACAAAATTTCTTTGCTTTTTTTTTCTTTTTTAAAATCTGAGGAAATAGTGAACGAAGTGCAGAACAGTTTGAATGGAACTTCACCTTACAGAGTGCTCGTGGCATAACATAATGGAACTTCAATGTGGTGCCATAATTGTGTGTTATTGTGAAAGTGTGCCACTTGTCTTCTTCAAATGCACTAGGCCCATGCACGATAATGCTAAAATGCGCATGTGCGCACACACACACACACACACACACACCATTTTTCAAAGAAATAATTCAATACCCATTCTGAGTCATAACACCAAAAAAATCATCAACTGAGGATTTGATCACGTTGCTAAATGGGTTATAGCAGAATGATCAGTTTCTCTAATCCCCCACCTCTATCTGAACCCAAAAAGTTTTTTGACAGAACAAATGGAATGCATCAGCAACTTCACATAGACCAATGGATAAGAGGTGGACTCACTTGGGACGAAAGCGGTTCATTGCCAGTGGTGCATTGGGAAAATGTGTGTTCACTTCTTCCAGTGATGCCTGCCACAAGGATGCAATTTGTGAGGTAAGAATTTCTGCAACCCATGATCTTCCCCTAATTAGGAGGTATTATAAATTGCAAATTCTGCTGCAACCAATCTTCTCTAATTAGAAGCCAATAATTTACAGAATTTCTTCATCTTCAACCAATCTTCGAGACCTTAATGTACATAGGTAGTAGTGGTAGCCCCACCTGAGTAGCCAAAGAGAGTCCAGACTTGATAGAGTTATTATCTGCAGATTCAATTCAATTTCCTACCTATGAGGTAGGTATTCACACTCAAAAGAATGTGGATGTGAACCAACCTCAGATATACACAAAAACTGGCCTGTATTTGCAAATCCGGTGGTGTAACCATTGGGTGCAAGTTCAGCTTGCCGATCTTCCCTCAAAGCCGCTGCACACATTACATACCCACAAAGCAAAAGGCACTCTCTCCTTGGTGTAAATTGTTTCCAAAAAAAATTCCTTTGAGGAGTATGCAAACAAGAAAAACACCAGCTTCAAAAGGCTTTGATTGTGCATGACTGAAGAAGAGGCATCACAGATACATGCATGAAATGCTCAAATTTAGTCGTAGAAACAACAACAAACAATTCATTACTAGATCACATCTCAGAATGATGAAGACCATGTTAGGCTGCTGCCCACAAAGTCATTACAGACAGTGGACATTTTTGCTTTGTTTTCATAGAGAAAAAGATAGAAAAAAAGAAAAAAAGAGGGCATGTTTTGGTACCAGAATCAAAACGAACAAGACGTGCATTGCAACCCAAGTAAGTGGACCACCAAGTTGCTGCATCTGGGCCTTCATCAACTCCTTGTCCTGACCAAGAAAATACCACCACATCCACTATGCTTCCACGATTTCCCTCCTTTGCTTTCCCTGTCATGGAACTCCGCTTCAATGGCACCTTCAATGGAAGCATACCTGGAGCATTGATCTCTGCCAGAACACAAAGTTTCAAGCAAATTAGGATTCTCAAAAAACAAAACAGAACAAAAAAAAACCCCACACAAAGATTGATGTATCAATCAGAGTGTGCAACAAAGAGGCTTCTACAAGATCATTGCAGAAAACCAAAGCAAATGGATGTTGGAGGGACCCACAAAATCACACACAAACTTCTCTGTTTCTGTCTCTGTCTCTGTGTCTCTGGGGTACTTGAGAGGTCGCTGCTGCTGGCCATAACAGTGTGGTAGAAGAGTTTGATGACATACCCAATACAGCATCATCTGGCAACAGATCTCCTTTGAATGCAGCTGCAGGAAGAGATGGTTGCACTAATGCAAGCTTTGGAGCTCTTGCCATGGCAATCAGACGACCATTGTCAGCATTGACTACCATCCATTCTCGATCATACAAGAAACCTGACCCCCAAAAACAAAAACACCACCCACAACAAAAGCCAACGCAAAATCATTCTCCAACAACAACAAACAATTGCTTGCGGTCGATGGTGGTCGAGGATGGTCGAGAACAGTTTGCAGTATGGTCGAAAAAAGGGATTGTTTTTTTGGGCTATGGAAACATCTGTAGTTGTTGTTGTTACCTGTTGCAGAGATGGCTGCACTAGAGACAGATATACCTCGACATGCCTTCACGGGATACACTATCACCTCCGCCACACTGTAAGGTCCCATCTTTGGTTGCTCCCTTCCTTCTTCTTCTTCTTCTTCTTCTTCTTCACCCAACAGCTCCAATTCTCCTTCCTTTCCCTTCCCAGCAGCAGGAGAAAGACAAACAACAAGAAGGAGAAGAAGAAGAAACAGACGATGTCCTACAAAAGGGGCAGGAGTTTAGCTTTTGGATTGGTGTACAGGAGAATGAACGGATGGGTGGGTGGGCCCTGGCTGGTCCCTCCTCCTCTTGTACCTCCCTTGTCCTCGTACATGACATAGCTTTTTATCTTTCTCTGCATGTCTCTCGCTACAACAGGAGGAAGGAGCTGCTGCTCCTCTTGCCGGCGCTGCTGTGAGTGGGAGAGTTTGGTGGGACCTGCTTTGAAATAGCTTGGTGCGCAAGGTGCGGCAGCTTCCCGTGAAATCTTCGTTGGAAGAAGAAATTCTCGACTATTGGCTGTGTAGATGGATGGGACAGCCGCATGAAGAAGAAAAGAGATCCTGATGAGTCTGGCTGTAAGAGCATTTCCAGTGCTGTTCAGTATGTGACCCTGGAAAAGTATATCTCACATCAAAGTTTCAGTTATGTAATAAGTACCTTTTTCCAACCACACCCATTAAACTGAAACTGGGACTGCAAGTAGGTGCGAGACTCCTAGGTAATAGCAGCCCAGCTCGACCAATCACACTATCTAGTCAATCAGAAACAGGGAGCAGTCAATAAATATATACCGTAGCCTAGGGTCAGTTTCCACATTGACAAAACGAATAGTTTTTTCTTTTCAATAAATGGAATTCGTTTTTAGATTTTGAAATTATATATATTTTCATCTTACTTATATAAAATAATCGGTGTCTGCACATGCTTCATTCGGTAATTCGTGATTGGCTGGAGCCCCCCCCCCCCCCCTCCCTTGGGAGCCCCCAGCCAAAGCGAGCGGTGGTTGATATTTCCATGGGAAATTGCTATTTTTAATCCGTATTGAGCTCAAATGGAAAGTTCTTACGAACCATCATTTATAATTTTTTTAACTTTGGGGGTGGACGGGATGCCTTTTTTGGGTCAACTATGCTTTTTATTAGGCAAGACTACAAGTTGCATTCACTTATTAACCCCAGTTTTTAAAAAAAGAATTTTGAATAGGTAGATTTTTTCTAGGATATCCCCCAATTTTTTTTGGGGGGGGGGGGGGGGGGGGGGGGGGGTTTTGATTTATTATAAAAAATAAATATAAAATAATAAATATTAATAACATAACTATATTAATATAAAAAAAAATAAAACAAAAAAAAAAAAAAAAAATAAA
>Ga0116231_10007457_pt1 | contig 20005 bp, 19 predicted proteins | sample S1TSphgellanicum_2_FD_89695 | JGI IMG/M metagenome (GOLD analysis project Ga0116231, IMG submission 89695) | Host-associated microbial communities from peat moss isolated from Minnesota, USA - S1T2_Fd - Sphagnum magellanicum MG | ecosystem: Host-associated > Plants > Peat moss > Unclassified...
TACTTTACTCAGGAAAAGGATCTAAGTACAGGCCCTACTGTGATTTTCGACTTGTTCCCTCGGCCTACTGACCTCGAGCACAGATCTCAAATCACGGAAGGGCCTCTCCTACACGGAAGTCACGTATACCAAGTTACTCTTATTTTAGATATTTGTGCTTCATGCACATAACTTTTGGATTGCATGTCATATTCATCCCATTGGTATGGGATGTTCACGTCTTATTTATGAGTGAGTTTAAGTTATTTTTAAATAGCTCATAGGGGTGGCCCGTAAAGTATAATCTAACCCTAAGGTTGGGTGTAAAGAGAGTAGAGAGATTGTAGTACATTTTTGTTTTTTTTCTTGGTGTTTCGTTTTTAATTGTTAATCAAAAAATAGTTGCACACATGTATTGTAATTAAGAATCTAATGAATTTTGTATATGGGTGCAAACACAATAAAAGAAGTCACAAGGTGTGACACAATACATAAAATTGTTATTTTATATTTTTGAAAAATCACAAGAGGAGCATAATAAATTGGATTTTTAATTTTAATTTTTTTTAAAGTTCTATTGTTTACAAAGTTTCATTTTTCAAAACTTGATGCAAATTGATAATGTTTCAAGAATATTTTTGCATGTTCAAAACAATTGCTACAATAGTTTTTTTTTTAATGTTTTTTATATTAAATGTGCACCATATTTTTTTTAATTGAAAAGGATCTTAACATTAATGATTTTTTTTTTAAAATTAAATTGATAAAATTCATTTAAAAAGATATTTGGACATGGTGCAAATAGGATAACATGAGTCACATTTGCATGCTTTTGGAATTGCTTTTGGGGGAATTGTTTTATAATATTTTTTAAAAAGTTTTCAAAAAAAATTAATTTTTTTTATAATATTATCATGTCAATGTTTATATAAAAAATTTCAAAATATATGTAGTTTTCAAACGTTTTAAAGTCTATTTATAAATCCTTTTAATGTTAAAAAAACACACGTTACAATGATTAATGAATGATTTTGAAATTTTTTATTCATTGGATGTTTTTCAAATTAATTCATATGTTCCAATGATATATTATGAACTTTATTATAGTAAAAAATCTTATAATTTCAACACCAATTTAAATTATCATTTTAAAACGTGAAAAACAAAACATGTGTTACACTTGCTACGGCTCCTATATATTAGTGTAACTACACCTAACATATTTATTTTAAATGTGTTTTTGACCTTGAGAATTTTGAATTTTGAAAATGTGTCTTTAACAAAAGTTATTCATTTTTGTGTTATTTAAAGCATTTATACAATATATATATATATATATATATAGACCAAAATATAATAAAAAATAATTATATTCAAAACACAACTATAAATTGGGTATGAAAAATACAAAAATTAAAAAAATTGACCAACATAGGAATGTTATGTGTCAAATGCAATCTTTGAAAAAGACTTTAACCTTGTAACCCATGGCTCCTTATATTGTGTTTGCACCCATATGTCATTCTTGATATTGTGATTGAAATATTTCAACTAGTGAGAAGGTAAAAAAAGGATAACTCTTCAATAATTATCACTAACCTTAACTTGGGCTTCATGGTGTTACATATTGTTATTGACAACAAAATGACAGAAAAAATAAATTTCATTTGAATGAAATATTGAATGACATTAAATGCAATTTGATTTGAATTAAATTAAAATACATTGAATGAAATTCATATATATTGATTGTAATTTAAATTCAACTTAATTCAATTCAAAATTTAATTAATTAAATTCAAGTTTAATTGAATTTTATTGAAATTCAATTGAAGAAAAATGAAATGCAAATTGGTGTACAAGGTATTGAAAATATGTTCATCACTTTCATCATCTCTAACTATGGCATTGGAAACATATAATTCTAAGAAAATAAAAATTCTGAAAAACACCTTTCCATTCCATCAAAAACAAATTCAAAAGTAAAATCAATTTTGGTAACATGAAATGATTAGAGGATTGCATAAGCATTTATTCTATATAAGCTCCAATGTTATCATCATCATTGGTATTAGACTCAATAGTGGTGTGCCAATTTAATGTTATATTTATTAAAATACATTTTGATATACAATATAATTTTTTTTTAAAAATTTGTTGTGAATGAAAATGTTAATTTTTTTTCATCCATATACCTAACACCCATATGTTATGTTTCTTGATTCATGTTTGCATTTGCTTTGATGTTTGTTGACTTTTATTTGTGCCTTTTAGTTCATTCTTATAAACTTTAAAAGCCAATGGATTCCAATAGGTTACATGGAGGCTTTGTGTTGATGACAAATGAGAGCTTTTTTAAGGAATCATTTTGGTGAAACATGTTTTCAAAGAAATGTTGTGTCAAATTTTGAGATTTAATACACAATGATACCCACCAACCATTTGCACTCACAACATCCCATTCTCACCAAAGCTTGAGGAGATATAATGGAACAAGCCAAACAAGTTCGACTTTAGTGACAAAGTCGGTGACCAAGGCCGAACTGGAAAAATAAATTAAGCGGCTGTCTTTTTAATAATTATATCTCGAAATTATTCTTCCAAAACCCAAGATTTTGCTCAATTTCAAGCTTCAAGCTCGATTTTCAACTTCAAGCCATTGTGGACAATTTGGTAACAAGGTTATTAAAAGCTTCTGATCAACAAGTTTCTGATGATCAATCAGTGTGCATGAGTAGTTTCATTCCAGGAGGAGGAAAACATGAGTAGCACCAAATGAGAAGGACAACTCCAATCATAATTCAGTACTTGATGTGATCATATCCAAATCTAAAATGAAACTAAAAAGATTAGATAGTTGCTATCATGTATGTACTTGGTGATTTTATATCATTCAAATTCCATCAGGTTCTTATTTTAACTTGGCGTCAATTAAGTACTTTGGTCAGCACTACTAGACAGTATGGAAAAGAATCAATTTGGAACAGTACTTTGAGGCACCCAATCATGCTTTAGCTAGCCCTGGAAGAATTTTAGCTACAATTCGACAATCAACTGAAGTAGTGTAACTCCTTGCATCACCCACATCTCAAGATGAGTCAGTAGATGGAGTGTGAGCACTGTTTTATTTGTAGATAGATGCAGGTGGAACAATCTATCGATCAGCTTCCAGCACATCAACAAACACAGTTGGTAGGCGAAGGCTGAAATTAGATTGAAAATTTAAACAAGTGAGTGAGTTCTGACTGACTAACATTCAAGGCCGCACTATAACCTGGATAGAAAGCTGATCTACAGATGCACCTTTGTAGGCATTGACATTGAAGATAAAACATAAAGACAAATCGTTTTGTCAACTCCTAACCTCCGAAAACTTTGATCAGGATGTAATCAAAGAAAGAAAGAAAGAAAGAGATAGTGGGTCGATAAAAATAGATCTCGAAATTCCAAGGGTCATAACGTGACGTCCAGTGACGAGTTTCGGAAATAAATTAGCAGCGATGGTGCATTGCAGTTGTCCGCATTTAAACATTGTATCCGAATTTAATGGATAAGACCAATTTTATAAATCGACAGTTTCATCTCTTGAAGTTCCCTAAATTCCTTTTCCCTAGATTTGTTTGCAAAACTGAAGTTGGGAAATTTCTTTGGAAAAATTTTAGTTCTTGAAATGGTTTTCCCAAAATCTTCAAACCAGGTCATTCTTTGCAAAGATTTTGAGTGACTGGTTTTTCTCCTTGTCTTGGTTTTTCTTGAACTCCTTGGTTTTCTTCCTGTGTTGCCTAGTCTGCCCAGAGGGAAGAGACTTCGCAAAAAAATTGAGCACCTTTTCTTTTCAATTTCTTTGTTTTTCTTCCCTTTGTTTGGCTCTGTCCAGAGGGAAGTCTTGCTAATTTTGTGTAATATTTGGGGGTACAATTTTGGCTTGAATTGGGAACCAATTTGTGAATAGCAGCTGGAGATCAACAAGGCTGTCAATTTTTTTTGTCGTACTCATTTTTGCATTCAAAGTACCCAACCAAGTTACACAATTTCATCTTCTCTTATGATTTTGTTTGAGCCTGCCATGCAGGGCAGAGCCATTCCATGCCAAGCCATTGCTGATTGCTAAAAGCCTCTGAGGATAATAACGTAATGGATTTGGTGTCAGTTACCTGTGCTGCGGATTTTTACTCAAGCTTGGATTCATCATCTACATGGATCTAGCTCTCTAGTGGAGTTACAAATAGATATGTATATATCAAGGCATGAACATATACCATAAACTATACAATCCAAGATAATTTAAATTATTTTGTAGAAGTTGTACCATTCCTACTCAATCCCAATAAATTATTATCATAGATTTTATCTAATATAACAATGCTTCAAAGTACTTGCCAAAAACTCAAAATGATCGATGATGAGATCTATACCTGGGTGGCCCATGCACGCAACAGTTGTAAATGATCATAGTTGGAAAACCTGAGTGAGAATAGATCACAAATCTTCCGAATCGCAAGTCTCCAGTGACCAACTTCATATTCCTCTCCAGTTGTGCACCAATGATCAATGGTGCTGTAGTTCCACCACACTGACCACACAAGCCTGTTCTTTACTTCAAAGACCTAGTCAGTCTCCTTGCGGAACTTAAAGCCACTGAGTTGGAAACTTAAATTGTGGAACACACATCATCACATTTCAGAGAACAGGTAGTGGTGATAGGCAGAACTCAAAGCACCAGCAGTTAGCTGCATCTTGAAATGCACTGTGGTTTGCATATGACTTCGCATCTAGAGGGCCTTGTTGGTTGATTGAGCAAATATCCCAAATGGTTGTGAAGCCATGGCCTAAATAATTATTTGTCACGAAGAGTTGCTGGAAGCCCAATTCCCTGTTATACTTACTAGTTGCTTATCAGATAACTGGTTGTGTAAGCATCCATTTGGATGAAGTTGTTGGGGCTTTGGAGTGTCTCCAGAATTGTTACTCCTACAAGGCACCAAAGAGAACAGCTATGGGAACCCACATGGAAACACAGGACAAAGAAACAATGTGTGTGTGTGTGTGTGTGTGTGTGTAAAGCCCTATTCCTACAGAGAAGTGGAAATACTCAGGATCTGAAACATAAGCACAGTTGGTGGTGAAGTACGCGAAGGAACAAGCAGAGTTTTGCAGCCACCATTCTGTACAAAGAGAATATCCGTATCCAGCCTATCACCCACCATGCAGATCTCTGATGTGCTGATTGTAAATCTGCAAAAGAAGGAGACAACATGAGCATAAGGAGACCTGACACACTATACACAATATCCTGCAACTTCAGCCTTAAGGTTGGTACAGATTAATGTGCAAGACTTCAAATTGCATGTCAATGTGTTTTCCAGAGTGAATTCTCATTGAAGATGCCACAAATTCAGAAATACTCTCAGGTTGACCAATAATCTGTCATGATAAAGCATTGGTCTCAGCATTCACATGCAATGTGTTACATGAATACAGTATACTTGATAAATACTCTACAGCATCCACAACAGCTGGATCCAGCCAAGAAGGTTATGAGTAAGCAATGCAAAAGATCATCAAAGCAAACAGAGAGGAAGGACCAGAGGTGAGATATGCAGAAGATAGTTGTCAGCTGGCCATGATTAGCAGACAGGTAGGCATCAATGTATGGTCATTTTACCTACTGGGATCACAAAGCTGTGTGCAAAATCAAGAAAGAAACATGGAGCCATAGGTGGGGAAAATAAGAAAAGAGGACATACTCTGAAGCAAGGCAGTCAATCATAAATGTGGAGGGCTTGCCCAGTACAAGTGGCTCTTTCTTTGTGGAACCTTTTATTGCTCCCACCATGGCTCCCCCTCCTGTTTCATCCTCCCTCTCAGTCCTTAGCCCTGACATGAGTACCTTGGTTCCCTCCCTTCCATTTCAAAAATCTCAACAAGCAAAGTTTATATCTCTATCTGGGACTGCAATTTTATACACTTCACAGGCACATTCAGCATTTACTCTTCAATTTGCAAAATGACCTACAGAAGTTGAGACCCAACTGGGCGTCTATTCACAAGCTTGTCAACAATATGTATGTCAGAGGCACCTCAGTTTGAGGTTAGAGCACAACAAGTGAAGAAGTATAATAAGAAAAAATAATTGCTTGGCCATTCTTGGGCATCAGTCAAATGAGTGAGAGAATCAGAGTTGGTCACAATGAACAAACAACCAGGATTCTCCTGCACACAGAGAGTTGCATACCTGCCCAACAATCCAACCCTATAACCAGTCAAGATTATCACAGCCAAACTGAGAAGACAAGTCCAATACTTGTAAAGTGAACTTTGTTCTGTCACAATCTATAGACAGGGATGCTATGCCTAAATCATGCTCTGTCCACTCACCAGCAACTACCACTGCTGCTCTCCTGCACATGCTTGTAATTTTCTCCTTCCAATCCCTGGCCTAGGATCCATTATGAAACAAGAGGACTTGCATGATGAGCATCAAAACAAGTCAACAACCAAATATGACTTGAAAATACCAGAAAGGAGCACATAGACTCACTGAAGTTTGTAGTAAACAATGTTCCTTTCAAGTCCCACAACCACTGCTCCCACCTGCACTCGGGACCATTTTTTCCACCACAGTAAGAGTAAAACAGAAACCAAAAGCCAACCATTCCCATTCTTCTCACTAGGAAGAAGTTTATAGAGCCTTAGCTCACCAGCTCAGCAGATAATCCAAGGTCACAGCAACAGCACCAGACACCAGACGATTGTTGACACATGCTATGACAGCATCCTACAATGCATGTACATGAGGGCAAGATGAGAAAGGGCAGACAATCTACATCTTGGTCATGCTGCATGAAATGACTGGTGCCAGGTCTATTTTTTTGTCCCTGTCTTTCTGGAAGTCCCTCAACCCATTTACACACACAGCTACAGCTATGAGATTGAAACCTTTGAATATGACTATGCTTGTTGGCACAACCTCCATAACAGTTGAAAAGAGAAATTCACAGGGATACATGTGATGAAAACTAGACACATTCTAGTGCAGTCACCCATATTAAAGTAATTAGCAAAGATAAGTGGGGCCAGGCAGGAGAGAGGAGTACAGGGCCTCCAATGTAACTGATGCCAGCTTGCTTGAGCTCCAACTGGATTCCAGCTTCACCAACAACATAGACTTGGTATACATTCAAAATCCCCCTGTGAAATATACGTTAAAAATGAGTGATTAAGCTTGCCAATTCCCCAGCTAGAATGGTTTCCATTAAAATTGTTTCCCATCCCTTTGTTTTCAGGAAGGAGAACCCAAATTCAGCTGTTCATCTCCAGACAGAATAATGCCTCTGCCTTCTTGTCAGAAGGGAAGTGATTGATTTCAAGTATGCAGCTGCTGCAAAGGATGATGCAAATATCTCCTCCTGCACCACAGCAAGCACATTGATGCTCTCACCAGAGTCATATGGGACAGAACCCAAGAAACAGACCATGCAATCAAAGAAACATACCTATATCGTTGGTAAGGTCTCCCAAGCACTACAGTGAATTCTGCTAGACACATACCTCAAGGCTCAGACAAGTTGAGACCAAGTGACTCAAACTTCTTTCCATACTGCTTCCTTGATTCGGTGGAGTTATTGGTCACAAACACCAATCTTTTGCCCCACCAAGCCCAAGAAGCTCATTCTTATGTTGCATCTCAGGAAAGAAAAATTCCAAATTCAAGCTCATGCAAGAAAGATCAAATTTTGCACAAACTATGGAGTCACATGTGTGCATGAAAATGCAAAATTGCGGGTCCGTAAAAAAAATCATGCAAGAGGTGCAGCGTGGTGGAAACAGAGCTTGCCATTGCATGCAGCATATCAAGAGTCTCCAGGACACCATCAATAAGCTTGTCACCCTTCCAGATAGCACCTCTACATGAAACCATGAGAAGCAGTGAACTTTTTTGAGTGACTATAACCAAAACAAATTTGACCTGTTCAACTATATGATTTCTTTGAATTTGGAGGTTGTAAAATGTCCAATACATGTCAAGTGTTTCAATAAGTCAGCAAATTGGGTTCAAAACGGAACTTTCCATTCCACAAAGAAAGACTTTGCTGAAATCTGTGTTCTTCAGTATGATTCAAGTCACCTGAGGGTGGTCCTGATCATCTACTACCAATGTATGCACCTTGTTGTTCACTTCAATCCAGGAGTTTGTTCACATCTGTTTCCTTTGTCTGCCATTACAACTTTCACTAGCAGTGCATGCCATCATCCACCAAACCTGCATGGCTACAAACTGACAGAAGACAAGCGAAAGTAACATCATCTAACTGTACACCTTCCCAGATCCGATCAAATTGTTTAAGAGCTTCCTTACCATGCCCATGCATGGCACATTCTCCAAATATGGCATTCCAAGAGACCACATTTTGAGATGCTCCCTCATTTTGCATACATCCTCCATACTCTCTCTCACATTTGATATACATGGCAATAAGGCTATTTTCCACAAAGATATCTGACAACATAACATTTTAACAATGTGCTCATGAACACACCTGCCATCTTCCAGTTCAAATTATGCTGGCACATCCATTCAGCACCCCCATGAAAGTAACAGAGTCTGGCCACACAGTTTCTTGTTGCATTTGTCAAAATAGTTCAAGTGCCTTGTACCCTTGCCTACATTTCACAAGTCTCAATATCATGGCATTCCAAGCGACCACATTGTGTGGTGGCATCTTGTTGAACACTCTCCAAGCATTGTCAATGTCCCCACATTTTGAATACATGTCAATGAGGCTACACCCCACAAAGACATCAGACTCAAAACCACTTTCAATGGTCCGTTGATGAGCATGCCTGCTATCTTTGAGTGCTCCCAAACCAGCACATGCGTTAATCACCTGAAAAAAAGTGAATTTGTCGGGACTCATTCATTCTCATTGCATTTATCAGAAGAGCTGCATCACCTTCTCAGGTTGCCCATGATTCACATATTTTGTAAGCTTCTTATTCCATGTTCAATTGAACTGTGCCTGGGGCCGTTGCAGCCACCTCTGCTGCCACCAATGGCAGGTTTCCTTGGCTGTCAAGCCAGAGTCCTTCCTTTGTCTTCTTGTGCTTGAAATCCAGGTACCAGAAATCCAGATCAAACTGATCAGCCATGTGATTCTCCACATCCCTGGCATAAAATTCTGTTATAAGAACAGAGAAACCCACACTGATCTTCCCCATCAGCAAGAGAATTTTTCCACAAGCACATTGCAGTTACTTACCTTCTCCAGCCCTACTACTACTATCCCCCACCAGTGCAAAGGATCTGAAGAGAATTTCTGCCAAAGCTTTAGACCATGGCAGGATAGAAATGAAGAGAGAGAGAGAGAGAACAACAAGATTGACACCAACAAGAGCCATGGCTCCAGTGACATGTGAAGTCTCTGACAAGATTGATGTTCGGTTACCTTCTCGGATCCGTGATCCCACCATTGTGAAGAATCCAAGAAGAACTCCCGCACAGGTTCTCTCTCTGACCTCCAGGAACTTCGTAATAAATCATGTACCTTTGATCACATAAAAGCCAACTCGATGAGGTCTTGCAACTTGCATAGATTGTGTCCAATCATTCGAATTGCTCGGAAGATATCACTCTAATCAGGTCAAGAATTTTCGGCAAACAAAAGCGAGAAGAGAATCCGAAATAGACCCAAATGCAAATCCCTCTCGAGCATCCAAAGTGGACACAAATTCAATCCCTCTCGAGCATCCGAAGTCGACCCAACTCCAATCTCTCTCCCACCACCACCTGTGCATTTCTCAGTCGGGCAATTCCAGATTGAACCTCCACCTGAGAATTCACCCGCTTGCGATTGCCGGAAAACCCACCAGAACCCCGACACCCTAAAATCTTGAAAGCTGAAGCGGCAGGAATGTGTTGACGCTATTCGAGAGTGGAATGCCGCCGTTGTGCGGATGCATACCGTCACCCCACAAGATTGCCGAAATCTGAAGAGAAAGTTGGAGAAATCTTAAGATCTATTGGAAACGGTTCTTGGCCAAAGTACCTAAGTTTCTATCTGGTGGGAAGGGAAATCAGAGATTGCTGACTTCCCTGACAATAGAGGTGCAGTTGAAGTTTTTCACATGCTTGGAGCACTGAGGAAGCTTCTACCACATTTGTTGCAGAAAGCAATTGCTCAGATCTTACTACTTTTGGGCACATTGCATTGAGCTTCATGAGCAGCCTTTTTGAAACCTGAACTGTTTAGGACAGTCTTCAGGCCCTTGGCAATGTCCCTGAGTGCAGATATTCCAGTTGCTTCTTTCGGGGAGATTATCTGACGGTTGGGGTCTCTGCTTTCCTCAGAGGGGAGAGATGAAGCTCCAGAGATGTGGTCACAGTTATCTCTCATGTGATTCAGCATGGGCTTTGACAGAGTTCAAGACGCCCATCATCATCACGTGTGTGACCAAGCTGCCCAGTTATCTCTCATGTGATCCAGCATGGATGTGATACACTTCCACAGTGCTGATCATCATCACTTGTGTGTCACCAAGCTGCCCAGTTATCTCTCATGTGAATTCAGCATGGCTTTGACGGACTTCATGGTGCCCGTCATCATCACTTATGTGTCACCAACCTGCACACCATTGTCTTTCAACTCCCTTGCTTGGGGAGCTTCTGACAAGCTTCTGTGACTTTGTGTGCCAGAAGTTCATTGTGAGCAATGACAATGGCCTTTGCCAAATGCAATTTGAAAATTTGTAGACTAGAATAACTGTGATTCTATTTGTACCTTGAATGCTGTTGCTCTCATTGTTTGTCTCCATCAATTTTGTGCAAGTTCGCAGAACCAAGTTTCGCACAAATTTGATGTCATACAATCTACCAGTGCCTGTGCAGTTTAACAATGAAGAAGGTTATGGCATGGTAGCAAAAATTTCAGGACTTCTGGGCATCAGAGCAAGAAGGGATAATATATTCGGCTTCAGATTATATGCAAAGCTTCACTCAGTGGCAAGCTGCATTGATAAGCCCATGACAAAAGCGAAGGAGTGAGCCCAGCTTCAACCACAGGGGACATTACACAGTGCAAGCAATTGAGCACATCAATGTAGCTTCAGAGAGTACAAATTGGCTTGGTGGAACTGCAAGAGCTTTGGACAAACATATGTAAAAAACATCTGAAAGAAATGTTGCTTTGTGTTTCACATAGGAAGAATGAACACAGTCACAATGTGTTCTGACCCCCCCCCCACAGTTCCATGCTCCTTGTGAATGACAAACATCTCTCTTGCAAAAGGATCATTGTGCATTCTTGTGCCAGAGCTCCTTCCTTAGACCATGCAATGCACCATAGCACACACTGAAACTGTAAATAAAACAATCTCCTTTTCCTTTTCCTTCAAGGTAACAGAGTCGAGCTTTGGACAAACACACTGAAAAAATCATCTGAAAAGTCTGTTGTTTGTGTTTCACAGAGGAATGAACATAGTCAAATCGAGGGCGACATTGCCACTTCCACAGCTCTATGCTCATGATTTCATAACAGACATATCTCTTGTACAAAGATCATTGTGCCTTCTTTGATCCTCATGACTTCATAACATGTATTTCTCGTGTAAAAGGATCATTGAGCCTTCTTTGCTCTATGCTCGTGCTTTCACAAGAGACATCTCTCTTGTAAGAGATCATTGTGCCTTCTTTGCTCCTCAGTGATTTCATAACAGACATCTCTCTTGTAAAATTACCATTTGTGCCTTCTTTTCTCCTCGTGATTTCGTAACAGACATCTCTTTTGTTAAAGGATCATCGTGCCTCCACATCATGATGTCATAACAGACATCTCTCTTGGAAAAGGATCATCGTGCCTCCTTCTCATGATTTCATAACAGACATCTCTCTTGGTAAAAGGATCATTGTGTCTTCTTGTGCCAGTGCTCCTTAGAGCATGCAATGCAGTGCCACCAAAGCACCCACAATGAATCTGAATCTGTAAGCAAAATAATGTCCTTTTGAGGTCTGATCCGAATAGAGATGTTCTATATTCTTCTCAGAGCCAATAATACAATTTTCCACAATCAATTGCCGCACAAATTGGATCAGAGTTCCACGAGAAGATGCTTCACCAAAATGCGCATTCCCCAATAAGGCACAGAGAAGAGAGAAATTTCACAAAGTGGGAGAAACTTGAGAGTCAATTTGTGCAAGCCTCGTAATAAACTTTAGAAATAGTATGCAAGATTGCAAGCGTCGTGAGACACGAGGCTTATTAGAGAGAGATGGAGAGCGAGTGGAAGCATCGTGAGACACGAGGTTTCTTTCGAGAGAGAAAGAGAGAACGCAACCGTCGTGAGACACGAGATTGTTTCGAGGCCTACGAGAGAGTGCAAGCGCCGCGTGAGACGAGGTTGTTACCAGAGATACGAGAGAGTGCAAGCGTCACGAGAGACGAGGTCTGTCGTGCGGCGATTAGGGAAGGATTCATGTGCAGCTAGAGGTCGTTGTTCTTTTCTAGGGTTCGGATCTGTCCTACAACTCTTTGGCGCAAGCTTCTGCGTGACTAGGATCATCCAGATCATTGTCCGGAAATCGAAATTCGCAGAAAAATAAAAGCTGTTGGTGCTCTTGCTGTTGCCACTTGTGTCCAGATAATGACAAAGAGTTTAGTCCAAAGAAGGTACGTGTGTGTGCAGAAAGGCTTGTTGTTGGCACACTAGGAGATCGTCCCTCTCATTTGGCGTTTTGCTCATTTTTAGAACAGAACAGTCTGACGATTGCGTCACTTGCCAATGTGCCGCCCCTCGCCCCACCGCGTGCATGATCTTCCTGTCCTTTCTTTCGCATCATCCATCGCCCAGTCTTTCTCTCTTTATTGCTTGGAGAATTCAGTTACGTTGGCTCTTGCCCTGTGCGTGCGAAGTCATCTTCTTCTTCTTCACAGGATGAAAATCCCATCCTCGTCATCTTCTTCTTCTTCTTCTTCTTCTTCTTCATGTCAGCAGCAGTAGTACTTCTGTAGTATAGTAACCAAGATTACAAGAAATACTTCCCCATGTTCTTGCAATTGGGTTTGTGAGGACGAGGAGGAGGGAAGAGGACACTGATTCTTTCTGCTCTTAGCATGCGTGATCAAGCAGTGTGAGGTTTCATGAGCTTGTGACATCGTTTTTGCTTGTGAAAAAGAAGAAGCTTCTACTAGTTGTGCGCCGACTTTCCATCTTCTTCTTGTTCTTCTTTTTTCCGTTTGGAGAACTTGAAGGGAAAAACTCTCGACGTGGCCGTGGTTCTTTGTGCATTTGTGGCGTTGAAAGTTGCAGTTTTTGCTGGGCTTTTGTGGGTGTATTTTGAGCTTTGGGAAAAGGGTTGGGAAGAAGAAGAGTTCACTGTTTGAGGTGTAGGATTTTCTTAGTAAGAAAAACTTCCAAGGTAAGTCTCTCAATACCTGCATTCTGCAGACAGAGGAGAGGAGAGGGGAGGAAGAGACGAGATCTTCTTGGGGAGGTTGCTGGGAGGACTTGTGAAGTCACAAAGAAGGTTCTTCTTGGGTCTTTTGAGAGGGAGAATTGAGTGTCAGTTTTGTTGATTCTATTTGCAAGATTTTATTTTTGAAGGTTGGTATACTAGTTGCAAATTGCATCATCAGCAAGGTAAGAGTTCGATTTTGTATGTTTCAAAGGAATTTTCTGCAACATAGATTGAGTCAGTCTTTGAAGGTCTGAAACCCTTCGAAAGGCAGTGATGAGCAAAATATCCATGGTGCAAATCAACAAGGTATTGATATGTAAGTGACAGAGATTTTATCTCAAATCTGAAAGAAAGATCAAACCAGAAGAAGTTGGAGGCAGAAAGTGGGCCAATTCAGAGAAGAGAATAGAGAGTCCTCAATTGCTTTCTTGCTTTCGAAACAGGGAATTTTGCTTCACAAACTCTTGCAGTGATGAGGACCAAGTCATTGGTGTGCAGATTGGTGTCACTGCAACAGAGAATGGGGCTGCAGGCACTGCAATTGGGTTTGGTTTCTAGACCCATCTCCTCCTCACAATGTTCGCAGACAGCAACTGAAGTCCCCAGCTTCACAAGGAATGGTTTTCCTCAACCCAGAAAGCAGGGTGAAAAATCCAGCATGCAAATACAGGCATTCAGTCTGTTGAAGAGTGTTGAAGGATCCATTCCCACAGCATACTCTGAGGATTCATCAAGAGTTAAGAGAGAAGGACCATTACTGTGCTCAAAGTCTTGTAGAATTGGGAGCTCAGAATTTGGAGGAGTGAGGTGTATGGGTGTTGGGAGCTTTAAGGGAGGAGGCAACAGGTTCGCAGAGCGTGGACTGCACTTGCCTTCTGCTAAATCTGAGGTTAGCTGCAAATAATAGTTCGAGGTTTGGATGAACAGTTGATTTGTCTTTCTCATTTCCTTATCTAATACTTGGAGAAGGTAGTGGATTCTAGCTTCTACACAAATGTGGCAGTCATTTCTGGAATGCTAATTACAGATTAAGACAGATTTTCTGGTCAAGGTTTTGTATTTGAAGATCTCGGTTTGTAGTTGTAGGCTACCAATTCTTTTGTGTGGGTTGAGAGAAAAGTCCCTAAGTTGCTTCTGATCTTAAGTGTGCAGCAAGATGGAAGGGAGAAATTTCTGGAAAGTGTAAAGCAAGATGCCGCAAAGCAGATCAGTGATTCAGAGGAACCATTCCGGGATTCAGTAGAATCAGGGCAGACAATCGGGGGTGCCACATCAGAGCTACAGTTTGGAATGCAGGATGGAAAATCAAGAGGTTAGGGCTCTTGACAATGCCTCTAAAGAATTTCTCAAAAAGAAAGATGTGTTGGGTATAAAGACTTTGCTCTTTGTTGGAATCTTTGGTACATAGCATTATTAGTATACTGCAATGTGTTATTACATGCTGTTTTGTAGTGTACAGATTCAGAAGGCAATTTCTGATGAAAATCAGCTGGTCGTTTTATCATGCTTCTTTTGAAACTGCCATGGTGATGAATTGTTCAGAATTTTGGGGCACTCACACTTTAAAACCATGTTCAATCTTACGACGAACAATTTTGTGCATATTCAATTTTTGATGCTGTTGCTTGAATGTGAAAGATGGTGAAGAGACAACAACACTTAGAGATCATGATGGTGATAATCCACATGCTGAGATTGCAAACGAGGTTTGGAGTGCAAAAGAACTGGATGGCACAAGCCCATTTCTCGATGATTCAGACAAAGTGGAGGTTCGTGGAGAAGAAAATGAAGCTGTTTCTTGAAGAAAGCTGTTAGCTGCCACTTGAAGGTCAGTGTAGAATGGTATGTTATGTTTGCCATTTTGTTCACAAAATAGGTACTTTTTTCAATGGTCAAACTTCTTTCCCTTGCAAATTTAAATGTAACTATTAAATGTTAATCTCTTAAATTTGTCAAAGTTGGGTGTATATTAACAAAACTTATAATAACAAAGGTCAGTCTCAAGTTGACTTAATGTTTTGAGTAGCCAAATCATAGTCTTGGTAAGATTTCAAACTTCAGATTTGGACAGTAACAAGTGGATTAAACCTTGAACCATTTTGCTTGAAAATACAATTTGAGGGAAGGGACTGTAAGTTGTACTATGCAAAAGGGGAATAACTGGAAAAACAGGTTGAGTTGACTCTCACTAAGAAATGTTGCAATTATGCTGGCCAAATGCACAAAGTGGCATAACAGAGACCAGATTGTAGTATTAAGTTAGCAAACTTGATCATGAAACCCAGCGAAAGCTATTGTGGACAGCTCATATAAATGTGGTGCAGTATACATGTAGGATCCAATTATTCACCAAAGATGCACATTAACAATACCAAATCCTTATGAATATGTCTCTTGGAAATAGAAAAGCAAATGGGAAATTTTGGAAGAAGGCAAAGGAAGTTCCATGGTTAGGTCATTAAGGTCAGGAATTAGGTATTTGAGATTCAGTTTGTTGTATATGGTGGCCGAGTTGAGGGTTAGAGAAAAAATCTGGATCCTGCCCATCAGAACCTTTGAAGGAAGAGACCATTTGAGATTGGTGATCAAAACAAGGAGCTCTACTCAGATGCTACAAGCACATAGATGTTAGAATTGCAGGTTTGAATGGGATGTACATGGAGTATGTTTTGGCACTTTACAGGGGAAGGGTGTTTTGAAGTATGGTTTTTACTTTCGCCATTCAAGAAAACATATGTGCTATCAATTTCCTTGTGCATCAGGCTATATGGTTGCAAGTAACTAGACTTGGTCAAGCCTAATCGATCTTTTACTTCCTTTTAGTTAATTTGGAGACTTTACATTACCTAGTTTGATTGGTAGAGAGAAAATAATGTTTCCACACAATTTGGGAATAGATTCCATAAAAGTTTGGGATCACAGTTCCTCGTAGTGGAACATGATTGAGAATTTCTTCCCCTCGGGCTGGTGAAGGTATTGTTCTTTTTTATAGACAGTGTTTTGAATGTCTCTATGGCATTGTTACTTTGGCAGGTCACCCATCGCCAAAATGTTTTCAACCTAGGCATATTTCCAACTTCAAAACATAAAATGGAATTTGGTGCTTTCGCCCTTTAGCAGATGATGCCTCACAATTTGGAAGAGAAAAACAAAGGCAATACATATATTTGACACCAAAAGCATCAAAAAGAGTCTTAGTTGCACCGATTATGGTTAGTGGCAATATACTCCGATTGGTTAAAAGATCCAGAGTTTCAAATGTTGGTTGATTAACTTTACAACAACATCATGCTTTTGTTATTGAAATCCAAATTCTTGTGATCTTGTATTGGCATGTTTTGGTGTTGTACAAAAAGTAGGCACCCTCTAGTTTTCTTTCCCTCTTCTCTCTTTCTCTCTCCTTTAGGGTCCCATTGCTTCTTTTCTTGAGCTGTTGAGACTTTCAACATTTATCCCCTCTTTAGTATAAGAGGACTTCTACTTTATGACAGCCTTTATGACAGCCTTGTTCTTGTCGTGGTACCTGACTACTTCATCACTCTTTTGCATCATGTTATCCAGTTGTTATGAGGTTATTAGACATGCCAGCAAATACCCGATGGTTATCCAGGTGGTTCTTGCATATGTGTATCTAGTGTTCTCAAAAAAAATCAAATAAGGTCAGATTTTATATATGACCATTGGTTTTCAAAAACTCTAAGACCTCATTCTGCAATAAAATTGTAATCCTCATACAAATCTAAGAATTGGTCAAATAAGCCCTGAGGGGACACTAGTTTTTAAAAAAATTAAGGGGACACTAGTTTTTAAAAAATTAAAAATACTTGAGTAAAAATATAGGGTGCAATATATCAATTGTTAGGTGAAAATTATAAATTAATTAGTTTTTAAAAAGATATATTTTATTCAAATAATTAATTTAATTATAATCATAATATGTAATAATCTGATATAATGGATTATAATTAATATACAGTGGTTTTAATATTTATTTATTTATTTATTTATTTTAAAATTACATAATAATAAGGTGATAAAAAATAGGTTGAATAATTATCTAATACCCCTTTATAAATGATCATTTAACACACATAGATCCCAAACTTTACATTAAGTGTCTCTTTGGGAAATAACCTTAGCTTGTGATTATGCATCTACAATAAAGACCTTTTATAATCATGCCCTTGATGACCACTCTTTTTTGTGACACTAACAAATTGTGATTTAAACATGTATAATCACATTCCATATAAACCCTTACAAGCTTGTAATTATAGATTAAAAACTTTACAAAACAACTTTTTTATGATAGAATAAATGTGCCAATTGTTTAAATTTCTTACATAGCTTATTTTATATTTTCCTCTGCATTATTAGACTTGAAAAAGGTTCTGATTTTTTCGTTTATTTTAATGTTATGATTTACATTGAGTTTGAGCTCTTTAATTATTAGCTTGTGTACCTTGTTAACTAGATTTTTTGTTTCCTTGACAAGTTTGCACATCTTTTGCTTGTTTGTATTAAAAATAAAAATAAAACTTTTTTTTCTTCAATTGGATTCACTGTGGTTAGTTTGCACACCTTAACACATAACAACACTAACAATGCCAAAGGAAATTATAATCTACTAAACCCTAATATTTGCTTTAAATTTTTCCCATTATAATTTTTTTTTAATTGTAAATATTTTGTGTTATTAATGAATGTGATAGTTTCTATAAAAGATGGTGTTTCTTACTAAAATGGATGGTTACCAAAAATATGTGACACAGACAAGAATGTGATTAAAATGAGCATATTATAAAGAGGGGTTATTGTGGTAAAATCAGTCTTTGTTTTATTTTATTTGTTTTGTTTTGTGACCACACCTTAATTGTCCCAAACTTTAGGGCCATTTGTTGCACTTTTCATACTATTGCAAAGCTTTTGACAAGGCATGATGATTTGCAATTTTGAAATGACAAAGCAAAAGTTATTGGATTTGAAATTATTTTCGTCATTAAGAATAAATAAAATTTTTGCTTAAATTATTTTTTTATAATTGATTTTATTTTTTAATTGACAACCTGGAAGTTAAATCCCTTAAAGCTTTGAAGATGATTGCCCTTGGATCAACTATTGATTCTTTGAAGGTCTTGGAATTGGAAATTAATAAAAAAATCAAATTGAAACCATGTAATAACACTAGTGTTATCCAATTGGGATATCCAATAATTTAAGTTTAGCAGTCATACACATCATGTAATTGCCAAGAGTTTTTTTTGGGTTACATATTTATATTTTAGTTATCTGAAATAAATCAGGTTGAAATTGATTTCAATGTGAACAAGATTCAAAGTATTTAATGTATGAAACATAATCCCAAGTTTTGTGATTTTAAATCATCAAAAATAATGTAAAATTTCAAAACACACACATGTTTTGTTATTGTAAATTTTTTATCTTTTATGCAAATAAATAAATAAATAATTGAACTCAATTTGTTTGATTTATATTGAATTTTTGTATAGTTACCAAAAAAAATCATATTTTGGTTTGGATGTGTTGTATAATTCAAAATATTTTTGAATTATGTGTTGAATATGTATTAATAATAATTGTTATAAGCATCAACCTAGGAACACACACAACGTAACACACATGAAATATACGATGAGGTAGGTAATTATATTAATAATGAACACCTCATTGACATCATGTTATCCACATGAAATATCAAGCCATTTATATATTTCTTCTTTTAACATAACAAATTTTGAGTTTTGAAATATCACGACAAAACATTGTTGAAAAAAATTCTAACTTCCATGGAATCACTTTATTCTACCTTGAAATGAAAGCATGTTGAATACAAACATGAACCTAAAAAGAACATGAACAAAACTTGCTTTACACTTGTGTTTACAAACTAAATAGTTAGCTCCAAATATGGAGAATGCTTTTTTTTCCCACAATGCCAAAAAGTCTTGATCACCGACCTATCCTAAGAAATTCTAGTGTTTCTAGACAAGCAAATTATATCAGTAAATGCATCCTTCCTCAGTCACAAAGGCCTCCTGGACCCTAGAATTCCTAAACAAATCTGGCAACAAGCTAAATAGGAAAGTAGAACTTTTAAATAATATTCTTCTATATTTTTGGCTATAAACTTGAACCATGTATAGAAGAAATCTGGTGATTTTTTCTTAAATTTTGGTTGAATGCTATCTATTGAAAAATCTCAAAAAACAACTTTAGTTTAGCATTTTTAAATTTTTAATGTAATCTTTACAAGCTGACAAAGTAGCTTGCAGATATAATAAGAGCGCCGCGAGATGCGTGCGTGGTGATTCTTCATCTTCTTTCTTTTTCACGATCGTGTTGGATAAAATCGTGTTGACTTTAATTATTGTTGCCACACTGACAGATTTGTTAAATTCTAGAAATGCATTTTTCCATATACTATTATTCTAATCCAAGCTACTGCCAAAATTCTCCCCCCCCCCCCCCCCTACCGTCTCCCCCCTTCTCTACGACGGGCCGCTGCCCAAAACCACGCATCCATCGGCTGGTAAAGACTCAAAAAGGGTGGCCCGA
>Ga0116231_10007458_pt1 | contig 20003 bp, 17 predicted proteins | sample S1TSphgellanicum_2_FD_89695 | JGI IMG/M metagenome (GOLD analysis project Ga0116231, IMG submission 89695) | Host-associated microbial communities from peat moss isolated from Minnesota, USA - S1T2_Fd - Sphagnum magellanicum MG | ecosystem: Host-associated > Plants > Peat moss > Unclassified...
AAAAAAAAAAAAATAAAAAAAAATAAAATAAAATAAAAAAAAAAAAAAAAAAAAAAAAAAGAGAAAAAAAAAAAAAATAAAAAAAAAAAAAAAAAAAAAAAAAAAAAAAAAAAAGGCCGCCATAAAATGAATAATTTAATTGTAAGATGCATTGAAATTTTTCCAATATATATTTTTTCATATTTAAAAATTTAACTCATCATGGTTTTCGTAACCAAGTTTCTGTTCTAGGACAAAACACATTGAAATTCAACACCACAATATGCATCATAGTGGTGAATGTCTTTAAAATTGCAATAAAACCTTTGATATTTTTCTACAAAGGAACCAAAAAGCTTTAACAAAAGCTTGGTTGGATAAAAGTTCAAAAATATAGAAACTTGATAACAATATTACCATGTTTTTTCTAGGATACATATTCCAAAAGTCTTACAAGATTTTTTAGTCATTTAAAAACTTCTGATACATGTTAGAAAACAACAAATTGGATTTGGTGTCTTAACAAATTTTATCAAGGGATATTTTTCAATCAAAATTTAGTTATCTTGAAGGTGGAAACATTATATATAAGTTATTTTGATGCGCCCCCAAGCTCTTTGATAGACTCAAATGTGAATTTGAATTGAAAATAACGGAAGAGCAAGGAATTGGGGCACGTTCCTTGGCTCATAGCACTTTGGGGGTAGAGGGGCACGTCGGAGTTTCGGGATGGGACTAGGAAGAATGAAAAACAAACTAATCACTCACATGAACCTGCACATAACCAAACAACAAGTTGGTTAATGCATAGTTGGAGCATTTTTGGTGTTAAAACGAGGCACGGACAAATTCGGACCTCACAAGACTCACCATGGCTCGGACTTGGGGGAAGCCACCACCTTCCTCCTTATAGTATACTCTATGCCTCTCCATGAGGCCCACATCCAAATGACATTTTGTCCCGAGACTCCCAAATGGGGGTCCCAAAATTCCCCAAATTAGGACTCCCGCAACTTTGGGGCCTCATAATTTTGTGTGTAGACCTCCGATTGAGATGAGGTCTAAAGCAAAGTTATACCCCTTGTCGAAAGCTTTTTAACGGTATGTTGCACGCACTTGAACACAAGGAAATTGAGTTGATTCCCGACTTTTAGTGGTCAGGAGACAAACTGCCAATTTGATTCCCGACCTTTTTTTTGGCCATAACTTATGTGTCAGATGTCCAAATGGGTCATGTGAGCCCATTTTAGACATCTAAGTTTCAATATCTTTCCAATGAAATAAAGAACTCTTCAATCCAATGGGTTTTGACCCCTGCATTTTCCCTTTGAAGATTCGGAGGTCCATTGGGACTCTAATTCCCAAAATGGGAGTTCACTTGGGAGTGTGAGGGTTCATTCCCTCATACTCTTTTGCACTCCAAGAGCATGAGATGTGACCCTCGGGCTTCCTTCTTGGCCCGCAACCTTGTAAGCCCTTACCTTGGTCGCGAGCCCAAGGCTAGGGTTGTGACATATTTGCTAAAAATGTAACTTTCATTAAGAATGGAAGATACATCACCTTGACCCTTCTAATTGTGCATCTATCATGAACCTTAAATATCAATTTGATTTGGATCACCATTACTATCGTGTTTGCGAACTAGTCTAAATAAGTTTTTGTGTAAATAGGTTTTCATAAAACTCATTTATTGAAACTTGCTTCCCAAAACACAACTAATCTATGTGTGGTGAAAAGAATATTACCAAAACAACCTTTAGTGGGTTTGTTGAAGGGGGTGAAATATCACATCACGTATCTTTCAAGACCCATTTATTTTAAAAAGGTTTCCTTTTTGGGTTTCAAAAAACTTTTAGTTCTTGAAGCAAGTAGGTAGGAGTAAATGATCACTATGTTACCATGTCAACACCTACAACTATTATTGTCTACACATACACATCACAAATAACATAAATCCCCCTAATGGCACATCATTTCCAAACCAAAAAGATGTATTCTCCTACAATGCATAGGAATCCAAGCCCAAACACAATGCTCATAAAGATTGCAAAATGCATAAACACATAACAATTGTAGAAAAAAAAAAATTAAAATGTTGGAATTTCAAATCACAAAAATGATTTATGATTCACACTAAAGGGGGTTTGATCCCCATCAACAAAATAATTGGAACCTATTTACAATAGAATTGGTTCTCCACCAATCAATACTAAATTAGATTAATTAGGCTAACATAATGCACTTGATTACAAGTTAGATGATTGTGAAATAAGAAACAAAATGTGAAATTTAATCAACATGTGCATACAAATTCCATCATAATTTGTGATGTTGCAAAGAATAAGGTGGATGAATATTGGTGTGGTTTGACAATTGAAAGAAACAACACCATAAAAGATTCCTTGTATAAAATTTGTATTAGAACCATGAAACTAACAATGTGGCATAATTTTGTACTCCCAACAATTTGTGATTTCATTTTAGTGTAAAATTGTACTTAAAATAATCCTAGTGACAACACTTGACAAACATGTTTTGTTTTTTTCTCTTCATCAATGTTTAGATTATTGGTGTTTGCTTATAATTATATTGGGGTGTAGTCATACTAACATGTACCAAAAGTAATCGTAACCATTGCTTAATTTTTTGAATTTTGGATTGTAAAATAAATAAATAAATAAATAGAATAAGTTTTTATAAAATGTTATTGTGAATACATTATGTACATATCTTAAAAATCTGGAATCAATCTATTGAGTAAAAAATACATATAAGGACTTTTAACCTCTTGCAAAATTGCTTTAAAATTCCATAAAAACAACTTAAAAACAATTTTGACACTAAAAGAACAATTTGAAAATATTTTTTAATGACATATTTTAAAATATTTTTAAATATACACCTCAACATAATAGTATTAAGAAAAGTTTAAAGATTTTTTCTTGAAAGACATATTAATTTATTTTCTAAATATTTTAAAAATAAAACATTGGTCTAAAGGGGCACGTGTGGCTCATAATAGTGTGGTTGGACCCATTGAATCAATTATGTGCACCTTGAGATGGGGATTCAAACCTATGAAACATAGTTCATTTTCCCAACCACTACATTAGTGTTATAGATTCAAAACATAGAGTGCATTCTATGAACATATCTTGATGGTTGATATTCTTAAAATATTTAAAATCTGAAAATATTTCAATTTGAGACTATGAGACCTCTTTTTGTAAAATAAATCAATAATTTGACACAAAATTATTGATCATCAATCATAGGTAAAGAATGTAACTTAGTTTTTTGTCTACATATGAGTTTACAAAAGTAAAAGCTTGGGCAAAATGTGTGGGATAAAGTGTGGTGTGTGGTGTTATTGGGAACATATTGAACACATGGGAACTTGGGAACACATTGGGAACCATTAAAAACCTTTGAAAACATGGTGGGAACACCAAAATCCCAAAGCGAGCAAAAGTTTGGCATTTGATATATAAATGAACGGGGAGAATCCCTTTCAATAAAACTTAAACTAGCAATGATCAAGAAAGTAACAAGTAACATGTTTTCTCAAACATGTGGATGCAATATTACCTTTAGAGTTTGTCATGCAAATGTATAAATCAATCTATTGGGATTTACACTTTATGGATAATTCAATTTGATGTATTAAAAGCTTTTAATTGTCCTTCCTACTTAATTCTTTTTAAACTAAAATATTCCTTTTTATTCACATGTCAATTCTATAGTTCCACATGCAAATTGATTCTCCATTTCCTAAGAAAAGACAATTGAAGTCTTTTAGACTAGGGATCAAGTCCTTAGGGCTAGTTTTACCTCTTAAATATCTTCACACCTAGAGACATGCAATGTTAGATTAGGGACTTTAACAATGTAAGTGTCAACATCATTAAATGACCTTCTTTTTTTTGGATTCAAAAGAAATGACCAAAAGACCCCCAAAAGACCTTTGTAACTTTTTTAGATTCCCACTTAAATACTTTTCTTACAAAATGTGTTAACACTTTGGGCACGTCATGAGAAATCATGCCAATTGAAAGGTAAAACCTTTTTTTTCCCTCCCAAGTTGATCCATTCCCATTTCTTGTCTCCCTTCTTCCCCTTTTCTCTCCATTACTCTCCCATCATAAATCTCACCTCTTCCACCTCTATAACTAATCTTCACTCCTAATGATGTTCTAGTTTTCATACAATTATTGCTTACAAGGCATTCTTAAATTCCATTGTTCTTCTATGAAGGTATTCATCCTCGCTCCTCTACTATGGTTCTTTGTGAGTGTTACTTGCATGATATTTATGAGCTTTGTTATTGTTGTGTAAATGCACTCATCCTTGTCTTATATTTTGATTCTTTTTAATTTTTGGTTGTAGGCTCTTCTTGAACTCCATTGTTGTTTTCTAAAAATGCGCATCATCATTCCTTTGTTGTGGTTCATTACCATTATCACTTTCAAGTTCTCAAGCTCAACTATTAATTTGCAAAAAAAATTATTGTCACTTTTCAATTTGTTTGTGGTTGTTTTTTACAATACATTTTCAAATTTCACTATTGTTTTGCAAAAGTGCGCATCATTAGTCTTTTGTTGTGATTCTTGGTCACCATTTTTTGTTGCATTTTTTAACTTCAATTGATTGGTTGAGGTACATCTTTTTGTCCATTTCTTTTGTGTTTTTAAAAGTATTTAAAAAATCTTGTTTGAGTTTTCTTTTGTTGTGCTTTTGTTGTACAATGATCATGGATCACAAAGATTTCATTTTGTTGACAATTTCAATTATGCTCTTGATTGAATTGCTACAAGAGACATGTGTTGCAACTAATCTTATAAGTTCTTCATTTTTCCAAATAGACATCACCAAATGCCCATAAGGTTTGATGCTACAATCCAAGTACATTCTTTTGTTTAATGCATTTCAAGAACATAAAATCATCTGTGTTGTCAAAAAAAATTCCTTGTGATCTAAGATACTAAGTGAAGTTTCATAGCACAACAAAGTTTTCAAGGTTTTTTTGACGAACTACAATAAAGATCAATGAATAGAACATTTTCGCATGACAAAAGACACTTTGTTTAACATTGTGGAAAGGCTACGACCCAACATTTAGAAACAAGACACCAAATATAGGAAAGCGATTCTTGTTCAAATTCATGTGTCTTGTGTAGTTTACAAATAAGTTCAAGGTGAAAAATTTAACTTGTAGTGAGATGTTTGTAATGGGAAATAATTTCTTTTGTTTTACACAAGTTTTTTTATGCAAAGAATTCAATCTATCAAAGTTTGATATGTTGGCCTCAAGGTCTTACTATGATTCGTGTAATGGATGAGTTCAAACTATTTTGCGGTTTTTCTTGAATGTGCAAGGGGCTATTGATGGGACTCACATTTCTATCTTAAAACTACAAGGTGGTTTTGTTGAAGATTATTATTATCACAACACAAGTAACTATAACGTTGTAGCACAAGTTGTTGTAAATTGCAACAAAAAAATTATTGACATTTTTATAGGTTTTCTAGGTAATGTTAACGAATCAAGGGTGTTGCATAAGTTTTCTTTGTACAAGAATGCATGATTTCATGGGTTGTTTGAACTTGGTAGAGGTTCTCAAAATGGATTTTTCCCTTACCTTTTAGGTGACAAGGAGTATCCATTAATATCATGCATAATGATTCCATATAAAAATGATGGTCAACATTATGTACTAGAATTTTTATACAATATAAGGGGAAAAAAAGCTCATTCAATTGTTGAAAATGCTTTTGGCATACTTAAGAAAACTTTTTGAAAATTGCTCGTAAAATCAAACTTGGATGTATTTTTCATACTTGAAGTTTTCATTTGTTATTGTCTTTTACATAACTTGTTTTGGTCTCAAACATAATCTTCCATTCAAAGGTTGATGAAAGTTATTGAAGATGATGATGTGCTAATGAATTTAGAAGTGATCGTTAACACATCAACAATAGATCCTAAAGAACAAACAACAATTCACACAATTGAAAACAAAAAAGATTTGGAGATGTAATGTGCAGGGGATTGTGTGTTTTCCTTGGATGTCAAAGAAATGTGACATGACAACGAATAAAGTATGTTTTTTAACCTCATCCTACATCAATTCAACTTAAAATTGTTAAATTTAGTCCATCAAAGTCCTACTCCTATTAATCCTTTGTCACATTATTGGATTCTTTAAATCCTTGTGAGCTAAGCCTTCATTTGCAAAATTAAATCCATGTGGATCTTCTTGTCATACCAAGTTAGTAATGCTACTCACCTTTTAGTCTTCATGTCCTTCATAAGCACCATGCCCATAATTTTTGTTGAGTCTGTGATTGCTTTCACCATGTTCATTTGGGTTTGATTGATGATTGTTTCTCTACTCTTAAAGTAGTTTAGTTGTTTCTTGAAGATTACTTCCTAGATTTTACAACATTTCTCTTCCAATCATGTTGGACTCATGCATCTTCACACTTGATTCATGCATTTTATCAATTGAAGAAACAAGCAACCAACTCTCGTTTTATGTTGCTTTTGGCATGTTTTGGTGTGCAAACAAATAGGAACACTTAATTCAAATGCTACTAACATTGTGAAATCCATTATCTATATTATGATTATAAGATCAACCACCAAGATTATGAGCTTTTTCGTTAATTGTTGTTGGTGTTTTTAGCTTTGATGTATGGGTATTGATTGGAATGTTGATTGAAGTGTACATGGGATTGCCATGTAAAGGTTTAGTCACAACTTCCATGAATGACTTTGGAGTAGTAAGTGATGTGTGAGGTGTTTGAGCATGCAGGTCTTCCATGAAGATATAACTCTAATTGTATGTTGGGGGATTTACATTGTATAGGAATTTCAAGGTTAATTTTTTTTTTATATACACATTGACATCAATTGGATCTTCTACATTCAAACCACTAGAAGTTTAAATAACATCTACATCACCCATGAGATCTTGAACATGAGGTGGGTTATAGATTGGCTTAATTCCCATGAATTTGAGTAGTGGGTCATAGAAATTCTTGGGAACTTTTTTTGGCAAATGGAATGTAACCTTCTCTTGTGGGCTTAATGTCCAATAATTTTGGTTGTGGGTAGTTTGTAACATGTAATAAAAAACTTTCTTGAAATCTCTTGAAATGATCCCCCACTTGTCTTTGCATGCAGGTCTTTTTTTGGTGTGCTCAAAAAATGATGTAGCCATGAAAGTAGTTGAAATTTTTTTCCATTTCACCACAATGGTTTCAAACATGTATCATAGACCAACTTTGTCTAGAATTGCAACATGTTCATCACACTTTGCCTTTATGAGAACAAGAATTTCCCCATTTCCCCATGGCTATCTCAAGTTTCATGTTTGAACCTCCACAAATGCATTTGAATCAAAACAAGTATTTTTCTTTTTCCTCTTTGATGAACCTTCACCATTGTTGTTGACTACAATCAATTAAAAATAAATTATTAAAAATTTGCAACATAATTTGAACAAATGAAAATAACAACAATCTTGATAATTGTAATTTTGTTGATATAATTTGATTTCATGGATTCTTGATTTTTATCAAAATTTCAATACAATTGTCAAAGTTTGAGTGGTTGTTTGGCAATGGGTCCATGTTGTTTTTGTGGTTCTTGATTTTTTTTTGCAATTTCCACCCTACTTCTTTTTTGGATTTGTTGCAATGCATTATATGGAAAGGCAATGTTGGCATTCTTGTAGCTTCTAATTTCGATTACTTCTAATGTTTGTTCTAATATGAACATGTTTTGAAACTTATGTGTATGGAAAGGCAACACTATGGAAATATGGTGTTGTCTTGTGATGGCCATGAACAAATATTCAATGATGGAGGAAAAAAATTCCATGAAAGAAGCTTGGAAACCTTCCAGTGATGATGGGGAAAAAGTTTGTGTGCCTATAGAAAAATGTTTCATAGAAATTTGGACACATTGAAATATAAAGTCATGTTTTGGCCTTTACTTAAGATTGAACTTTTGCGCCAACTATTCATTTTTCAAAGATTCATTTTTTAAAAAAAACATCAAGTTTAACATTGCCTTAACATAACATGCTAGCTAGATACCAACTAGGATAACATGTCATCACTTTAGTTAAATAATATCCCATATGTGAATCAACTTCTTGATTTCAATCCTTTAACATTGAGTTAATAGGAAATGAACTCCAAGTGTGAAACATGCTTTAATGAGTCATTAGTTGGTGTATTGCCCCTAAATGACCTCACTAACCAACAAAATCACTGCTAGGAATGTGTTATATAGTCCATAATGAGGAGGCAAAATTAGACTTAAGGGTGCATTTTGTAATCCATAAATAAGGTATCTTGCTAATCACTCACATGAAGCCCAAGTAATTTGCCTTAGCCCAAGGACAATTAAGGTCTTATTCCCTAGCCCCCATTGTTAGAAAAAGTTCATCTTTTACATGAATCACACATATCAAAATGATCATTTCTTGAATATTTGCAAAACAAGACACATGAATTTTGTTGACAACCATTTGTGTAAAGACAAAGTGACAAGTTGTTGATAGGAAAAAAATTTGAAGGTCTATTGTTTATATTTTCAAGATTTAAGGTTCAATGTTAAAGGGTTTAGGAAATTTAAAGTTTAAATATTTTATCACTTGGGTTTAGGTTTTAGAACATGCATTTTACAATTTAGAATTTGAGGATTGAAGGTTTAAGGTTTAAAGTTTTAAAAAAATTTATTCATGGTTTATAGTGTAGAGATAAATATTTACACTTTAAAGTTCAAGGATTTAGGGTTTAGGATTTAGAATAGGGGTTTAGGACTATGGGATTTAGCTCTAAACCTTAAACCCTAATGAACTAAACCCTATATCCTTAATTATAAGGGTAGGAGTCGTAAGCCCTAAGTTCCTATAAGGGCTTAAGACTTAGAGTTTAAGGATTTATGGGTTTAAGATTCAGGGATTCAGGGTTTAGGGTTCAAGGGTTTAGATGTTTAGGATTTAGGGTTAGGGTTTTATGAATTGTAAATCTACCACACCACACGCTTGGACAGACAGTTCCGTGCCAATTATGACGTGTCGAGTTCCGCATCTGCAATGAGGATCATGCATCAACATTCATTCCCAAGGCCAGGTTGGAGGGTGTAGGATTTCACTACTGAACTGAGGCTTCAACTTCAGAAAGTCCCAGCGCGTGATTTGGGGTTAGAACAGAGCTGTACATTCTCAGCTTGCTTGTTGTTCGTGCAGGTGTTCGGTGCAGCCTCTAATGTGAAAAGATAAAGCTTTGAGTTGGGGAGTGAAAGTGTCAATTGTGACTGACTATGGCATTATCTTTTGTGGTTTTGGGCTGCAGTCACTGGGAAGGGAGCTTGTGAGTTCATGCAGGGTGGTGGAATGCCTATCAATCCAAATGAGGAGACAGGATTAGGGACGGTGCCAACCACTTCAACTCACACTTTTTCTGCAGATGGGTTCAGGTTCTAGTGCCTTGGCTTATGGATTTTGTGGGAGTGTTGCAGTAGCAGCAACCGCCAGAGCAGTTTGCCAATTGCAGAAAAGCAGAGGTCATGAAACTGATCAATGGCATCATGAAGGCTTCAGAAATGGCCTTGACCATGCAAGAGTTCTCATGCAAGATGCCGAAGGTTCAGCTCTCTGTTTTGATTCTGTTGCTTCATGTTCATTGTTTAGTCTTAGGTTTAGAGTTTGAGCTGAATTCTGAGTTTGGGGGTGTAGTGTTTCCTGGTAGATGAAGAGTTGAATCTCTCTCTCTCTCTGTGTCTCTCTCTTGTTTCAAGAAGTTTAGCTTGAGTAACTAAGGCACTAATGAGCAGTGGGGGTTTGTAGCTGGCAGGAGTCATTGACGATGTGATGTGGAATGAGTTGGAGTCAGCCCTAGATGATGATGAAATTGAAGAAGACGAAGACTGTAAGGTTCTATCAGAGCTTGCTGGTGAGACAGCTGCTCAGCAATGTGCTGAAGTTCATAGAGGGCACATAACCAAAAAAGATGTTTCTTTTCAAGCCCTCTTTTTTTCCCACCGGTTGACCATTGAGTTGTAAGGGCCTAATCATGTTGTTTTCTTTGAAGTATAGGAATTAAGATGGTACGATTCTATCAGCTTGAAGATTTGCACAACTATGTGTCATGTAACTAATGCCAAGTTTTAGGCACTTAACTCACTGATATATAAATTGGGTGTTATCATGTTTAAATTGTGGACTTTCATTACTGAACTTTCTGCAGCTTTGTGGATTGTTGTTTACAAAAGAGTGCTGTTTGTGTATCACCATGGTCTCATCATTTTCTTTCATTGCCTTCACCATCATGTGCCTTGTACCAGGCAGCAGTTGCAGAGGAGCCAATGAAGAAGCTGAAGTAGAAGCTGTACATGCATGTGTGGCCAACATCTGCTCTCAAGTGGGTTTTGGTCTTTTTCAGCTTGTCAAGAGGAGGATTGAAGAAACTCACCTCAGGGTTTGTTGTTTTCATGTGTGTGTGTCAGAGAGAGAGAGAGAGAGGGGGGCAAGCTCTATTTGGTGAAGGACTCTTTGGAGAATCATACAGATTTGGTCCTCAACTATGGCAGAGCTAATCAAACTGTGGCCACCATGTTAAGCTCACCCATCAAATTCCAAGACCTTTTTTTTGTAATGGAAGGCAAAAGGAAGGTGTTTGTTAACCCAGAAAGTGTGGGGGCAGTCTGTCTTGGACCACACCCCCTTGCTCAGACTGCCATAGCTTTCTAGGATGCTACAGCACTCCCACCATCCACCTCATCTCTAGGCCCCTATATTTTGGGAATTACTGCACCCTCGGGGCCTTACCTTACACCTGTTGAAATGCTGGTGGTATCACATGAAAGAAAGTTTGAGGCCAAACCCAGATCTTTTCCAGAATCATGCAATGGTCATCAACCATGGGTAGAAAAAAAGCTCTTAGCTAGATGTAGATAGATGGACCCTCACTGAGAGGACCTGAATAGGTCAAATCTCATATTCAAATCAAAACCTCTTGGTAGATAGATGGGGCCAGGGTGAGCACCTACACTGGTACCTTCACCTTGTTGAGTGAAGCCTCTTTATAGTTGCCATATTAAACCCAAGAAATGTTAGATTTTAGACTCAGAGACCCTGATTTCATTTAAGCACTGGTAATATTATACTACCTCAGTACAATAGCTTCATTATTTAGTATAATGCTGATTTAAAAACTATTATTATTTTCACAGCCGAACATAACTAACCAAAATTGAACCAAAAACATACTTATTAGGAGCCTTGCCGCTGAAGCAGCCAAGGTACTACAGTATTTAGAAGCAATTTAAATAAATTTTGGGGTTTTTCCCAACATGGTAGTGGTGTAGGTGCTGGTTCATTCAAGGCAGATTAATGGGCACCCCCTTAAAACGACCTGAAAACATCAAATTTCATATTAAAATCAGCCAGTGCAATTGTTTTGGGGGGATTGAGCTTATTCAAATTCTGCACCTTTCCATGTGTGCTGCAGAAAAGAAGGAAACCCTAAAGAGAAAGAAGAAGCGCATGGAACAGGCAAGAGGCGGAAAAAAAAATCACGAGAACTAAAAAGTGCCTCATAGTCACCTATCTCCGCATAATTCAGGGAAGAAGGTTCAAAAAGTGAGCTAACAATGTGCGGTGAGCGTGGATCGAACACGCGACCTTCAGATCTTCAGTCTGACGCTCTCCCAACTGAGCTATCCCCGCTAAGTACCTTCGGGGAACTGCATGCTCTGAGTGGACAGGTAAAATATATATATATCTCAAATACAAGTCTCTAACTGTCGGCTTTTTGATTTCGTTCAGTATGTGTGTGTATGTACGTATGTATTTCACAATGTGTATATGTATTTATGGGCTTCCAAGCTGCTCACCCACTGCTGGTTTCAAAAACCAAAAGGCCAAAAAACAGTGAGATATGTATGTATGTGTATGTATGCATGTTTATGAACATGGATATGTGTTTATGGGCTTCCAAGGTGTGCACTTCTGGTTTCTAAAAATAAAACAAACAAAAAGAGAATATGTATGTATGTATGTATGTATGTATGCATGTGCATGAATATGTATATGCCTTTTAAGGGCTTGCAAGCAGAGTTTTTTTCGTCAAATTCGTCAAGAAGGTCCATTGGCAAGGATCCCCAGCATAATTAATTAGAGCATTAAATAGTGACTGTAGCATTTTTACAAAAAAAGTGCTACTACAAGAAGCGACCCAGGAAGTGCCTAGGTCTAGATGTGGCTAATTTAATTTTTAATTTCGAAAAATGGCGAAAACATCCCTAAATTTTCTTTTCATTTTCTGAAATAAAAATTTCCAAGTTGCGAGAATTCGCTCCCCAGGAAAAAAAAAACACTGCTTTCCAAGGTGTTGGCTGACTGCTAGTTTCAAGAACCAAAAAACTGTGTATAAGCAAGCATGTATGTATGTATGTATGTATGTGTATGAATATGCATACGCATTTATGGTGTTCGTTCCAAGGTGCTCATTGCTGGTTTCCAAAATCCAAAGGGCAAATAGTGAAAGACAGCAATTTGCAGGAATGCGCTGTGGTAGTACCACACAAGCGGCCAGAAAGTCTGATGCTTGCGCTTGCGAGAAGCTGCTCTTCAACTATCAACTTACTAGGTGGGTGGGGGTGGTTTGGGGTCAGGAAGAATCATGATGGAATCTGAGACCAGAAACACACGTGATGTTAACTTTGACAAAGGGTTTTGACAGCCGCAGCAGATGGTATGATTCATGGCAGCTACCCAAATACTCTCTCTTAATTAATGGAATTGTACTTGGAACCTTGTTGCACCCGGGATTGATTGAACAGCTTCAAGTCCCCTAACTTCCTCAAGTTTGTTCTCTGAATTTGCTCGCTTCCTTCATCTTCAATCTGTTGGTTTTTGTTGTGATTTTTTTGCCTGCATCATGCATGCTGCAAGGCTGAGTATTTGCAAAGAGAAATTTGTGGGTAATTTTCAATTTTATTTTTTCATGTAGACGCAGATCAGTGGTTCCTGCTCAGCTTGTACAAGAGGCCTCGTGACTAGTAGCACTCTAAACATGTTGAAAAGAAAAAACGAAGGCTGATTGATGAGCAGCAGGTTGGATCCGGTGGAGCTCTTGCGTTTGTGTACTACTATAGGACGTCCTCAGGACAGACGGGGTTTCCTTCTTAAGCCGGATTATCGATCGTTGGGGGATCTCGGATGCTGCATGGGCCAAGCTGCAAGCTGCGAGCTCGCACACAAAGTTTGGTGTTTTTTAATTCGGAGTTTCTCATGCCTTCCGGAGCCTCTTCACTCATGCACACAGGATCAATTGATTGATTGCTTGCTTGCATGCCTAGTGAGGTCATAACTGTGAGGCTGCAGATTCTTCTTCCAATTCTCAGCTACCGCGGTTCTTAGAAACTTTGCAAGAAAAGTACTAGTACTCCGGTGCATGCAAAAGCTTGCAGGACCTCCTTGACTAGATATGAGTCTGGTCCGTCCATCTGTAAAGGAAGAAGCAGCTCTTGGAAGCACCAGTTGGCAGCCTTTGGAACTTGGATTGCACAATTGCCTGCTGAGCTGATGCCGCGAGCTAGACTAATGAGCAAAATTCATCATCAGGCGAGTCATGCGAAGTTGGAATCCATGAAACAGCCCTGGTCCAGCAGCTCCTCCATGAGGAACTGCTTTCTTCTAGGGATGGCGAACAAGCACAAAGCTTTGGTTGTTGCCCTTGTGACTACAATTGGGTTGTTGATCATTTTGCACTCGGCTGGAAGAACCGCATCGCCGCTTGGCAAGCGCGCACCTGAACCCTGGGAGATTGAGGATACCGTCAAGAAACCGTATCCGTTGAAGCTTGAAGAATTTCCCGCGACTGTCGAGGCTCTGATCGATGCCATCAGGGCCACCACTCGGAAAGCTTCCGCGAATGGTGGAAATAATTTCTCTGCATCCATGCGACGAGAATGGCATCTGAAGAATCCGTGCCAAAGCCGGAGGCAGATGGGTGCCTTGTACTCGCTGCGAAAGGAGACGCGAGACTTGGTTGAGAATCCCAAGTGGATACGGGTGCTCAAGGAGTACGAGATTCTTCACCGCACTTGCGTCGCTCAGATGGGAAGCGTCACGGATTTCTTCTTGCAAAGGAAGTCGATCCCCGGGTGCAAGTTCGTGGTCGCCGACACGGAGCGAGGCACTGGCATCGGGAACAAGCTTTTGTCCATAGTTTCCATTTTTGTGTACGCGGTTCTGACGCAACGGGTGATGCTCGTTCCATTTTCCACTACGATTCCTGGTGTTATGTGCGAGCCCTTTGAAGGCTCCTCTTGGGTGATCGATCCCGAGCTTCGGAACTTCACGCTAGCTCGAGAAAATCCAAAGCTTTGGGGCTCGGTGTCGAAATTCTACCAAAACGTCGATGAGTGTTCCATGAGCGACGACGACACAGCTGCTGCTGCTTCTAGTCATGCAGCCGTCGAGGATTCCCATGATTCAACAGGCGCAACGTACTACTGTGGGAGTCTTAAAAGGGTGAAGTCAATCTACGCCAGTCGAGCTTCGGAAGACTGGGATTGTCAACCGCAACCAAGGTTCTTCTGCGACACGGAGCAAGCTCATTACACGGGGGTGTCATGGATCTACTTCCGAGAAGCTCTGTATTTTCTCCCCAAGCTCTTCGCAGTGCCGAGTTTCAGACCAGTGATGGAGGATCTCTTCCCTGACAGATATGTGCTTCCTCATGTCTTAAGGTCTATCATGCTCCCTTCAGACGCAGTGTGGGGGAGAGTGAGGCAAGTCCACGACGCTCACTTCCGTCACGCTGACGCTCGAGTCGGGATTCAAGTCAGGTACTTCCATGGCCTCTATGACTTCAACCTTCTCCATGAAGCAACAGAAAAAAACATCCACGGATGCCTTGTGGAGCACAAACTGCTCCCTGACGTCCTCGTCCCAGATCAGAACCTGCACCAAGAAGAAGTAGTAGTAGTAGAAGAAGAAGAAGAAGAAGAAGAAGAAGCTCCTCATGGGTCGTCGGCTTCAGCTGATCTCAGTAGTTCTTATAACAAAACCTCCTCAGATTCTTTGAAGCTGCTACAGCAGCCATTGAAAGTGACAACGGTATTCATTGCATCACTGTACCATTCATTGAACGACAAGCTGACGAAGTTGTACGTGAGGAGAGCTCTAGAGACAGGAGATGCAATAGGAATAGTACAACTGACGAGCGAAAGAGATCAGTTCTTTGGAGTCGAGGTCGACAGACAAGCGCTCACGGAGATTCTATGCCTGAGCTTGAGTGACCACTTGATTCTCACACCGCAGTCTACCTTCGGAGCTTTGGCACAAGGCTATGGAGCTTTGAAACCTTGGTTCACTGACATCAGACCTGAGACTTCCAGTGTTTGTGTGCGAGGGCAGACACCAGAGACTTGTTACCAGATACCCAATACCAAGAAATTCTCGTGTCCTCACGACCTTCAAGTGCATGGCAAGCTCATGTCTGACCTCGTCCCTTACATCACTGATTGCCATCTTGTGGAAGAACCCTTCGTCAAGGTCAGAGCTGGCGGATTGGGGTTGCAACTTCTCACCTCCCAGGATGAGTCTTCTTCTGACAACAGCAACAAACCCTAGTAGGGTTTTAGGGCACTAATTCAACCCTAATTCCCTCTTTTTCTTCACAAAATTGTAGAGTTTTTGTTAATTAATTCATAATAAAATTCCTACTGCCAGGGCTTCGGCTTCACAAAGAATTTTTTTTTGTCATAATTATTTTTGTATGTCAATTTTCCTACCTTCCAATGGTCTCCATGGATCCCCACCTTGTCATCTTCTTCTGTCAACAAACAATTGGGAGCAGAGCAATTGTAAATATTATGGAAACCCTAAATCCCCCTTTCTTCACAAAATTGTATAGTTATTTTTAATTATTTGTACATCTCCTACTGCCAGGTAAGGGTTGATATTTTTATTTTTAAAATTTCTTTTTCTGTCAATCTTATGATGTAGCCACACTGACAATCACCCAAAAGAGGAATTAGCCAAATTTGGCTACATGTCAGAGAGAAATGTAGAAAACTTTAAAGAATACTGCTATATTTCCGTGACATGCTTGAACCTATTGTCTATATATGGTGATTTTTATTAAAAAAATCCTCAAATTCTGGTGACTTTGAGGCATTTATTAAACAAAAATCCTTTATATGAGCCAAATTGGAATTTTTTTTTTGTCTCAAGTGACGAAAATTCAAGAAAAACAAAACTTTGGGGGCCAAGTTAAGTCCCCTCCAATGGAACTCTTGGTCTTTATAACATTTAGAAATAATTTAAATGGGTATGGGGATTTTTTTAACCATGAAGGTACCATGGTTAAACAAATCCCAATTTAAAATCACTAGTGCACGAATGTAGAGTTGATTTGGTCCCACATTTGTGAGGAACCTTTCCTCTTTGAATGATGTTGGTCTTGGAAGGAACTTCCAGTTTTCTCTTACAAGACTAGTTTTCTTATAGAAGCATTCTCTTTGCAAAATCAAGTGGTGTTCACAAGCACCAAAAAGTCATGCATGTGCTAGGGAGCATATTGTACATTACACAACAACCAGTGGCTTGTTTTCAAGAGATTTCATTTTTCTGTTGATTTCTTTGTAGTGTTTCTGTTTATTTTAGAGTAAAATGGACTAGAAAATTACCTATTATATCTTTCCCTAAAGGTAGGTTTGAACACCTGAACCTTTTTGGCTCCCACCTCAGCTCTCCTTTATACTTAGTCAAACTATTGTACCTTTGAGGTTCTCAGAGCATCCCCGCCGGTGCTCACTATGTGAATCTGCCAAAATATTTCTCACATCCACGCTTAGTTATTTACTTTTTTGCAACCCCACCCATAAAACTGAAAAAAGGACCGCGAATAGGTGGGAACTACTAGTAGCAAACCACCTGGACCAATCATTATGATTGACCAATCAAAAACAGGGAGGGATGAGCAGTCAGATCATATTTATTACACTCTTCTCTAGCAGGTGCACAGCTTTGTGTACCACAGCAAGCGCTATTTACCAGCGTCAGCAAACTGAGCAAATATGGAGGAGAAGAACCATTTTCCTGAGCCACAAAGGCATATGTTGACTTTTCTTTATCCAATTTCAGTGTGCAGGGTCCCATACCGAGCACCGATGGCGATGCTATCAGGTCCCAACTCACTTAGAAGTTTTGCTTAGAGAACTCATTGTAGATCCTATCACAAAAATCCAATAAAAGATTGATGGCTAGAACCATCACAGGGGATACAAAAAGGGAAGGCCAAAAAAAAAGGTCAAAAGACGCACAGCCCACAGGAGCAAAAAAAGAAAAGAAAAGGGAGAAAGCTAGTCCCTCTCGTGGTAGGAAACTATTTCACCCTTAGCCTTTTAATGTCATTTGCATGCAAATTGTGAAATTTAACAGTAATGGGAGGTCTAGAACAAGCATCACCCATCAAGTAATGGGAGGTTTAGAACAAGCATCACCCATCAGCGTAATCTTCCTTTCTATAATAGAGGTTAAAACATGGTGAAAATCAATACTAACATGTTGTTTGAAAAATTAAATGCAAAAAAAACTACCATTGAAACCACCATTTCTCGCGTCGGGTTAATAACCATCACATTGGCAATGAAAATTTAATCCTCTTTGGTCATATAAAGATTGGCTCGTAATGAAACTCCTTACATAAGGGCGTACAATCACTTCTTCCATACAACATTCCCACTCTTTTAAGCAAAGGCATAAATGACATTTTGGATGGCATCATGTGTGACTATCCACTGACCTCCAAATAGGTAACGAACTAAATGCATGTTAGATGTGTCCAACCCATGTGCACATTCACATGTGAAAAAACTAAATGCCAAGGGCTGATTCAAACCAAGACGAAAACACAATGCTGAGGTGAAAGTAAAGTGTGTGATGTGAAACAAACGAATAAATGGTTTAACAACCAACCATAGCCCTACCCCCTTGCCCAAACAAAAACAAAGGTAGGTTCCAAATGCTTAGGAAATGGAGTCATCCTTTAAGATAGATTTAAAGGATGTGTCATGGTGGATGTCCATAAAAAATGCCTAGACATGGGGTGCTGATAATTGCCAAACTTTCAAAAAAAAGGTGCATCTTCCGAACTATAAGAGGAAGGCCATTTCGCACTCCATGTAAACATGATTGAAGTAGTTGTGGGCCCCCTTCAACTTGAAAAAAATATTTTTCCAAAACGGGTTTATTGAAAATACAAAACCTAAAGCACAAATATAGAGCCACCAGAACCCAATTCCTTAGAAAAGTAGTTGGAGCACAATCTTCCATAGAAAAAAGGCTTATACCACCAAAAGATATTAGTAGTCAAGTTTGACACCTTGTTAAGGGGCCTTAAAAAGACCCCATGATCTTAGACCCATAATGTCCCCACATACTTGCATAACTCTTTTGTTGAAACCCGCCAAAAGAGATAAGAAGGAGAAAAAAAAGGTATTATCTATGTGAAATAAAAAGGTTAACAAGCTACACATGAAAACAAAATGCCTAAAACAACTTAAGCATCTCCCAGGAAAGGAAGATCATTGACATGCGCCATGTCTTGAGATAAAATCTCATCCAAAAAATGCATGGTAAAATCTTGAAAACTTGCTGGCACACTCAAAATGTATAAGCCATCTATGACCAAAGTGCAGCTTTGAAGAGTCTCTATGCCTAGAAAGAACCCTGATAAACTCTAAAACTTGCATTTTACCACCTTGACCTTAAGGTCAACTAGGGTTAATTGGGTCAAAAGGTGGTCAAAAATGTGCGTAATCTCGTCAAAAACTTTCTAGCATCACACAACTCTTTAAAAATAACAGCTTGAAAAATACTATTAATGTTGACTTACATCACAACCCAATTGAGGTGTATGTGAAAGAGGGTTTGAATGCCAAAAAGATGCCCTCACAGCCTTTAAGGGTCGAAGTTGTGTTGCAAGAAAAATGTTACCACAATTGGACTTTTGTCTTTATTAAAATTCATAGATTTAAGTAGCACATTTCAATTAAACCTGTTTTGTTATCTTCTAGTGTGAAAAAACATCATCCTAGAAAAGCATGCTCAAATCTTGAGCCCTCTTTTCACCCATTTCTTCTCATCAGATTGTGCATGGTAAAGGGTAAAGACCCTGACAAAAAAATTCTATTGTTGGGGGAGGGTAGGTTCTAAAGTGGAATTGGACCTCAGCAAAACTAGGTTTGTTGGTATTATAGGGTTCTTCAGTTTTGGGACGGATCTTCCATTTGGTGTGGGTCATCTGGTCCATCTAAGAAGTACCCCAAGTTTATAAGTGGGGTATTAGCCTAGGTGAAAAATGGTGACCTTCAAATATAGGGATTGAAGTTGTGCTCAGCCAATGAGGAAGGCAGCATGTACTCAAGACCCCCCGTTTTCTTTTTTTTTTGCTTTTGGGAAGGGGGGGGGAGGGACAACCAAGTAGGTGACATAAAACTAAGCTAAATGTTGTAGCTTTGTTTTAAACTAAAGTTTTAATTTAGAACTAGTTCTCTTGGGTGCATGAGGTGAGGTAACATCACCTCATGCACCGAGGTGCAATTTAATTCTACTCAAAATAAGGGAGAAGGGGCAACTACTTTATTATCTGAAAAAAGTATTAAAAAGTTGTAGTTGTGTTTCATTAACACACACAAATATGGACAAACTTAAGGTTTTATTAATTCTAGCAACTGATTCTCTTGGGTGCACATGTAAAGCACATCACTTGTTCACAATTGTCCTCTTGAACTTGTAAAAGTGGTCAAAGGACGAGAACTCCATATTTCAAAGTAGCCTTCTATTTTAAAGAGCCTCCATAGTTTAAGTTATTTTTATGTCACCTACTTGGTTCTCCCCCCCCCCCCTCCCAAAAGCCAAAAAAAAAAAAAAACGGGGGGTCTTGAGTACATGCTGCCTTCCTCATTGGCTGAGCACAACTTCAATCCCTAT
>Ga0116231_10007459_pt1 | contig 19999 bp, 20 predicted proteins | sample S1TSphgellanicum_2_FD_89695 | JGI IMG/M metagenome (GOLD analysis project Ga0116231, IMG submission 89695) | Host-associated microbial communities from peat moss isolated from Minnesota, USA - S1T2_Fd - Sphagnum magellanicum MG | ecosystem: Host-associated > Plants > Peat moss > Unclassified...
AAAAAAACAAAAAAAAAAAAAAAAAAAAAAAAAAAAAAAAAAAAAAAAAAAAAAAAAGTATACAGGTAAAGCCAAAAACAAATGTTCAAAAAACTTTAGGTTCCAAAGAAAGGGCCCACATAAGTTAGTGCACAACAACATGGCAACAACAAAAGAAAGAGTACTTAAAGTTTTGTGCAGCTTTTAGCTGAAGGACATGAGTAGGATAAAAAAGATTGTGAGTGAATATCGTAGTACCATTAAATACTTGACAAAATTATACAACGGGAACATCATGAAAGAATAGAGATATATTTAAGAAATACTTGACAAAATTATACAACGGGAAACATCATGAAAGAATAGAGATATTTAAGGGGATTCCGTAACATTAAATGCATGATCTTTCTTGAGTTTTATTCAATAAACAACTCTCACGCGCATTAGGGTGTTTAGCCATTACCAAGGAACCAACTGGGTGTAGGAACAACAAAAAGGGGAAAAGAAAATCCCTTCTTCTAGCTTGTGCTAAGCGGTTTCGTTTTTTCTTTTTCTTTTTCTTTTTTTCCTATAATTTTGTTTCTTTTAGACCTTTCCCCCCAAAATTTTGAAAAAATTTAACAAAAAAGTTGAAAAATTAGTCAAATTTTCACTTAGGAAAAAAAAATCCAAAATTTTTCCAACTTCTTTGTCAAAAAATGGCGAAGTTTTGCCAGCCAAAAAAATACTTGTGCTAAGAGCGGTTATTGACACATAATTCTTGTGATTCTTCATTGAGACCTTTATTATGAAGCCATTCCAAGATATTTTACCATGTGACATTTGTTCAACTCCCCCCCCCCCCACTCTCTCTTGAACTAATGATTTACAGGGTATGTTTAAGAAGGTGAATTAATCTTGGAACTTAGTTGTGGATGAATTTTGGTTCATCCAAAACTGAATCCTAACTTCACAACCTCTTTGAAGTTGTAAGTTGTATACTGTTCTTCAAATGAAGTGCTTCAAGCGTCTTCGGGCATAGAAAAACCAAAAATTACACGAAGCTTGATATGAAGGGTACATGTGTGAGAAAAAGAGACCCATGTGGAGGTCCTTGTACTGTGTGCATATTTACAGTTTGGAGCTGTGAAAACACATTGCTCAAAACCCAAATTCACACTATTGAACGGATGTAGTTCATCTAAACTACACGGATGTCCAGATCCAAACTCAGTTTCACATTATTTAAAGGTTGACTTCGTTTGGAGTGTTGTGTTTAGGCCACTATACTACTAGTTCAATGCCCAAGTATAGACACTCAGAGCATTTCCACTGGTGCTCAGTATGTCACTCTGGATTGTAAAATTAAATGTCTAAGTCTAGTTGTTTTTTTAGCAACCCCACCAATAGAACTGAAACTGGAACGGCATATAAGTGAGGACTACTGATAGCAAACCACCTGGACCAATAATTACGATCGACCAATCAGAAACACTGAGCCGCAGTCAGGTCCAATGTATTAGACTTTTTTTGGATGTGCATAATTGTGTTGCACCTTTTACCAGCCACGGCACGCTGCACTAATTTGGTGCAGAAAAACCAATTTCCTGAGCTAAACCGGCACATTTTGACTTTTCCGCAATAAATTGCACTGTCTGCAGTCACATACTGAGCACTGTAAGAGCATCTCCAACAGGAGCACTCTATCAGTAGTTAGCACATCCAATGAGCACTGTTTAGTTAATTTTCCCCCATTCCCACCCATGCTGAACTTGAAAAGATGGATTGTACAAAGTGAGAGACTATTTAACTCTCACCAACTGGGCCAATCATTGTAGTTGACAAATAAGAGTCCTGCTAACATGTGCACTTTTCCAGGCCCTACACAGTGTTTTCTTTTGCAAATCTTCATCCAAAAAGTACTGTCCAGATGCATTTTACTGCTACCATGGGGCATGCTCTAACAAATGCACAGATAATCATGAGACTTCACAAACACACAATGGGAATGAACCAGTGTTGGCTACTTGGTGCTTTGTTTTCGTTTTTGTCTCACAAGGCAAGGATATTGTGTTTAGATTCATTATAGAGTATAGTAGCTTAAGGGATTTTGGCCCATAGATCATAATAATAGGTCTATTTTTATATGCGGATTTTTGAAAGATGATATTTTAGCTTGTGTTTGAAACTTGAAATTAGTTTTGGGGTTATGATATCTTGAAGAATTTTAGTTTCTTTAAGGGGATTTTTCTGAAGACTATATTTTTGCGTGGTAAAATATTTGAATTTTCAAATTTCTTCTTTCGCCTTAAGAATATACTTTTTTACGTAAATGGCAAGGCCACAGTGTGACACACCCCTTGTTTTCTTTTGGTCTTCTGACTCCCTCCTTGTGACCTCTTTTTCCACCACTTTCCCACTCCTTTATGACTTAGTCTCCCTCTTCCTCCTTCCTAGTCATTGTGAGTTTCCGCGTGAAAATTAAAGATGCACTCTTCTCTCGAAGTTTAGTAACTTGGAGAAGAATAAGACCACATGGATGTGCTCACCTAAAGAGAATCAAGAAGTTTAATAACTTGGAGAAGAATGAGACCACATGGATGTGTTCACCTACGGAGAATCAAGAAGTTTAGTAACTTAGAGAAGAATGAGACCACATGGATGTGTTCACCTTAAGAGAATCAAAGACTTTGAAGAAACCTCCTTGGCAAGAATGCTTGTATGGTTAGTCTAGAACATTGAACCTAACACCACCTTAAAACCGGAACCAACAAACCTTGTAAAGCTTCAAACTATCAACCCAAAGAACCAATAATCTAAAAAAATAGACTTGACCTTGAAATTATCGGGTTTCAATTTTTGACATATTCCTTAAACCTGAAACTGACTAGTCGTCAATTTTATAAAAAAACACTAAACCCTAAACCCAACACTAAACCCTAAACCTGGACCCATCAGTTCCTCTAAAAAACCCCAACCTGACCAACATTGAAATGAACTCCTCAACTCATAAAAAGACCACCATGTTCATACTGAACTAAGTTCCATCAGCACAATAAAATCCTACAGAAAATTACTTTCTACAGTAAATGAATGGAAATGAAGATGCTCTAGGAATAGAGGTTTTTAAAAATCTGGGTTGCAACAATAGAGCCATAGTCATGCACAAAAGCTGGCTGAAGTTTATTTGTTGACTCCAAACAAAAAACCAAGCCAATCTGTGCGGCATTTGCAAACCAAAAAAAAGCTTTAGGATTAAAGAGTTTTGGGTGTTCAAGGATGCATAAGCCAGGCATCAAGTTTTCCATCAAGCAATCAAAAACAAAGTCATATAACCTGTCTTACTCCACAATTAAGACCCCACCATTCTTGACAACAAACTTCCACATCTGTGTATCAAATTCAAAATCCCACTAGCAGGTTTAATAACACCCATAAGATGTGTTAGAAAACCCAATGAATTGTTTCAACCAAATGAAATTTGTGATTTGCAAAGCTTTGTGAGTTTCATTTTGCCCCCACAGGGAAATTTAGGGACATGCTATGTCCCTCAAATACCCAGCCAAGAACAAGGAATTTCTATCTGGCAATATATGAAAGTCTCCTGCACACTGACCTGCAGAAGAGGACAAAACCGGATGTTCAAGCTGGATGCAGATGACATACATGGCAAGTCCATCAAGGCAAGTAGAGGAGCTGCAGCAGGGTGAGCCTTTTGATGGGATTTGTTGCTGTGCATCCTCATCACCTACATTCGATGCCAAGTAGGAGAAGGGATAAAGGTAGACTGCAGCCATGATGTAGAAGCATTCTGCTGCTAGCCAACCAGTTGGTTGAACCAACAGGCCTTAAGTAAAGGCACTCCTTACATGTGGAGGAGGATCCTGTCTGAAGACACCCACAAAACCAACATAAAAAAGCTTGTTGTACATCCAACACAAATTCTCAAAGCTGTGAATTAAAATTCAACTCAATTTTAGCTTATGATTCTGATTCTGAAATGACGCTCTATGAAACCAAACAGGAGAATGAATCATGCCAAGATCTGGCAACAGAGTACATGCATCTTGCATTCACCCTCTCATCCTTAATGCCTGAATCTCCTTACAAGATTCACTGTCTTTAATGGACTGACACATATGAATATACATGCCAATTCCTGAATGTCACTGGATATAAAAGAGCATCAACTCTAACCAGATGGGGGGGGGGGGAGTGTTATCTAATGCAGCATAATTCAGAAGAAGTTGAGACGCTGGCTGGCCAAGAGGTTTCTGAGGTTCAACAGATCACCATGGACTATCAACAAATAGGTAACACTATGAGAAACACTATAGCATAAAAAGAACCAAAGGTTTCAAAATCAGAATTCAGAGTGAACAGTTGACAAATAATAATAGTAAAGAGTTTTGACATCAACTTGTCAGGCCTACAATATCAATTCAGAAAACAAACATCAACGATTTTGACCTTAGAGAATGTGTTTACCATCCAAAAATAAGGTAAAACTTTGCTTGCAAATCAACCATGAAAGCATAGCTTGCAAGCAAGTTCTCACTTGAAATCATCTGCTATGATTGCTCAACCTACTACACATCACACTATCCTCCTGTTTGCAATCAAGAAATCCTCTTCTCACCCCTGATTCTGCTATGCAAATCCAAAATGCCAGGTTTCTGAGATTTGTAATGTGAGAAGCCCCCCAAATTGGACAAGGGGTTTAGGGTTTTAGTTTGTTGCAATTCCATGCTCAAACTCCATGACCACATAGTATGCAACAAGCAAAAGCACATCCAGAATTGCAAGGGTTGGAATGCAACCTGGAATTTTGCTTTACCTTCTTCTATCCAAGAACAAGGCTTTTCCTCAGGAAGAAAAAGGCTTTCAAACAACCATTCAAAACCAACCAAGAATTTCTGATTGAGGAGTGGGTAAACCCACCACAATCAGACATTGTTCCTAAATTAGGGTTTTGGTTCTGAGCTTTCTGATTGAATTCTGTGACACAAAAATACCAGAAACAACAAAAATTGCAAAGGTTCGAAGAACTGCATACCAGAGTTTTTAGGATGGGAGCAAAGAAGAGATTCATCATCATTAAAGACTTGATTCAGGCTCCACATCTTCTGGCCACAAAAACAGCAGCAACAACAACAGTTGAGTATTTCCTCTTCACAAATGTGTGTAGAAAAACTTCACAAACTGCACAGCAGCAGCGAAAACCAAAAACCCAAACACAAAAACCTAAAGACAAAGAAGATACAAAGGATTACGAAACTAAAAGAATTGCGCAATGGATGGAAGAAGAAGAAGAAGAAGAAGAAGAAGGGAAAAGAAAACTTACCACCCAAGTGAGGAGGAGGAAGACGATTTGGGAAGACACTCTTCCTCTTCGTCTTCACAGCAAGTACTGCCACATCCGTGCATAGAGCATACACAAGCGGGACAAAGCTCTAACTACAGACTGAAACTCCAAAGCCCAGATACGAAGAGAAAACATGGTACCTAAACCCAAAAAACAGACAACAACAACAAAACTTCAAAAAGCACAACCGAAGAAGCTTAACTAGATTCTCAGGTAAAAACAAGCAACAGAAGCAGCAGCAGAACCAGAACAAGAACAAAAGGAAGATGGAGATGATGTTGTAGATGAAGGTGGAGATGGTAATAGCGATGGTAATGGCGGTGGGCTTTTGTTACAACAATGAAAAGATCTTTTGCGACTCTGACTGAACACAATCTCCAATTTTAGGCAGAACCCAAATCCGGATCTCTTCTTCTCTTATCCTGGTCATCATCAGAAACATGAATGATGATGATGATGATGATGATAATGATTATGATCAGCAGCAGCAGCAGCCCACAAATTGTGCAAGTGATATGGGGTTTTGTGGGTTTCAAAATCTGTGCGACGTGATTGCTCCTGTGTCGCGACACGTGCACAGAGGACTATACCTAGATCTTTGGATTTCGCGTGATGAGAGGGACTCAGAATCAAGATTGCTGTTGTTGCGGATTATGGGTCCCACTTCCGGCAACTGCTGCAGTTTTTTTTAGGCATTCTGTTGTACTACAGCAGCTGCTACAGTGGCTGCTGATGTTGCAAATTCATGAGCTGAGGCTTTCTTGCAAATTTTTGCTGACATTGCAAAATTTTCTGATTGCAACAATTGATATTCTCAGCCCAATCTTTTCTTCTGTCAAACAACATCAACAACAACAACAAGAATCACAAATCTCTTCTCCCAACAAGCAAAGTTCTTTCCACCAACAATGGTCTCCACCCAACAAGCAAAAACAAATCTCTCCACCAAAAATGCCCTTCACCCAAGTAGCCAGCACAAATATCTCTCCACCAAAAATTCTCTCCACCAACAAGCAAAACAAACACCACAATTAATGTGCCACCAGAACCCTGTCTACGAACATGAGGATCTTGAGAAAAATCTCTCAGTACAATAAAGTTATCCGTAAGGTCACCCTCTCTTTCACCCCATATCCCCTCTTTCAATGGTATCCGCAAAGTAAGGAAATATGGAGAATGAAAAACTGCAGAAACCCAAATTCTTGTTAAAATCTCTTTGCAATTTGCATGTTGTTTGCATGCAACATGTCAGAAATAGGGTACTTTTTTCTTTTATCACACTTGGTGTTAGGGACTCTAGGATTGAGTCCCCTAACACCATGCTAGCCATTTAGGACTTCAACCTAATTGCTAATATGAAAATTATATGTTAAGCTAACATTCACTTAACATTGAGCTATGGCCCATTTAACATCGGGTGCTGCCTAGGATGCCACCTAGATTCTCATTTAACACTGACTTAACATCAAGTGTGAATGCACCATTCATTACTAATTAGTTCATCTTTGTACTACCTAATAAGATGGAGGCCTATCTCCCAAGTTCAACCTTTTTTTTTTCATTGCCCCATCACACCCAAAAAAAAAAAAAAAAACTGAAATTTTGTAACCAAATCCCAAATATAGAAGCTTTTGTTGGAACACAAAATGCAACCTCATTTTGGCATATCAATATAAGTCAAAAGAGGACAACTTTGGGCAAAGCATATGGGATAAAAGTGGGGTGCTATTTGCAAAAACCTTTAGGAACACAGCAGAAAAAAATAAATAATAATAATAATAATAAATTTAAATCAACTCTCTTCACAAAAGAAAAAAACCAATGTTGTGCATGTAAGTGCACCTATATATTAAGTACCCTTAATGATTTTACCATTTATATTAATTAATTTTTATGGTATCGAAGGATATGGGACAATTTGTGATGCTATTGGGAAATATCTTGGATGCATGTTGCCCCCGCCTCATTGTTGTTTGAGTACAATTTCTATCTCTAATTTTTGGGTAACCCCGGCAACCCATCCAAAAAATAAAAGTATCACATTTTTACATGTTTTGCATGGTTGTGTAAAACCATGCAAATGTAATTTTTTTTTACACTTACAAAAATAATATTACACGGATCATGTGAATGGGCCATGGCCTGTAAATAAATCTCATTATCCTATAGTACCTAGACAAGGTGTTTAATAATTAATCAATTTTCTTAGTTATGTTTGGCAATAAAAAATAATTAAAAATTTGACATTACACTAAATAATGAAGCTATAATTATGTTTGAGAGCTTCATTTAAATTTTTAACATGGGCAGAATTTCTCTTCCTGGGTGGTGACCAGTTTTTACCTAGACTAGTCCAATTGAGGGAACCTATTAAGAACTAGTTCGGTAAGGCAACCCTTCAAAAGAATTCGAGACACTTGTTTCAACTACTGTAGTACAAGGGCAGCTTCAATACACGTCTGTTGAATAATTAATTAAATTTGAAGATTTTGTGTGGAAAAATAAAAATATTCCTATAGATTCTTCATTTTCCTTGACAAAATCATGTTCTCTTTGAAATAAAATAAAATAAAAAATCCTTTTTTATAAAAAAAATCTCAACATTTCTACAAATAATTTAATTAATTTCCAAGCTACCAAGGTACAACTACAACGTCTCATTGATGAATTATTTTTTTCTTTGCACCTAGGGACAAAGCCTAATAGAACATTCAAATGTCAATTGTTTACCGAAATTAACTCCTCAAAACAATTCAAAGCACCCATTCTAGCAATCTGATTGATCATATAAGAAGCTTGGCTTTTTTTTCATCCATAGACACAAGCCTATTCTATTAGACCCCATATATTTGAGTATATTTTCTACACTAATCTTATGGCTTTTGTAAGCACAGACGGGGTTAACAAGGGGTGTGTCAGACTGTGTGGCCTTGCCATTCACATTAAGAAGTATCTATCTTAAGGCAAAAGAAGAATTATGGAAACTCAAATATTTCACCATGCAAAAATATATTAATCTTTAAAAAAATCCACTAAAAGAAACCAAAATCCTCCAAGATATTATAACTTTGTAACTAATCTCAAGCTTCAACAAGAGCCAAATATCATCTTTCAAAAATCCTCATATAATAAATAAACCTATTATTTATCTAGGGGTCAAAAATCCATGAAGGTACTATACTCTACAATGAATCTAAACACAATGTCCTTTGCCTTGGTAGGCAAGGCCAAGGACAAATCTCTCCACCCAACAAGCACAAATCTTCGCACCAAAAACTCTCTCCACCCAACAAGCAAAAATCTGTCCACCCAAAAATGTCTCTACCCAACAACAAGCACAAAAATTTCCACCAAAATATCCTTCCACCCAACAAGCAAAAAATTCTTCAGCAACAATTCTCTTCACCCTTGACCAAAAAATCTCTCCATCCCCACAAAGCAAAAATCTCTCCAACAAAAGTGCACTCCAGCCATCAAGAAGCAAAAATCTCTCCAATTTTCTGACAAATTTCCTAAACAAAAAGGAGGTTAGATTTTTCAATCATAAATTTAGAATGGAATATTAATTATTGCTGTACCATGCTAAACAACTCCAATTGAAATTATCCATTTTGGGTTAGGCAAATAGCCCCAACAATTGCCAACAAGTTGAATGGAAAAATTGAAGCTTTAGGGTTCACACTTTTTGTATCATCCCATGAATGGGGGCTATCACCTTGATTTTAGAACAAAATATGTTCATTTCTTTTCAACTTGAACCTGTAACCACCCAATATTGTAGTACCTAGGCTGGTTAGGCACTAAGTAATTATTTTTGGATTTGCCAATTTTTTTGAAAAAAATCTACTGCCATGCTGAAAATCTGAAAAAAACTCTCGAAGCACACTAACTTCATTACTTAGTATAGAGCCTAATTGTAAAATATTATCATTTTACTGCCAAAAATATATGACAAAACAAAATCATTATTTGGCACCTTGGTACTGAACCAGCCCGGGTACTTGGGTTATCTAAGTATTGTTTGTGTTTAGATTCATTATAGAGTAGAGTAGCTTAATGGATTTTGGCCCCTACTATGTAGTAGGTCTATTTTGAAACGAGGATTTTTGCAAGATGATATTTTGGGCTTGTGTTGAAACTTGAAATTAGTTATAGAGTTATGATATCTTGAAGGATTTTGGTTTCTCTTAGAGGAATTTTTTGAAGATTATATTTTTGCGTGGTGAAATATTTATTTGAATTTCCATAATTCTTCTTTTGCCTTAAGATACTTTTCAATGTAAATGGCAAGGCCACAGTGTCACACACACACCCCTTGTTTTCATTCATTAATGCATTGTGTATACACTTAAGGAGGAGGTCATGGTATGACTCAAGAAACAATTGGCTTATTAAGAGCATCTCCACCAACATTCATTCAGTATGTGATCATGCGTTGTAAATCTTGGATGAGGTTCATCAGTCAAACCCAGTGAATGTACTGGAAGTCTGCTGGAACCCTAAAAAAAAATGCACAACTTTTCAGAGCCCTGGACGAGCCCTGGAACAGTCTAATAAACACACTCAAATCATATTTATGCAAATTAGCCTTCAATTTAAACACTACTTTACCTTCATGTGCATAAATTTATAAATGTACCAAAAAAAGTTTTGACACCCAATTGAAATTTATTGAACCAAATATAAAAGACTTTGATGTAAAAAAAGACAATTAAATTACTTCACCAATTGAATGGTTTCCCACCTTGGATTTGCACCCCTTTCGTAATTGGTCATTATTTACTCACCATTAACTTGAGTAGTCAATTGCCCAACACACCCCCGGGTTTGACACACATCAAGTTCCATTAATTATTGGACCCAATTACAACTATTGGAATGCCATAAGATGTAGTAATATGACCTGATGGATGGTGAATTCAACTCATGACCCAGTCTTGCAAGGTAGCTCAAAATTTTGATTCACTTGAAGTATGATCAAAACAAAATTATGTGTATAAACATTGTGATATTAACACGTATTGGACAAGCCTTTTCCAATTTTTGGCATGGGACATGGATATGTCGATAGCCATAAGCACAATAACAAATGATAAGGAGCTCACATTCATTTGGCACATTTTGCCACAGTGATACTTCGAGGCGAAGCTTGTATGTGATGTCCTGGGAAGATAGGTATTAGAGATTTGCCTACTCTCCATGGTCTGATTCTTATGAACATTTGGAGATACATAACAACAATTTGGAGATACATAAAGAATCATGAGTGTGGGGGCACTCCATCCATTGTCATGATAGATATGAAGGTAGGTATTTTGGATCATTCATTTTCAAATGAGCATTATCAGTCCATTTTGAGTCAGAATTCAACATTACCACGTTGTAGAATGCGCCATTTCTGAGATAATGTGTAATTACCAGAAAAACAAAAAAATCTGTGTAAAATATGAACAGAATGTTTTGTATATTTATTAGTGTGTGATCTACTCCCTTGAAACGAATTGTTGTGGAATTGTGCATTCTGAGGTCTATAATTGGCTGCGAAATTTAACAAAAACCTCTACAATACAAATACCCCCTAAGGGTAAAATTAGAGTATAAATAATTTATTTCTAGTCTCTTTTAATTGGAGTTGCTGAAATATCACTATTCTTATTCTTATTATTGTTATTAATATAGCATTACTTTCTTGCATATAAAACACAACACAAAATGCAGTCAACAACAGATTGAAATGAATGCAAGGTTAGGGTCATGCGAAATGAAAATTTGTGTTTCAGTTTTTTTTGTAGACATAAATAAGAAGACTGCAGAAGAGTATAAAATCAAATTGATAAATTAATTGCATTGTCCAGGCAGGAATTGCCAGAGAGAAAAGGCAACAATTGCAAACAGATAATGGAGAAGAAGAAAAGTAGGCTAGAGGAAGAAACGGAGAGGGACTTGGGTTTGCAGCAAATGTGAGTGGCCAGTGGGTTAGTTAAGTTAATTGCTGGTGCGGGGGACATCGAGTAAAGGAATTCCTGTGACTGTAATCTCTTGACGAGGGAGCTGGAATCCAATCTTCAACTCTTCCATCAATGCCTTCATGTGCAAAATCATGTTGCTTCTTCGTTGCCATCTCTCACCAGCTTCCTGGTTATGGTACTCAAATAATGGATAATAAAAAAGAACAAAAGGACTGAATGGTGTCTAATGTGAATTCATCCAGGGTCTCATGAAGGAGGACTCACTAGTGTCTAGTGTGGAATTGATTTATGTGAATTGAGTTGCATGTTTGTTTTCCAAGTTTGAGAATCGGAAAAACCTAAAGAGAACAAGCATCTAACAATTTCTTTTGTGGGATCTTAAGCCAATTTTTAGGTTTTATGTTGTCAGATACGAGCCAGGGATGGGTATCTGTCCACCCACTCCATTCTTTTGTCAATGAGGTTGGAGGGACAGAGTAGGTTTGCAAGAGGGAAAGGTAGGTTTGTAGGTACGTATGAAGGATTCAGATACACAGACACCACTACCTTTGTTATATAGATTATAACAGAGGAGATTTGAATTGTGGGGTTGTGTGTTCAGGAGCTGTACCTGGAAGTTGAGATGGTGTTGCATCCAGAGTGACATCTTCATGCGGTTGGAATCCTCAATATCCTTACATAGCAATCGGAAAGTCGGATACCAGAACTGAGGAAGACTCTCGATGTACTTTCCCATTTGCTCCTTCAGAATGCCAATCTTCTCCACCGGTGTTGTTGCATGGATTTGGAAGTCAATGGCATCCCATTGATCTGGGCTTCGGTTGTAGTTGGAAATGGGTTTTGATGCCAGGATTGAATTAGGGTAATACACCTTCTCGTTGGAGCCACTGTGTTTATAGCACACATTGGCAAATCAGGGAAATCAAAAGTAGGAAAAACCTATTTTAATGTCATGACCACACTTCTTTTCAGAACATGAAATCCTAATATGTTGTCAGCCTACATTGATTGCTGGTCAGAGTTTGAGAGTACTTTGTTACCTGAGAAGAATGGTGTTGAGGATATTCATCTCCTGCAAAAAGAGAGCCACAGGTGATTTGTTAGTCCAACCAGACTAGTGCAGAAGCTGGGTGTCAATGTGTGGGAGAGAAAGGGAGGCAAAGCAGGAAGGGTAGACCTCAACGAGTAAGGACACTCCATCAACCAGGATTCGGTCGCCCACATCAAATGGGTGCACAATGAAAAGGAAGATGAGTGACTCAAATGTGTTTCTTGCTGCATTGCCGAATACAAACACAGAGGGAAGCAAGATTGAGGAGAAGGCCACCAATAGCTTTTGAGTGTTCACGCCCATTATGAGCAAGCAGATTGTGAGCAGAATGGCCAGCATGAGCTGCACAACCAATATGAACCAAGAAAGTTCAAAATCTTTGGAAATCCTTAAAAAAGCCTTGCCACCAAAGTTTCACATGATCAAAATGCTGCTGTCATCTGTAATAGCATTTGAAGTCCTGGGGGTTGAATTGAATTGTCCTACCACATCCAGCACTCTGTGAAGTTTTGCAACCACTGTCCGGTTGTCACTAAGAGTGAGAGACAATGCCTTGCGCTCCTTGTACACATTAACCACCCACTTCACTAGAGCCTTTTTTGAGATTGTGCCTTCATCTGATACTTCAAACAATGCAAACGCTTTCATTGCTTTGTCCTCGGGCAACATTTCCACAAAGTTTTGCAGTGACAGACTTGTCTTCCCTGGCTCAGCAACATTGTAGAAAATCTGTATGCAACATGCACTTGGATGTCTGATGAAAAGGAGCATGATTCCTATGGGGGTCTCTCCATCAACCATGAATATGGGGAAAAAATAGTTCTTGCCAGTAAATGGGTTATAGGGGGGTGTAACCTGCTTAGCTGCAGCCTTAGCCTGAGCTTCACTATCAATTTCCCAATTAGCAGACAGCATTGAAGAAAATGTGGTCATGTTGTGGGTGCGCACCAACTTCATCAATCTCCTTAGAGTCCATGCTGACACTGTCTAAACCATTTACACGATTCAGAAGCAGAGTTTTGGAATGGTCACTTATGGGTTCTAGCATGAAGAATGTGTTGATCTATTATTGGTTTCTTCAATGACCCTGTTCCCTTGTGGGGGTTATTTGGGACTTAAAACTTTGCAAATGATAAAACTGGCTAACACATCAAGAATGTTGCCAAATGGACACAAGGCCAGCAAACTCACATCTGAAGTCAACTCTTGCAGCTTGTCTTGAGCAATGATGACCTCTGCAGGACTTGTTGTGTCATTATTTGATGCAGGCAACTCATTAAAGTTCACTTTCTTGTGGCCAGCAGGTGAACCTGATTCCCCATACACATTCAACCTATTGATTGGAACTTCATGCAACATATGTTAAGTACTTCCTGCATATGAGGCTATGCTTGATAACCTATCCTGGTTGAAGATCAACTTTTTACTTTTAGGATATTGCAGAAAGTTGTCAACAGTTGTGTTGAAAGCTCAGACAATATGTCTGCAATATCAAATGGCTGGAGTTCAAAGTGACCTTACCTGCAGGATCACTTGGTGGTGAACTTCTTAGAGAATTGCTCACACTAATGGAGTGCTCATGCTCCCTCCTTTCCTCCTGTGCAATTCAAAAAATTTGCATACATAAAAATTTTAAATTATTCATCATGAACTTCATGTCATAGCAGATCATTGCAATGCCAGTAAACAGCAGATTAATCTATTGGTTTTTCTGAACACATCATTATTCCATGCCTCCACATAATTCTCTTACCTGCAACTCCACATCAGATGTCACTGGTTTTGTGGGCTGTTCTCTGCCTCGTAAACCAGGGGAAGACTTGGAGGATTGTTGTGAATTTGTATGCCCTTGTTCAGGCTCCTGTAAACCAGTTAATAAATCAATTCCTCTCCATCAGCAATGATGGTTATGCCAGTAAACCCTGCTGCCAGTTTGAAACAGATTTATATGGAATTCATTTCCATCAAAAGAGTAGACTACTGGCAAGTGGATTTAGCTCACTGTAACATTTGCCAGAGGCCTTGTGTCCTGCTCACTGTCAAGGTCATAAGGCCATGTGAAAATATCATCCCCTTCTCCAATCTTTGGATGTGAAAGGGTCTCTAACACATATTGATGAAAGAGGGAATCCTGGATTCGATCAAAGTATGCTGCACGGTGGAAGCTGTTAGCTGCTACTTTCACAAACAAAACTTTTGTCATCCAAAGCAACGAGGCTGTGAAACAACACCAGAGCACCTGATGATTGCATTAAAACCCAAGCCCACACATATCCCTTCATAATGTCAGAATGGGTACTATGGTGACAAGCTGCAAACTGAAGGGAGTCTATATATGTTTTCCACATTGGTGAGGCTCACTGTTGTTGCCACTCTCACCAGTTCAGACACATCTTGCTGGGTGAGTTGCAGCAACTCATTGGGAATCAGTCCCTTGGGAGTGCAAACATGGTCTACTGACAGTTCCTTCACAGTGTAGAAAAAGTTTCATTTGAATGAGTGAGTACCTTGGTGATGACAGGAACAGTTTCCTGGTCAGTGTTATTCCTGAAGATTATCTTCCAGGTTGCAATGACTAATGACAACCAAAAAAAATTCTTGACAGCATGTCGCAGCCCATACACAAAGTAGAGCACTCTCTTTCTCAGCAAGTAGTGGTGCTCTATCAAAATCACCAACAGCTACATGCACCCCAAAGTCACCATACCCATCTCCAGTTACAGTCAGATAATCATTGTTTACAGAGCTCCCAAAGGATTCAGGCTCTCTGCCTAGGCTTCATCTGGGGTGTGATACCCACAGCAGAAATGGTTCATTTGAAGCAAGAAGAGAGGTTTTCGATGGCTTGGGTGGTCAGGAAGTAGAGAGAGAAAAGACACTCAGACATTGCAGAATGATGCAATGTAATCTCAGCATGCAACACAGAGTTGCAATGATCTGTCTAAGACTTGGTTTGAAGGGGGGCTGTTTACCTTGACAGCAAATCCAGAAATTAGGCGACCGCATGCCACCACAAGTGCAAGGGTAAGCCATTCCCAGAGAACTAGGTTATACCAATACACCTTCCGCAATGACTGGAGACGAACCGAGCAAATGAGCAGTACGCACACAACCATCAAGCTAATCCATTGCGTCCACTGAACACATGCATTGCTTGTCTCCTTCCAAATCTTGTATTGTGGGATGGTCTCATCCCCCAATGGATCAACCTGGTCACAACCCAAAACATTGGCACTCATACGGAATTCCTCAACTCCAGAGGACTTGTGACGCTCTCTGAAACAGATCACAATACCTTGCAGAAATTCAGAAATGGGTACTGTAAGATTATGCTTGCCTCTTCTTCTGGAATTGGGTGATGACTGGTGGGTGCAGCAGCAGCAGCTCCTCGTGGAGTGAAAAAATTTGTTGCAATCATTTTGATCTTGCCTATAGGAGTGGCTGCAGCGAAGGAATGAGCAAGACTTTCAGGAGGTCCTCCTGCTGCTGGCATTGATCTGCGCCTGGTGAGCACCCCGCGCGTGGTAAACAGGGGAGCCAACTCTTGCTCTGGTGTGATTCCCAGTCCTACTATAGAAGAGTAACGTCGCCGACTGACGTGCTCCGTGACAGCAGGAGTGAGAGGGGGCGGATCTTGGAGACGGGTCTTGGGACGTGCAGTCAGTGGCCTGGGTGGCTTCCTGCATATTCTATTCATGACGTGATACATCCTCCCCGGAGAATCTGTTTGGATAGGAGTGTTTTCGTGACTGTTGTTCTGATATTTTCCGTGCTGCAGAGATGGCTCAGGTCCATTGTCAGCTTGCAGCTCTTGTGGTAATATCAGTGCCTGGAGGTTTGGTTTCCGAACCTTGCTCTGCAGCGGAGGAGGCGGCGAAGAAATCTCAGGCTGCGGCCGGTGGTCTCCTGACAAATTGCTTCCGCTGCTGCTTGCAGGTCCTGCTGGAGTAGCAGTGATTTGAGGCGAGCTCTCGACCTGCAGCAGCTCCTTCACAGAATTCGGTGGTATAGACTCGTTCCATTCATGAGACTGATCTTCGACGTCTTCGCTTCCCTCGGCCAATCTTTTGGTCCTCAAGAGAGGGAGGGACGATTGGAGAGTGTGCGCGTCGGGGGCGCCCATGGGCTGGTGATTGAAAGAAGCAGCCGCCGTATTCATCGTACCGTTTCTGGCGTCGTCAGCCGCGGCAGATGCAAGAAGAGCCGTAATGATTTCCCTACTCACAAACGCTTGTGAGATGCTGTCTGAAGCTGCCTGTTGCTGTGAAGAATCTGAGCCTTGCTGCTGCTGTGACGATGCATTCAAATTCTCGTCTTCCGCAATCGCCACTCCCGATTCTAGCGGCGCAAAACTGTCTGGTTCTGCCATGGTTCTTACCGCTGCTGCTGCTGCTTCCTCACTCGGATCAAGTCACGCACATCACAAGGAAATCAACATGCAAGATCACTGAATATAGAACACTCTACGTACCACCGATCCTTCCAACGATTTGCAACGAGGATTCAGATCGGATACTGTAACAATCGTAGCTGCTCTTGACAATAATAATACGATTCTTTCCCTCACGCAGGAGCACTCACCTCTCTTGTTTTCCATGATCACAGACTGTTTCTCCACGTTTGACAAGGGGACGAGGTCGATCATGTCCTTCCTGTGCATGCCTGCAGCAGATCTTTTCTCTACTCCAACAAGCTTCAGATGCGTGATATTATGTACTGTGGATTCACAAGCAACGCGCGCCAACGAACTCCTCAAACTGTAGTCTGACAGATCTAGAGAAAATAAGCGTGTTGTACAGTAGAGTATCCTCGCGATCTGCAAAGTAATATCCACAGATCTGCATGGAATCGTAAGCAGCAGCAGCCTTGCACGACGACAATCATGACCTCAACGACATTGAATCTTTCTACTTCGAGAAACCACAGGCTAGTCTTCTGAACAAATCAAACTCCTCTGTCAACAATCAGTTCCTTCTGAAAGCATTTCAGATTCTGAACCAAATGCAGGGCTGGGGCAGCAATTGTCGCTGTTCGCAACGGGAGAGAACTCCTCTGAGGAAGAATAGCAAGAAGCGTCACAGTACAGGAACCGTGTCGATTCTGTGCATCATCTAGAGAGACTCAGGCTCTCCTCCTCTCCTGGAATTGGATCGACATTCAGTGTAATAATATATCAGTTTTTTCTTGAGAATTTTTTCGGATTCATGATCTAAAGGCAAATTTGTGACAGGCTGCAGCAGGAAAGGGCAATGCGAAAGACGGAATGATATATCTACGAAGGCTTGCTTGCAAGATCTTATAATATCAGTTCCCAGGATCATTTTTGGAGGTCACAGGAGAGGTGCAGAAGAGCGGGAGAAGAGCAAACGCATTGCATGCGACGCACAAGGGAGTCACTAAGTACCTGACGATCAACCTTTGACCTTCTGCATGCATCATGCCGCCGCAGATCCTCATGTGTCTCCACCGATCTCAGACATATCTCCACCGATCCCATCATCCTCACAACGCTTGCGCTGCCTATTTGTATGAAATTTTTTTTCTATACTGTAAATCGTGGAATCTGCTGCAGAGACTGTTCTGCTTTCTTCCGCCCTTGCTTCCAACGCCATGGATCCCAGGCTGCAGTCATCATGTATAATAGACAACACCGCTCTCTCGCACAGTTAAGTTGTCTATCATTGGCTGATCTGCAACTATTATGTTTCTCTTGAGGCCGTCTGCTCTCTGATTTAATTTCGTCCCTGAGGCTAAGATTCTGAGGATCTGCAACTATATTTACCTTGAGACTCTAGACTGATTTTCTTCCCCAAGATCTGGAGGCTTAGATATGCAACTTACTTAGAAGTCTGTAGAAATCCTTTTCTTCTTGCGCATCATCAATCATGGAGATGACCTCTCCTGGATTTCGCATCCACACATGATGAGCTCACCGTTTTTGTACAATTCTTTCTTGAAATATTACAGAACGTAGACACGTTGACGCACTTCTCTTCTGTTCCTGCTCAAACATTGATGTCTTCACAGAAGTCATTAGACAATTATGCTAATATTATTGCATCTGGAAACTAAAGTTGTACAAATCTCCAGCTGCAGACCTGTATCCTACAGAAGCAGCAACCTTCAACAAGTTCCTCTTTGAAAGAAAACAATCCTTTACAATCTCTACACATATCTATGCATCAAAGAGTCAATTATAAAGAACAGGAAAAGAGAATGAAAATTTTGATACAAGCCATGATGCTATCAAAGCTTCGTATGACTATTTAAAGTTTTAAAATGCCATTGCAACGCCTAAGCAACCATTCGTGGACAATTTTGTAATGTTTTCAAGTTGTGATGAGAGCTTTGGGGAAAGAATTGCAATGAAATTGGGGAAAGTGCACAATTCGGTCAATATAGAAAAGAAAAATCAAAGAACTAATATTATCATGGGAAGTTCTATATTGTCTGCACACAATTTTACAATGGGAAGAAACATTATCATGATCTATATATCGGACCTCTCAGAAAAACCAATGCGCATCACATAATATGTAATAGCACAAATGAAGTTCTAAACTGCACTAGATTGCAACGATTAAGGAACCATGAACAAGTGCCATGTTCTCAAGACTTTCTGATGTCGCCTTTTGGAAAGATTTGCAATGATGTTGAGGGAACTGAAAAAAAAATTTGGAAAAAAATGAAGATCAAAAGCTTTTCAACATCAAAACTAGTACATTGGCACAATACAACATTGGGAAGAAACATCACTTGTCGACATCCTCCCCCAAAAAACCCAACACCCATTGAACATAATATGCATGCATGAATGAAGTTTTTAATGCAATTATTACAACAACCAAGCAAAGCATTTTGAGACAAATTTGTGAAAAACCCGTAATCTAAAAATCCACATCCTCCCAAGAAACGCCAACAACAATGGTCATCGTGTATGCATATGCATGAATAGTAGTAAATGAATGGAGTGTCATTGCAACAATGAAGCAACCTTTTCTACATGAATAGTAGTAAATGAATGGAGTGCCATTGCAACAATGAAGCAAGCTTGTCTAGACAATAATAATGTTTTCAAGTTGTGATGTGATTTTTTCATGAATTGCAATAAAATTGTTATAAAACTTGAGAAAATGTTCCAAAAAAGGAAGTTGAAAACATTGGAACTATATCACGAGGGTGCATTCATAGTCAAAGGACCCATCTAAGGAGTTCAACACACTCTCTTTAAAATTACAATTCCATACTTTTGAAACATCATAAAGGGAGCATAATAATTTGGATTGTCAATTTTTTTTTTGGAAATGAGTTCTGTGACTTGTAAAGTTTTAATATTTAAAATTTCATATAAATTGATGATGTTTCAAAAGTGATAAAGCATTCGAAAACTTTTGGGTGGATAGTTTTTTTTTTTTCAAACATTTTTTTGAAGTTGAAAACATTGGAACTATCACGAGGGTGCATTCATAGTTAAAGGACCCATCTGAGGAGTTCAACACTCTCTTCCAAAAAATTACAATTCTATACTTTTGAAACATCATAAAGGGAGCATAATAATTTGGATTGTCAATTTTTTTTTGGAAATAAGTTATGTGACTTGCAAAGTTTTAATGTTTAAAATTTCATATAAATTGATGATGTTTCAAAAGTGATAAA
>Ga0116231_10007461_pt1 | contig 19999 bp, 15 predicted proteins | sample S1TSphgellanicum_2_FD_89695 | JGI IMG/M metagenome (GOLD analysis project Ga0116231, IMG submission 89695) | Host-associated microbial communities from peat moss isolated from Minnesota, USA - S1T2_Fd - Sphagnum magellanicum MG | ecosystem: Host-associated > Plants > Peat moss > Unclassified...
AAGAAAAAGGCTCAAGGGGAAAAAAAAAAGCTATTGACCAAGTAAACTGACCCCTAGGGGGCAGTTTCACCCCATCCATGAAATCCCATGAAATCCCAGTTTCATCCCATGGTTTTCATCGGATCACACTGGGCCAGAGTGATTTAGCACCCGCCGGCGCACCATCCATCCACTGGATGTTTGAACCTGAACCTCTCCCGAGCCAGGTCCATCAGCTGTCAATTGGGTAATAACTGTCACAGAGATCGAAATTCCCAAATCAAAAAATTCCTCAACTTATCCGGGCCCCCCCTTCTACAAAGCACACCACAAGGAACGGGCAGTGACTGGAAAAATTTTCCAGGCACTGCCCACACAGACAGACAGACACCATGTTTGCTTTAATATATAAAATAGGTAAAAATTAATAGCCACCAATAAAATAACCAACAACAACCACCAATAGAATAACCACAAATAGCCTATGGTAAAATAACATATAATAGCCAATAATAACATAAGATGAAATAATTTTTAATAGCAAAAAAATAACCAACAATAATTTCACATAGTTGAAAATAGCCTAAGATGAAATAACTTAAAATAACCAAAAATAATATAACATAGGTAGTATTATTATATTAGCAAAAATCTTATCCATTTATTAAATGTTTTTTTTCCCAAAAGAATGGTCATTGAAATGTTATTGAATAGTGATATTAAAAAAAATTGTTCAAATGATTTTACAATTTCAAAATGAAATAAATGTAATTATGTACATTATTGAAAAAAAAATTTAAATTTTAATCATTTCATTTGGACAAAATCTCAATAAAATATGAATTTTCAAAGTTTATGTTTTTGTAATGTTTGAAATGAAGTATTTGATAAATAGAATGCAATGTTACACATATCATTACAATTATGATCGTTTGATGGTAGTGGTGTTTGCTTTCATTCTAAAGGTCAAGGGATCAAACCTCACAGATGGTGTGTTTGTGGTCAATAGTGGTAAGTTGATTAAATATTCTCCTATGTGGTTTTTTAGAATAAGTGTCAATTTAAGTTGATTACATGGCCTATGTACCTAGGTTATGTTTTTAACGTAGGTCAAGTACTGACACGAGTCAATAATTCATAGGCTAAAAATCATGAAATTATTAATAATATTAAATCATTTAAATTTAATTGATTTCTGTGTTGCTTAGTTAATTAATTAATAAGTGAAATGGCTTGGTAAATTTGTTTCACTACGTACTAGTGGACCAATTCACTATCGTAACAATTGGTCCCCGTTCATTAGGGGGTTGATTAGTTTCACCATGGTAAAACTATCCACATTCATTCAAAATCTAATGAAATCTAGAGTGAACTAGGATGCATTTTGGTGTAGTGAGGGTTGGATGGAAGAAAAACAAAAAATTTAAAAAACTAAGTTGGAATGAAAAACTCATATTAACGAAAAAATAACAAGAATTGTAATTGATCCTCAAATGTTGTATTCTTAATGGAAATAATTTATCAACTTTGAAGCTTAAATATTATTGTCATTAACTTTGCATTGTCAAATGTTTTTGCACATGAAGACATGTAAAAACATTTTTTAGGAAGAAAAATGTTTTTAGATCTACTATAATAAGAATATCCCTTTTAAATGTCTATTCATAGAGATTTAAAGATATCATATTCAGTTAAGTAATGTCTATATACATCAAGAAGGATTATATATTTTACACATACAAATCTACATACAATATTTGTATAAGAAATGAGGTTTCTCTCTTGAAGGCTGTAAGGTCATTTCTTGGAGCTTAGCAATATAAATGTGGACTAAGTTGCTTCATCTCATTGTCATTCATGTCTCATGAAAGACATTACTATAATTACCATTTTTTCTTATGTTGTGTTGTTATGGTTTATATTTGTTTTTTGTTTCTTTTTTATCAAGCTTGGGTTGGTGTTACAACCAACAAAAGGTTATGCACTTTTAGGTTTGGAACCTTTAGGAATATGATAGGAAATATTAGGGGCAAGAAAAAAGAATGAATAAATTGCTAATGGAATTTTCATGCATTTTAGGGTTTGTGGATGCCATCATTTAACATGAGAAAAAATGAGGGACAAAAGAGAGGAAATGACTAATGTTGATAAGAAGATTTATTTTCAGATTTGAGATTATGGATATGCATATAAAACAAAAGGATTTTTTCTTAGAGTTTTTTTATGTGTCTCCTCCAATTTGTTATCATCCAAATAACATGTCATTGCTAAAGTTTAATGTAAGGTCATGACAAGGAGATGTTTTGAATGTAAAGAAAGAATGTGATGAATTCATATTATTTGTGTCATTTTCATCTATTATTTCTTAATTCTACAATAGAAGCCAAAAAAGAGAAAGAGGATGCCACAAAACTCCAAATTGGTGTTAAGGTGGGTTGCAATGGGTTTGGGGGAAGGCCATGTTATTTTGTTGAAATATTGTTGTTTAATTGTTGGATTTGATAATTCAGCAACGTTTTTAAAATAGAAGAGTTCTTATAGGTGGTGGTGACCTCACCATTCTAAAATTTGAAATAATTAATTGGGCAAGAAATCATCAATCTCAAATTTCATGACAATGAATTTGTTCAGCTAGTTTTTGTTTTTATTTAAAACCTCTAAAAAGGTTGATCATGAAAGGATTTGACAAGCAAATTTTGATTCAAAATTTTGATTACAATATTTGGTATATATAGTTCAAACCAAAGACATATCATGTGTAAACGCACAAGGGAGACCAAGTGAAGGTCTACATTTCAAAGATGTTCAGGTATTGATGCACCCCCAAGCTCCTTAATGGGGTCAATTACGAGTCCAAAGGTGAAGACATCGGAAGGAGAAGGAATTGGGGCGCACTTCTTAGCTTGTAACACTTCGGGGTAGAAGGGTGTGCTAGAGTTCCGGGATCGGATTAGGAAGAGTGACAAGCAATTTAATTATTCACATGAACCTACACAAACCAAAAAACAAGTTGGATAGTGCATAGTTGGAGCATTTTTGGTGCATGGATGAACCATGAGCAAACAAAGACTCACAAGACTCACCATGGCCCGGACTTAGGGGAAGCCACCACCTTCTCCCTTTATAGTATCCTCTGTGCTTAGCCACGAGGCCAACACCCAAATTGCCATTTTGACTCCCGACCATTAAAAGTCAAGAATCGCCCTAATTTCCTTATGTGTAGGTGGTGTGCCACATATTTTTGGAAAGCTATCAATGAGGGTTACAACTTTGCTTTAGACCTCACCTCAATCGGAGGTCTGAACACAAAATTTGACTCCCACCTCTTCTTTTGGCCATAACTTGTGTTTTAAGTAATCAAATGGGTTATCTGAGCCCATTTTAGACATCTACATTCCAAAAGCTTTTCAATGATATAAGGAACTTTTCAATCCAATGAATTTTGGCCCCTGCAATTGCCCTTTAAAATTTTGAAAATCCATTGGGATTCCAACTCCTAAAGTGGGAGCTCATTTGGGAGTGTGGGAATTCATTCCCTCACACTCTCTTGCACTCCCAGGAGTATGAAATGTGACTCTTAGGCTCACTCTTGGCCTATAACTTTACAAGCCCTTACTTTGGTTGCGAACCCAAGGCTAGGGTTGCGATAGCTACACATTAATGTTTCACACCAATTTTAAACAATTGTTCTAATGGTCTATTTGTTCTTGTCAAAATCTTGTGATATTCATGGTAGAACACATGGTCCATTATTTTCATCAATACTAAGAAGTTGTTGTCCATTTTCTTAGTGGTGAAATCGAGATTGGATGTTTTTCTTTGGGTTCAACACATCTAACAGACTTCATTTGTAAGTTTAAATGTTACAAAAATTCAATTGTAGGTATGTTGTTATAGATGTAAGGGGTGTGAATTTAATGTAAGGGGTGTGATGTAAGGGGTGTAGGTGGTGGTAGAAATGAATTTAATTCCTACAAAATTATTCCACATTACTATGAAAACATATTTGCACTATAATATGCACACATCCATAACTTTTGCCTTGATTCTAAACACACTTGACCTTGCAATTTATTAAAACACCATATTCATGGTTATTTTATATCATTAAAGTCTGTTCTTTAGAATACATTGTATAAAATCCTAAAGATAATATTTCAATTTGTTTCATTATATTTTGATGCTACAAAAAATTCACACAACAATATGAACATATAAATCACTACAGAAATCTGTACTTCTTTTTTTAATTAAAAATTAAATCAAAATTACAACAAAATTCCATGTTTTGCTGAAATGAAATCCAAAACAACAAAATAAAATATGTGGTATATCAAAATAAAATTTGTGGTTTTTTCTTACAAAAATACCTACAACTATAGTCACTTTCCTGAAATTGTGTGTCTGATAATGAAATCCTTTTCCCAAAATCTCCCATCTCTGGGTAGTCCCAAGTCACATCATCATGATTCAAAACCAAAAAAAATTCAAAATTCAAACTATAATGTCCGATGAGCAGTCCTTATTCTAAATGCCTTGTTCATCCAAATTATGTAATCATCCTACCCCCTTAACAAGTGGTTTCACATTGCAGTAGAAGGAACGACTAATTAAAAGTGAATGGGACATCTCAAAATAAGGATTTTGGGGTCTTCAAAAACTATAACAAGCTTCTTGGTAAATGTAAGTGTTGCATTTACTATGTGAATGGAGGTGGAAATCGGCATTTTGGCCTCCCTAACAAGATCCCCTAATCATTGAATTACTAAAAAGGCAAAATGCAACCTTTGGAACCTTTTTTTGGGCAAAACCATAAAATGTGTTTTCAATTTTTGTTTATAACGATGTATAATTTTGTGTCACCTACAACTTAAATAAATTTCAATTTTTATGGCATTCTAAGAAGTTTTGGGTGACATTTTAATTATTGTCAACACATATTACATATGTGTAAGTTGCCATAGATGGATTTCAACACAACACATAGGAGAATTCATTTTTATTACATTGGATGTTATATGTGACTAATAGGCATAATATTGTGCATGCACACATTAACATAATAAATACTTCATTCCTACTAACACACAAATAAGGAAAATATTAAATAGGCATATGTTAAAATGTGTATGAATCTCAATAGAAGGACATGCTTGGAAAACTTTTGATCATATTTTCAAGTTATGTGTTAACTACATGTAATATGTAAACACACATGTAGTTGAAAATTTAACATGTCAACCAATGAAAAAATTTCGATGTTGAAAACTATATAAAAATATAAGTAATGAAGTTTCAATGTTGGAGACTATATAAAAATATAAGTAATGCACTTTTGGGTTTAATATTATAGTATATACATTATAATTGTTCCAAACGTATGGTACATTTAATTTTGGGTATCAATTTTGGTTTTGGGTCCTACGATTATTATTTTTACAAAACTCATGTTTTGTAATATTATTCTAAAAATGATAATAAATTTCATTATTTATATTGAAGGATCCATGAATATATTTATAATATATATTGGTATAATAAGGCCATTGTCTTGTTTTACTAAATGAAATCATAGGTTGGTATTTTAAATTACAAAGGACATGATAGGCGATATTGTGTCATCTTGACAAAAAAATGGTGCAAATAATAAAGTAAAAAAAACTTTCAAGATATTACAAAATGTTTATGAAGTATCCTACAAACACTTGTACCTATAATTGGGACTTGCATATTTTTTTCATGTAAAAATCCATTGGTGTGTGGTTAATAAATTGATGCAAGGTTTTGGCAATCAATAAAACAAAAGACCTTTTTCTATGGAAGAATGTATCCCCCCTTTTTGGGTATTTGTGAGGGAACATGTAAAAACAAATGTATTAAGGTTATTTAATCTTTAAATAAATCTATGGATTTTCCAAAACCAAGTATTGTTAGATGCAACCAAATCAAAGGTGTTACGATGATAAAATTGTGGCAAAAAGTTCTAAAAAAAATTTCCATCAACATCACCACAATGTTCATATGTTATCATTATTCTTGTGTGTTGAGAATCAAATTTCGATGTGATTCAGGAGGTATATTGTAAACAAAATTATTGAAAAAAATTATTTCATCCAAGAAGGAATTCAAGTCCATTGTTCTAGAATGTCTATTTTTATATAAAATTATGTTTAGATTTTTGTTAATGAACTTTTTGGTCCAAATGTATGTCAAAAATTGTGAAAAGTGGTAGAGGTGGATCTCCTCAATGTGGCTATCCACACTTAGAAGATGAAAGCAATGAAAACATTTCAATTGATTCTCATCCTAAATCTAATGTTGTATGTGTGGAGATAGTTACTTGCGGATATTTATTGACATGAATAGTTTTCAAGCAAGGTTGTGTTAAGTGAACTTCTTTTGCACATGAAAAGTATCTAAAAAATTGTGCTATAACGTTAAAAGAATTTAATGGATTTTTGTTACATGAGCCTCCTCATTGCTTATGGGAATGAAAGGTATGGCATGAATGTAAAATGACTCGTGGTAGTGGAGTTAGGTTAAGGTGCCATTATTTGTTTCTCAACAAAATGTTTTATGAAGTTTGCATCATTAATTTCAATCAAGCTTCATGTTCTACAATGTAGGGCATTATTGGTATTTCCATCATGGGTTTCAAGTAAACTAGAAAAAATCCTTTTTCAATTATTTAAAACCTAGTCCTTTGTTTTTGAACAACATTTTGCAAGGCCTTTGTCGAAGTTGGAAGACTTAATGTTGTTAAAATGTCCTCTTGAATGTTTAGGTTAACACATCTTCTAGTTGATTCTTGTGTGAAGGGTTTTTTAGCATAATCCAAAAGGTCAAGAAAACAAACTTTCAAACCAAAAAAGGGAAAAACAAGAAAATAAGTGCTTAAGAAAAGACGGAGCAATAAAATAATTTTTTTAAAAAAAGGAAGAATAGTATAATAACCTTTCAAGAAGAAAAAAGAAGAACAAGAAAAACTAAAAGGGGAGAAAGTAAGGATAGGTAAGAAATAAAAAGGTTGGCTAGGATGTAGGAAGGAGAGGGTAGGTAGGAGGGAGGGGTGTTAGGACTGATTGTTGGGATTAAGCAAGCATGAAAAAAAGAAAAAAAGAAAAAGAAAAACTCACCCCAAGTGACATGGTCTTGATGTTGGGATTTTTTGGATGGTGCATTAGTAGGTGTTAGGTCACTCATGCCAATGAAACCCAATTCAACCTCATGGGGTCTAGGTGGGTTAAGAAAAAAACTAACATAACTATTTTCTTAGCACCTTGTTTTTTTTTCTTTTTAAGCTTGCTTTTTTGTTCCCTTTTTTCTTATTTCTCCCCCTATTTTTCAACTTTTATTTTATTTTTCCTTGTTTATTTTATTTTATTCTTGTTTTTCCCCTCTTATATAGCAATGAGCTCTTAAAGTAAACCATTGTTTTTTGTTCAGTTTGTTATGGAGTTCGTTGATTTGTTTTTAGTGTTCAAGGGGTGCTAAATAACTGTCAACACCCTTTTCTATCATTGCCACCCCTCCTCCAAGCTTCAATGGTCCTTTAAATTTAGTTTTGTTTTTGAACAAGGAGGAAAAAAAGGAAGAAGAAAATAGGGAAGAGGGGAAAAAAATAAATTGTTTGGTGAATTTTTTGATTTCCTTGTAGTAAAAGATTGAATTGTTTTGGTGCAGTGTGTTTGGAAAGCTAAAAGGTAAGTTACCATTTGATGCAAAAGTATTTATATTTGGATCAATTTTTTATTGTTTCAATAACCTTATCCCATTTTGAAGATCAATTACAAAAAAAAGTGATAATCATAGTTAAGTTTTTGAAATAACATGCAAAAATGTGATCATTCCACCACAATAACAGGAGCAACAAAGTCATTAATGATTGATGAATTCAAGTTTTGGTTCAAGCCTAACAATAAGTTCAACCAAGTCAAACATTTATCATAATAAAATGGTAGAACTTTTTATTCGTATATTTAGTTCTTATAAAAGACCTTTCATGTTATGGAAATGGGTGAGGTTTGTTCATTTCATTAGCATGTTATGGAAATGGTTTGATGTCTAATGCTATTCATTTTCTTATTGATTAAATGCACTTCTTTCCACATCTTTTGATCAATCATGAATTTTTTCATAGTTGGTCATTTTTTTCTTCACACATGATGTGTTACTGAAGTGTTTTGATTTCATTCACAATGATTATCTAAATTTGCATAAGTGAAACAAAATGTAGCACTTGCCTTCTTTGACATATTTTTTGCAAGCCTTCCTTCAATCATGAACCTTTTATCACTTTGGTTTGACAAGGATATCAAAATTTAAAAAAAAAAAGTTGGATCTCATATATTTGGATATCTTGCAAAATAATATCTATTGAATATTCAAATTTATTGTAAATAATCTATGTAAAAAGGATGAAATTGAATGTGTTTAAATTCACTTTCATACTCTTAACACAATAGTTTAAAAAAAAACATGGACACAACATAGATGCAATAAAAAGAAGAAAAAAAATAGGGCCCAAGCTTAGGGTTGGACCTTTCATATATCTAAAATGAAGTTAAAAATGTGATGATTAGGATTTGAGACAAAGGTCGCTTCAAATTATAAGCCTTTTGAAAAATTTCAAACCTAATGACCTTTACTTAATATTTGAATGTGAGTAGGAAATGGATAGTTTGTTTGAATTTCAATTTTTTGAAATCCAAATTTAAATTAAGATATTGTATGATATAATCTCTTAATTTTAAAATCCAACAAATATGATATAATGTTGAATATCATAATTTCAATATTTGACTTGATATTTGATTCAAATATAAAAATAAAAATGAAAATGTGCCTTTTCATATTTATCATCACAAACTTAACATCTCACAATTTAATTATGAAAATCATGCAAAATTTGTTCATTCATAATTCATATGTTTCATCCATTAATATCATACATTGGAAACACATTTGACACATGTTAAATTTGTGATGATGTTATGTATATTGAAATAATTTAATAAATTACCTCTTTCATTCAAGCTTATAAATTTAATTTCTTTTTCTTTCACATGAAAACATTGACATAAATAATGATCAATTATTGAAAATCATATAATACCATATATACAAGAAAAAAAGAAAAAAGAATGAAAAGGGAGGGGAGACATAGATTTTGCTCAGTTTGGAATCTTGCCCAAAGGAAAAGACAACATTACAATTGGTCTAGTTAAAAAAAAATTGTACATAAATAATCAGATTTTAAATTTCTGGAAAGGAAATAAATCTGACACCTTGTGGAAGCCTTATTTCAAAAGTTTTAGTGTAACGCTTTTAGAGCATCCCCAGCAGTGCTTAGCATGGGACTGCGCAAAAATATTTCTCACATTCAAGTTTGGTTATTTCATTTTTCACAACCCTACCCATACAACTCAAATTGAGACCGCAAATAGGTGGGAGGCTACTAGGTAGTACCAAACCACCTGGACCAATCATTATGATGGGCCAATTAAAAACAGGGAACACCAGTCAGATCATATTTATTACACTCTTCTCTAGCAGGTGCACAGCTGTGCAACGCCTTTTTTTTTATAAGCCTCAGCAAACTGTGCTAATATGTAACAGCAAAACTATTTTCCTGTGCGAAACCGGCGTGTTTTGAGTTTTCTTCGTCGAATTTCAATGTGCAGGGTCACATTCTCAGCAAAGGTGAGGACGAGCATCTCCACCAACACTCAGTGTATGACCATGCAAAAATATTTTCACATCCAAGTTTTAGTTACTAACTTTTTTCCAACCCCACCCATAAAACTGAAACTGGGAGTAGTAAGTGGGAGACTACTAGTAACCAACCAGTGTTTTTTTTATTGGCGAATTTTCGCAAAAAGTCGACCTGAAATATGTGATTTCGACCAATACAAAGGAATTTTCATGGGGAAAATGGTCCAAAATCGCCAAATTTCAAAAATAAAAAAATTCAAATCGCCAGATTTCTACATTAAGTTCGAGTAGGTAGCCAAGAATATAGCAGGATCCTGGGTTTTTTTCTACTTTCATATCTGGCAAGTAGACAGAATTGGCTAAATTAGTTTCTGGATGGTCGCCACCTTGGCTGCTACATCACAAAATCCTCTAAAGAAACTCTGCTAAATAACAAACCACTTGGACCAATCAACCTATCTAACCAATTTCTGAAATAAGGAGCACTCAATAAATACGATTTGACTGGTGTTTATCAGACACTTCCAGGGCTCTGAAAGCTGTGCATAGTTTCCGGGTCCTAGTAGTCTTCCAGTGGATTCAATGGATGAAGCTCATCCAGGGACTCCATTGCAGGGTCACAAACTGAACATTGGCGGAGATGCTCTTAGTAACACACGAATTTCTTTTCGCTACAAACAAGAAACTAAAACGATCACAGTGAGATGGATGACAAATGACCGTCGATGGTTGCAAAATCCGTTTCGCATCCAACGGTGGACGACCTAGGTCTAGTTCCCAACACCCCTTGCAATCTCCGCGTTGTTTTTGTCACCCATTCCGCCGTTATGCATTCGACCGCGGGACATTCGTCCCTTCCAGCGGACGCCGACTGCGAGTCGCCTTCTCGTCCCTGCCCGCCGGCCGCAGACTCCAAAGCTGCGGCGCCGTTGCATAGCAAACCCTCACTTCGTTTCTCTGTGCCTCAAGGCACAGTCGCCGCTGCTGCAACACTACCATCGCGACGCTCTCCATCGCCATCATACCCCCTCTCCTTTCCGCCAACGGTATGTCTTCTCTTTTGTCGCTGCTGCTGCTGCTTTCGCTGGATTTTCGTCTTTTCGTGTAGTCTTTTGCCGCTGATTTGCAATTAGGGTAAAACGGTTTTCAACAAGGAGTTAACGAAGGCGGCTACTCCGTGCGTGTGTCTCCGCGCGCACGCGCCTGTCTGTGATTGTTTTTATGTATACTGTGTGTCTTTGTATGTTATTTTTTCATTAGCTTTCAATAGTTTTGGTTTGTTTTCTTGAGGTTAGATGTACGATCTGCATTGAGAGATTCGTCTTGGTTGACGCTCCTTGGCTTCTGTAAATATGCCGCCGGTTCTTCGATGAATTTTTTTTTTCCTCTCTCTAAGAAGTGAGATATAGGAAGCCATGTGTTTTGTGATCGCAAGTGTGCTTCCTTCGTTGTTGCTACTCGTTCGACCTTCAGCGGTTTCTCCCGTTGTTGAGAAGCGGCTATGACTCTCAGTCTCTGTACCTTGCATCATGTCTGAAATGTTCTCATGAGTTATGGACAAATGACACTTTGACACAGATGTCAAGGGAGTTGCATATGGTTGTAGATCGGAATACAACTAGTTGATCGTTTTAGAGATCTCTTCCAGTAAGCTCTGGAGACAGCTATTCATGACGTCATGTTGTTTTTCCAAACGCGATGTTTTGCAATGTGCTTGAGTGTAGTGTAGAACTTCAATTTGGCAAGTAGAGCTGGAAGAGCTCTGAGGCGAGGTTTCTAGTTTCTATTGACTAACTGGTGACTGGTAAGTGTTGTGCAGCAGTTGAAAAAAGAGTATGGCAGGATCTGCACCTGAAGGTACCCAGTTCGATGCTCGCCAGTATGACGCCAAGATGGACAGCATGTATGTGCAGCTCTTTCTTGCTGTCCCTCATGTTTTTTCTATTTCTGCCTCCACCTTGAAAGCTTGACTTACGTTTCACAAGAAGCTAGACTCATTGTTGTGTACAAATCTCGAGGGATGAAAGTGCTCCAGAGATGGTGGTCTGCAGAGTTTTATGTGCTGTATGTTCTGACATTCATTTTGCATGGTGGTTTGCCTTTGAAATGCGACATTTGCACAGTCATTTACTTCGTTGTCAGACTGGCACATGATGAAGAACTTCTTTATAATGTGCATTGTGCAATTTATGTGCCTTGTATGGTGTTATTGTAATAGATGGTCAGTTCTAGATAAGTGAGGCAGTCTGAGAGGGCGCAGCATGGCTCCCTAGCTAAAGAAAAGAATTATTAATCAAGGAAAGGAATGCAGATGAGACACCGGTTTCTGATAGTTCCTTCTCTTGGCGTCAAAGCTTTGTGATGTTCCCTACTGTTCCTCGAGATTTGCAAGCGTGCTTAATGGACTTCTTTTCTTCGTTTGGCAGCTTGAATGGTGAAGGTGATGATTTCATCTCCACATGGGATGAGGTCCATGAGACTTTCGATGTCATGGGCCTACATGAGAATCTTCTCAGAGGCATCTATGCATATGGTATGGGACTTTCTCCAGCAGTTGAATGAATGGGTTCCTAATTTGTTGGTTATGTTGTGCAGGATATGTACATGTCACTTGGTAAAATGGTTGGATTGATAGCTTTGTGTCTTTGATAGCTTTAGTGGTCTGTGTCTATTAGAGGGAACACTGTTTGTTTTGCAGGACCTGCAATTTTGTGGGGTCTTTCCTATGGTTATAGTGCACATAAGTGAGAACCATCAGGTCCATGGTTTACAGCTGAATGTTGAGAGGGTTTTTAACATGAATGTCAATTGGCAAACCCTACCTCATGAAGTTCACATGAGGGTTATAGGTACTCGTTTGCTAATTCTTTTCTTTCTGCTCTGGCAACTTGTTTGAACAGGTTTTGAGAAGCCTTCAGCCATCCAGCAACGTGGTATTGTGCCATTTACACAGGGTCTGGATGTCATCCAGCAAGCACAGTCGGGCACAGGCAAGACTGCCACTTTCTGCTCTGGCATTCTCCAACAACTGGATTATAGCCTGCTGGAGTGCCAGGCCCTGGTGTTGGCTCCCACTCGTGAGCTGGCCCAGCAAATTGAGAAGGTGATGCGGGCATTGGGTGATTACCTCCAGGTGAAGGTCCATGCCTGTGTAGGAGGAACTAGTGTGAGGGAGGACCAGAGAATACTGCAAAGTGGTGTCCATGTAGTGGTGGGAACCCCTGGACGTGTGTATGATATGCTTCGCAGGAATGCCTTGCGTGCTGATGCCATCAAGTGCTTTGTTCTTGATGAGGCCGATGAGATGCTGTCCCGTGGCTTCAAGGACCAGGTTTGTATCCCTTTGTCCCAGTCTGTGACTGGTTTTTTTCCCTCATTTTTTGAAATCTATTTTTTTTTGGCATTAAGAGATTGAAGTTTATTCTGCTTTTATGTTTTTACTGGATCATATGATCTCTGAAGTGCACATTGCAGTGGACACTACTGTGATATCTTTTTTTGAGGCATCTTGCTGCACTAAGTTCTGCCAGAGAACTGTGAAAATTTCAGAAGGTGAACTTGCAGTTTTATTGATCTGAAAATGTTGTGCAATGAGTACAGATTTATGACATTTTTCAGCTTCTTCCACCAAAGCTGCAAGTGGGTGTGTTCTCTGCAACAATGCCACCCGAAGCACTTGAGATCACAAGGAAGTTCATGAACAAGCCAGTCAAGATTCTGGTGAAGAGAGACGAGCTGACCCTGGAGGGTATCAAGCAATTCTATGTGAATGTTGATCGGGAAGAGTGGAAGTTGGACACCTTGTGTGATCTGTATGAGACATTGGCTATCACCCAAAGTGTGATCTTTATCAATACCCGGCGCAAAGTGGACTGGCTGACAGATAAGATGCGGGGTATGAGTCCTATTCACCCACTGAGTCACTGTTGCTCCAAATGCTGTTTTTCACCTTTGTGGCCTGTGCAGAAAGTAGTTTCACGAGTGGCTCAAAGTACAATTGGAGATTTTGTTTAACTATGATGTTGTCTGAAGACTGTGTATGGATTGAAAGTTGCTGTATTTCAATCCTAAATTCATGCTTGTGTTGGACAGCTCGAGACCACACAGTGTCTGCAACACATGGAGACATGGATCAGAACACACGTGACATCATCATGAGGGAGTTCCGCTCTGGATCATCCCGGGTGCTGATCACAACCGATCTACTGGCTCGGGGCATTGATGTCCAGCAGGTGTCTTTGGTCATCAACTATGACCTGCCAACCCAGCCAGAGAACTATCTGCATCGTATTGGACGCAGTGGGCGGTTTGGGCGTAAAGGGGTCGCCATCAATTTTGTAACCAGGGAAGATGAGCGCATGCTTCAAGATATTCAGAGGTTCTATAACACTGTTATTGAGGAACTGCCATCTAATGTTGCAGATCTCTTGTGAGTTGAAAAAAATGCTGTTTGGTCTAGAGGGATAAGTGGTGGGGGGAAGGGGGTGGGCTCTGATTATTCTATATCCTCTTTAGTGTTATTGCAGGATCTCTAGGAGTGAATGGAATGGCAGCTGATTGGGAATTAGGTATATTTCTGCAAGACGGTGGGCAATTTGTGCAGGGTCTATTGCTTGATTGTCACCTGCCAGATGTAGAGGATAGGAAGGTCCTGGCAATAGATCCATGTTTGAGTATTGGGCAGCATTTTGTGATTTGCATTAAGGATGTATTTTGCATTGTGGCAAAATCTGACTGAGTCACATTTTTATTCTGTGGTTTTTCTTGGGAGATTGATTCTGCATTCTTGGTAGAAGGGATCTCTTGTTGTTGCAAAATTAGATCAGGCAGGGAGATGAGATTTTGACCGGAATTATACATGATGATGATAACCTATTGATGAAACCTAAAGAAATCGTCCCTTTTCCCAAGATTTTGATACACCTAGATGAAGGGATGATTGCCACATAAATTTGGGATTTAGCTGGATTTGGCTCTTGATGAGATAGGAAAGTAATAATCTCTTTATCAGAAATCTAATTGTTTTTTGCATAATTTCTTTTTTACAAGATTCAGTAAATATGTAGTTTTGAGTGCAAGACATTATTAAAAAAAAGGACTCCAGTCTAGATTATAGAGAGTACATAGGATTTATCCAGCTAATCTGTTCCATAGGTTCCAAGTTTAAACTGCCAATTCAGAATTTTCACATGTGAAGATTGAAAGGAAATGGAAAAAGTATTGTTCTGTGTGTTTCAATATATATCCAATTTTGTAATATGCAATGCTTCAAGAATGGTTTTCATACATTGAAGTTGATGATTTATCTGTCTTGATAATTCAAAAGTCGTGAAATAATTCATTAAATTATTCAAATATGATTGCAAAGCATTGGATTGCAACAAACCGTTGAAATATAGTTGGGTAGTTGGGTTGTGAAGTAAGGGATGATTTATCTGTCTTCATAATTCAAAAATTGTGGAAAAATTCACTAAATCATTCAAATATAATTGCAAAGCATTGGATTGCAACAAACCCTTCAAATATGATTGGGTTGTGAAGTATTGAGCTGCCATGGGAATTAAATTAAAGCTTTCTGGTAGGCCTAATTAAGAAGTGGGTTTAAGCTTCAAATCGTTACAGCTGGCAGCTTGTTCCTACAAATCCCTAATGACACTTCAGCAGCACTTTTTGCTTTTAGGGTAACACTTTTGGGCAGTTCTTGGAAATTAGGGCTTAGTATGCGGTGGTGCCCGGACTTTTGAACCTATCAAATTGTAACAGCTGTCAGTTTGTTCCTACAAAGCCCTAAAATCTCATGAAGACACTTGGGCAACAGTTTTTTTTTTCTTTTTGGGCACTTTTGGGCAGCTCTTGGAATTTAGGGTTTGGTGTGGGATGGGCCCGGGTGTGATGATATTGAGAGAGAGAGAGAGAGAGAGAGAGAGAGAGAGAGTCTGGAGGATTTCGTTCTTGTTGCAGAATTTTTTCAGTTTTGTGTGCTTTTGATTTATCGGATTTGCTGGGTACGTAGGGAATTTGCGTTCTTGTGTCTGTGAAGATTTTGATTTCAGCGATGGTGTTGCATTGTGTTGGTGGTGGTGGTGGTGTTGCAAAGCGAATTCAGCTCTTGCTTCGGTTCCCGTGGCTATGGCAATCTTTACTTCCCCTTCTCATCATCACCAGTCTCATCATCCTTGGAGGTTTGTTTCCTTCTCCCTTGCTACATTTCATGAGATGGGTTTAGGCTCTAGCAAAAGTGCAGAATCTGCTGACAAATTTAGTGTTTCTTTCTTGTCTACTGATCCTGATCTCCAAATCCTTTTCTGTTGCTTGCTTGCAAATTGCATCTTGTTTTTGCATGAAGCTTAGCTTAACCTCCCCCTTCCCTGTATCTGAAATTCACCGTGAGAACCTTGAACCCCTAAACCCTAAGCCCCATCCATGTTAAACTGGAAGAGTGGGATTGAACTTGCTTCATCTTTGCATACACAGTTTTTGCATTCCTACTTGTGGATCACTTGTTGCATCTTCTTTCTTATCTCATATTTTACTGGGGTTTTGGTTGGTTTTCACATTTTTGGTGAAGTTGTGGGAAAATGGTAGTAGCAAGTTGGTGCAAAGGATGAAAATGAGGGGAAGATAATTGAGATCCAGAAATCTGTCAACCCCCTGGATGGATGTGCAGAGGCGAAATGGGTTGAGAGGACATTTGCAATGGTGAAACCTGATGGAGTTCGAGCCAACCACACTGATGCAATCAAAGAGCAGATTCAAGCTGCTAGCTTTGCAATCATCTCCCAGAAATGGGTGCATCTGAATGAATCAGCTGCAATCGCTTTCTATGCCGAGCATTCCAATAGAGCTTTCTTCCCAAGTCTCATTGATTTCATGACAAGGTACTTTACTTTCGGCTTGTCTTCCTGCAGTGAATTCAGGTGTGACTATGAAAACAGAAAGAAAGGATTCTGACAGTGTTTGTGGGAGTAGTGGCCCTGTGTTGGCTATGGTGCTGGAGAAACCAAATGCAGTTGCAGAGTGGCGGAGTTTGATCGGACCCACAGATTCACAACAAGCCAGGCTTGTTGCTCCAGACAGGTGTTGCGTTCCTTCTTTCTAATTTTAAAATTTAAATTTTTTTAGCAAGTTGAATGTTGTATCTGTTAAGTGACAGATGGCAGTTTCAAATCATGTGGGTCTTCTGCTGCTGCTCTACATGCAAATCTCCAAGTTCATCTGTGAATGTGGTATGCTCAAATGTTATGTAAATGGGTGAGGAAACAGCATAAGGGCGAGATATGGGAGAGACAAGCAAAACAACTGCGTGCACGGTTCTGATTCACAGGAAGCAGCAGCTCGAGAGATATCATTTTTCTTTGATGAATATCATCAATCAGGTTGGATCTTCTTGAGTTTGCTCATCTTGGTTGGAAATGTATAGCTAAGGCTGTTGTTGTTGCATGTTGTTCATTGCTCTTACATGGCCACAAAAATTACCTTTGCTGTTAGTGTTTCGTTGTCATTGGGTCTTGCTCATGAATTGCTGGATCTGATGACACTTTTTGTTTTTATACTCTAAATTCACTGTTTGAATTATGATGCAAGGTGTTCTGCTGTGCTTTGTGTGTATGCTTTATGTTTAAAGAGTTAGGCTTTACGATGTGGCCTGCATTCCTTGCCATTGTCCACTTCTTTTGGTTTCAGTTTTAGTACTTGTTAGATCATTCACTGGTTGATGATGGGTTGGTTGGTTGGTTGACTGCTATGGGAGATTGGTGCAGAAATGAAGCCAGATGCTAAATATGATGATGAGCTGTGATGCGTAAACTTGGGGGGATGATCAACATTTTTTGCCTAATGACTACTTCAGGCACATTAGAAAACAAAGGGCCAACCAAGCCCAATCTCAAGCCAAGACTCTCAATATCCTTTCAGCCAGAGTTTTCACTATTGGCTTGGCTTTGGCTTTGTTGATTTTATACATGGGTTGCTTCTAGAAGTGCCAAGAGTTGTTGGTAAACATCAATAGACAAAAAAAAACACACTAATTTATTGTGCACATGCACACATACTTGTGTCATATGTGGTGCAAGTAAGAGTAATAATGCACATTCTCACAAGTAGAAAACCAAACCTAATTATTCAAAAGTCCAAAGACAAAAATTGCGATATCTTAAAATTGGCGATTCATTATTTCCCCAGGAATTATTTTTTGTCACAAAAGTTGGGTTGAAGGATTGCAAATTGAATGCTGGACAACCAGACTGTTGTTGGTTTGCTATTGCAAAACCTTGGCGCTCTCTCTGAAGACTGCTACTTTATTACTTCATGATACAGATCAAAACCTGTGTAATTTGCAATAAATTTTGGGTTCTGTAAATTGATGTGTTTTTGGTTTCCATCAAATTCAGCAAGTTAATGAGCAAGAGCTACTTTGACTCTCTTCCATGATACCCATTTCTTTGCCAGAAATTTCTGAACACCAATTTGGTTTTGGTGCCAAAATTCTTCGCCAGAAATTTCTGAACCCCAATTTGGTTTTGGTGCCCAGTTTCTTTGCAAGAAATCTCTGAACATCAATTTGGTTTTGGTGCCCAATTTCCTTGCCAGAAATTTCTTAACACCAATTTGGTTTTTGATGCTGAATGAATTTCTTTGGCAGATGAGAGAGCCCCATGGTGGCTGGCTGATGAGGGGGAAAATGTGCTGCTGAAGTGCTTTGTGTCTGTCCACTGATGGGTTAAGCTACTCCCATACCTCAAATTTGAGTTCAGTCAATATGGATTTTCTAGTGCAAAAAAGTCCTGGATTTTGATTCTGGTTGTATTGGTTTTCTGGTGCAAAAAAGCCCTGAATTTTGATTCTAGTTGTGTTGGGGTTTCTCCTCCCAAAAAACCCTCAAATTGGATTGTAATTGTGTTGATTCCCTGGTGCAAAAGAGAAACCCTCAAACTTGATTGTAGTTGTGTTGGTTTTCTGGTACAAGAAAAAAGCCCTCAAATTTGAGATCAGTTGTGTTGGTTTTGGGTCCAAAAGAACCCTCAAATTGGATTGTAGTTGTGTTGGTTTTCTGGCACAATAAAGCTCTGAATTTTGATTCTAGTTGTGTTGGTTTCCTGGTGCAAAAAGATGCTCTTGAATTTGAATTTGTCCATGTGTTGATTTTCTGGTGCAAAAAAGCTCTCAAATTAGATTGTAAATTGTGTTTGTTTTCTGGTACAAAAAAGCCCTTAAATTTGATTGTAGTGGAGTGCATTTCCCATTGAAAAAAAGGCAATTTTGGTTTGATGTTGAATTGCATTGGGTTTCTTCATGCAACAAGAAAAGATTTCAATTTTGATGTTGAGTTTGTGATTCATGGTGCAACAAGAAAAGCCTTCAATTTTGATGTGAATGATGGTGGTGGGTGTTCTGTGGTGGTGTGGAGAAAAAGGACTGCGTTCAGTTCTCTTTCCTTCAAGACATGCTCCCAGAAAAATCAGGATCTGTGAAGAACAAGGGTCAAAGGGCAGGCTGGATTCTAGCCCTTGCCAAGTGGTGCTGGCTCAATATCCTTGGGGCTTGAAATCCCATGACCCATTTGCTTGAAACATTTTGTTGTTGTTGCTCATACTTTGCAGATGGATCCACAATTGTATCCATGTTTCTGAAATCTGACAACCCATTTGTTTGAAAAATTGTGGTGTTGTTGTTCTTGCTCATACTTCCCAGATGGATTCAGATTTATATCCATGTTTCTGAAATCTGACTATTGTATCCTGGGGCTTGAAATCTGACAACCCTTTTGCTTGAAACATTGTGTTGCTGTTGTTGTTGATAATTTGCAGATGGATCCACAATTATATCCATGTTTTGGAGATTGAATCCACAATTGGATCCACAATGGTATCCATGATTTCCAGATCGATCCACAATTGGATCCGCAACGCATGACATGATACTTTTGGATCCTCCAAGTCTCTTCTGTCAATGCTATGCAGCAGCACAGTTTTGGGTGATACAATATTTCTGCAGGATGATGATGCAACAAGACCAAGAAGGATCTTGGTTGCCATCTCTCTCTGTCTCTCAATCTTGATCGTCTCCAATTCTCAGTCTGCAAGGTGCTGGAAGAATTCATGTGCATCCATCCTTACAGTTTTTCTCTACAGGTGCTGTTAGTCTGTCAAGTTCTGCAAGAAGGGGCGAGAGAGAGAGAGAGAGAGAGAGAGAGAGAGAGAGAGAGAGAGAGGGGTGGGGTGGGTGAGTGGTGGTATGGTGAGGGTGACGCTCAATCTTTGGCACGGTAGTCTGTTGCTGCTGCTGTGTCTGTTGTGTCGGGTATACA
>Ga0116231_10007462_pt1 | contig 19994 bp, 11 predicted proteins | sample S1TSphgellanicum_2_FD_89695 | JGI IMG/M metagenome (GOLD analysis project Ga0116231, IMG submission 89695) | Host-associated microbial communities from peat moss isolated from Minnesota, USA - S1T2_Fd - Sphagnum magellanicum MG | ecosystem: Host-associated > Plants > Peat moss > Unclassified...
CATCAACAAAAGAAAAATAAACCATACAAGCAAGAGTAAGGAGAAAAACAAATAAGAGAAATCAAAACCAGAAAAAATTTAGGTGTTTTAAAATGTAAAACCAAAAAGCAACAAACCTTCAACTTCTTAAATGTATGTTATTCTTGAACAAGGGTTTCCTCAAAGGTAAATGGTCGATCACCTTGTGATTCATTAGATATTGTTCACTAAATTGTCATGCTTATAATGTCATTGTTAATTATGTCATACCTACAAAAACACAACAAATTTAAATCCAATATAGTGACATGTACAACATTTTGAAAAAGAAAAGCACACAAAAAAGACAAACACAATAGTTGCTTACTTTGAATAACTTTTAGGGTCCTTATGGCTAGAAATTTTCATACCATGTTTAATAGGAAAAAGAGTGTCATCCATGCGAATGATTGCAACCTTTTTCCCAATTCTATTGGTTACATTTTTTGCTTTTTGGGCTAAGGATATCTTCAGTTAGCCATTTGTTAAGAAAATGCATAGTGTTTTTCCAATGTTTGTTCTCATGAATCATTCATTTCATTAACTAATCTTTATTTTTTGAAGTAAAAAAATAATTAAAAAAAGGATGAAGACAAACTTTTAATCACTTAAGTCTGTGTTGCATTAATGTTTTAAACATTCCACCACATCTAGATATAATAGTTGATTGTTGAACAATGATGATTAGAGGAACAATGATCAATTGTAAACCTCCAATTTTTATTGGAACCTTGTGAATACCTATAAACATATAGACATTCAAATAGAAATCAACAACAACGTACCAAATAACACAAGGCAACTTGCATTGCAAAGCAAAGAAAGTAACGAGTAACACAAGAAAAAGAAAATGGAAAGGGGATAAATCATACATCAAGAATTCACCAAATTAATTGATATGCAATGAGAAGTCCATGTCATCAACTTTCCCCAACTCAATGGCACATGAATTATGAAAATCATTGTGTTAACCACATTTCTTTCTAGAAACGTAATAATATATTGAAATTGTTTATTTTTTTCTTTGATTTCAAATTACCATTCAATTTCTTTGGATTTTTTTCACTAATTACATTTTGTTTGTTTTTATAACTTTAATTTTGATGTTATTTCAATTTCCATCAATAAGGTTGTAATCCTATTTTTCATTGCTACAATTAACTATTATATATTAGATAAGCATTCTAATTCTTCTTGAGAAATATAAATACATTTTTTGACTATTGGATTTGCAAAAGTCTTTTGATCAAAGCTTGTGACAATGGTTGTTGTTTTAAGTTTTAATCCATATTCTCTTAGTATTTGAACTATGAATATAATGTTTTTGAATTATTGTGTGTGTGTTTTTGCACATTTTTAATGTGCATTTGTCCATTTTTACTATTTTGCACAATTTTGACCATTGCTTCAATTTAAACTATTAGTAAGGAAAAAAAAATGGAAAAAAAATGTGCATATGTTTTTAAGTTGGGTAAAACCCTCTCCCTCGGGCTTTACCCTCCACTAAAAGTTCAAAACCTAAAACCCCAAAGCTTATCAAAATTTGATTTCATGACAAGGCACTTGATAAATAAATTTGAGAACTTTTTACCAAGTTAGCATACCATAATTAAGTACATGATTCCATCAGTTTTTTCTACTTTATGAACATGCCATGTATGTTGATTAAACACTAAATCATTTGGGTATATTCATTTGAATGGGAGCCAACGGTGCATCATTTATGATTGTTTATTCTTAAAATATTTTCAAAATATCTTTAAAATATACATTTATAAACTGAAAAAAAATCTAAAAATTCCTTATGATTAAAAAATATGTTGCACTATATTATTATGTAAAATTTTGTTTAAAAAATTTCTTCAAAAACATTTCATTTCAAATCATTTACGAATCATTTAAGAGTCCATCAAATAGTGAAAAACATAGTTATAATATTTTAGGAATTCTTTTGAATATTATATACTTATTATATTCATTCAAAATCATTCAACATCTTTCCACAATATATTTGAAACAATGTTATGTAAACACATTAAAAATATATGTTACATTAACATAAATTTTAACACTAAAACATGAAAAACCAAACATTGGTTACACATCCATTTGCTTTTATTAGCTTGAATGTACCCATTTAGTTTTATTCATATAGTAGTCCATAGGACAATCCCTCAAAAGAAATGCCAAATGAAATGAAATTTCTTGAACCACCCAATAAGCTTATGACTATATATGCATTGCTCCCATTTCAAGTTCCTCCATAGGCCTTGTTTACTTGGTCTTGCTTGTAATTTGTTTATAATGTTGATTGCCAAGTCCCAAGTGTGTTGGGCTTGGCTATAGTTCAATAATAAGTGCAATTATGCTTTTTAATTTTAATTCCACAAATGGACAATCTTTTTGTAGAAGTTGACTTACTTGGGTCCTCCAACAATTTGCCACCACAACTTGATGCCAAAATGACCAAATAAAAACACTCTATTTTTTTGCTTTCTTTTTTTTTGCTACACTTGAGACCATCCAACTAGTGTGGTTTTCACATAAGCACCTACTTTGGTTTTTAAACGTGTGCCCAAAAAAATTCAAGTTCATAAGATGTCCTTGTTTGAATTTTTAAAATGTTGGGTTGTGTAAAAATATATGGAACATGTTTGTAAAACATTTGATTCAAATACATAGCAATTGGTACACAACTTCTTGAAATATGTCATTTTTAAAAAAAATGTTAGTTACATTAACAAATTCCTCCTTCCTTTACAATAATTAAATGGCTTAGAACTAGTTCAATAGTTGATTATTGAACAGAACCTATTCCAATGTTCTAAAAAAGAAATGGATATTTTGAACATTGTAATTATTGTACTTATAAGTTGGTAAACATCTCTTTTATGCCTTGCAACACTAGATTGATGTAAAGATGACATCTATGCATAACACATGTATGGAAAAAAAAATCCAATTTAAAACGTAGGGTATTAATTATAAAATAATACAAACCCACAACCTATGCACATACAACTTCACACAAGTCAAAGCCCATGTGTAATATTTATTAATGGGGATAATGCAAGTATGATTAGTACCTCTCTAGTTCCCTTTTTACATCCCTAGTTATTGCTAACCTAATTTTGAAAACAACAACTTTGCATGATTTTTAATATCACAAGCATAATAATAATCAAATACTCACAATAGTTAAAATCTCATAAAGTCATGATGGTATGTACTATGCATTAGCTTGTAACTCATGTGTCTCACTATTCTTATGCACACCAATTTATGTGTGTCCAAGCTCCTATGTGCCTCAACCCTTGTGTTATTCATGGTTTGGATAGTTACAAAGTGAACCTTAGGAAAAAATGGGCCTTCTTTCAAACTTGGAAGTAGCATAACACCATTTTAATATATCAACTAATGGTATGGTGCCAAAACAACCTCGTAGGTATGATATTATATTGTTAGTTATTGATTTTTGTCATTCACAAATGATAAAAATTAATTTGGGTTTTGACATTTGTCATAATTTCTTAATCAAGTGTTCATGGATGTGTCCAAATTTTTAATTATCAATTTTGGTATGTGTTTCCATTTTCTTCATTGGTTATTTTGGCATTTGGGATGTGACATAAAAAGATTTTGTGTAAACAAAACCCAAATCCCAACCAAAGACTTTGAGGGAAGCGATTTCTCTATTTCAAGTCTAAAAGTTCTTAAAGAATTTAGATTCTTCACTTAGTAGTTTCCTATCTAAAGAAGCCAAGTATTTGAGTAATACTATGTTATCCTTCGATTTCTAGGAATCAAAGTTGAAGTTTAATTGTGAGACTAAATAGGAAAGAAATAATAATATCATTAGCTTAACACCTTCATGGAATTGTTAGATTTTAACTTTGGTTGTGTAACTAAAAATAAAAGCATTTCTCCCATTCAAATTTGGAATGATTGAAAGAACTTGTGATTAAACTTCAATAAAATAATTTCTTGTTGATTATAGGATTTGATCAAATTTTGCTTGAGATGATAAAGAAAGTTTGAATTTAAAATTAGCTTTGACAACCCACAATGGAGAATTATGGTTAGATTCTTGATAATAACCAACCCATTTTCATTCATTAGCAACATTTTACTTTGCTTGACCAATTTAGGGCTAATTAATTATAACGTGTTGAACTAATCCAACCCACATATGTCCTTCAAATTTGAATCCATACATGGAATTTACTTCATCAAAGGTAGGTGGAGAAGAAATTCATGGCATAAAGACTATTTGGATTTATGAAGGCATTTAAAATATAAATGGGTGGTTTTATTTATTGAAATCCAAACCTCATTGCTTTGAATGAAGTGGTGTGACACAAAATTAGGGTGATGAAACCGTAATGGATGGAAACATATCACATCAATTGTTGGAAGTCGAAAAGTGACAAACTTTCAACAATTGATGGTGTTGGGAGGAAAGGCACTTGTGGACAATTTTTTTTTGCATTTTTGTTTTTTTGTTTCTTGTAGATTATGTGGGACAACATGGTTATAGTGATTTCTAGTTTTGATAGTGTTCGACATTTGGAGTTGTCTAGTTATTCTTCATTTTTAGTGCGTGTGAACAATTTTTGCGTTCCGGTTTAGAATTATGGAGTGCATGAAGCAAACAATATATGAAGGAATTCCATAAACGTTAAAAAGAGATGTAAAGTTAAGTTCCTTCATATGGTTGTTGTTTTTTATTTTTGTAGTTTATTTGGCATTGCATGTTGCTAGAAATTATACTGTAAAACTTCAGCATTATGTGGATTGGGGAAAAATGCCCTTCTACCATGAATTGTCCTTTTTTTTAAAGTTATGATTTTTTGTTGTGCCATGACTTTTAGAGGAAGGAATGTAAGTTTAGAATCAAACTTTTGGGGTCATAATTCAAGAAACAATGAAAAACCCTAGGGATTTTAGGAGTGGTCAAAGTGGCAATTTAACTTGTGATATGTTTGGGGGATTTAAAATTTTTGTGGGAGATGGGTTGGTCATGTTATTTGAGAATAAAATACCCACCACATTGGAAACTCTAAAAAAAGATTTTGTTTTATAGAGAAATTTATTGTGTCATGGGAAATTTTGTTGATAATCTGTTTAGCATATTGTTTCTTCTTTGTCCAACTTCTTAAGTTATTGTGTGTGAGGATATGTTTCATCTTACCTATGTGGGAACAAATGTCATGTGAATTGGGAATTTTAAGTTGTGGTGTATCAACATGTGTTGAATTACACATTGTGTCCAACCTTTTGAGTTATTGTGTATGGGGATGTGTTCCATTTTGCCTCTATGGAAAATAATTTCATATGAGTTGGGAAAGAGTTTTGTAACTACTAAAATTGTCACAAAGATGAGCAATGGGTTCAATGAGAATGAAATTACAGAATGTTGATCCCTAATGACCTGTAGCTTAGATTTTTGTGGTAGGCATCAAATATCTAAACACTATAGGATTGACACTTTCATGATATTACTTGTTCCTTGTTTATGCAATTCTAGAGATTCTGATTATGACAATTAGGCTTTGCATTTAGAGCCATTCATTTCCCATTCTTTTTAGTGATAGTGATCCACCAAATTTCCCCTCTTTTCCAATCTAATAAAGATGAAGCTTGAAAAAGCTTGATTTTTTTCATTAAGAACTTCTATGCACTACTAAAATTTGAATCCATGTATTAAAACCCTTGATAGGAGAATGTTTGGGTAACATAACATAGTTGATTCAAGCTTTGTAATGGCTTGGCAAAATTGGTAGTGTGTTATTGTGTCTTGTATATAAGTTTGAAGACCAACCTTCTAAAGGCCCCATTAATGGTTTAAAGTGGAGGTGTTTGTGTATCGCTTTTGCAATAAACTGCACTTCTTCCCAAAGGGAATCAAATGAAAACAAAGATGACATGGAAAAATTAAGGTAGATGTGAGCATTCTTGTGTTGTTCTTCTTTCCATTGCTTTCTTCTTAAAATACATGTACATGGTTTATTGAAATCTTGATTTATATCAAATAGATTCAAAGGAGTTGAAGACTGATTTTTGTGTTGTAAGTTAGAAGAGAAAAAAATCAATTGACATTCACAACAATTCCTTCTTGTAAGAATGATTTTTACAAACACAAATTATAAGAATGATTTTGACAAACACAAATTAGAATCACTCCAAAAAAAATGAGTGAGATTTTTCTACAATTTAGTTTGCTTGGTGGAATCTCATCTTTTTGGGACAAAGAATAAGAACAATAACAAAACCCCAACCCATAAAACTCACAAAACAATGTGGAAAGCTTTGAAAAGCATTGGAGAGGTGCCAATCACATAACCACCACAACAAAATAACAACCCACAAAACAAACACTCCAAACTTTGAAGTGCTTGGAGAAGTGTTGCCACTTGATAGAAGCTCATTGTTGCTTGCAATGGGCCAATAAAGACACACAAAACAAATGACCACACCATCACCACCACCACCACCACTTGTTGGTGAAAAGCTTTTATGGAATTAAATGAGCCTTAATATCTTGTGATTGCAAATTGGTCACAATGACCTTACAATGGGTTAAGGCCAACTATGACCTACAAACTCATCAAAACTGGTTTTGTGATGGAATGCTCACTTCAGATGGGGGGGTTCGGGGTTCAAATTTCTATGAGCCAATTAGGAATGATTTGGAGCAAATTGAATCCTTGAGTTGAATCAAGCCTTGGACACTTAGCTTGCATCTTGGTTCTCCAAATCATGAGCTTTCCTTTTATGCTCTTTTTGTTTTTGGTCTGAACCAATTGATGTTCCCCTCAAAAAGGTGCCATGTAGGGTTTAGCCTAGATTTGCCACTTTTTCGGTCTTGGCCCCCTCATTTAAAGGCCGTGGGTCCAATCTACGATTCTTAGCCAGCAGGATTGCTCTATTTCATTGGACCCTGGACCTCGGACTCTCATTTAAAGTGACCATTATTAGTCTTATTTTAGGCTGCACATGTCCTAATTTGGAATCGTGCAACAATTTTCAGCATACTTGGGTCAAAAATTAGTACTCGGGAAGTGAAGAAATCACAAAAGGAAGACGAAACCGAGAAATCCGAGAAATCGTCAAAATAACCAAAGAAGATCGTCAGCCTAACAATTGTCTCGGGGTGACCGGGTTAGGCTATTGTGCCCGATTGTTCTTGTGAAATGAAGAATCACAAAAGGAAGAAGAAACCGAGAAATTACCGAATAACCAAAGACGATGCGTTACCCACCCGGTTATTGGGCCGGATTCTTCTTGGGAAGTGAAGAATCACAAAAGGAAGAAGAAACCGAGAAATTGTTAAATAACCAAAGAAGGTCGGTCGTGAGCCTAACAATTGTTTTAGGGTAGATGCGTGGCGCTAGAGAAACCTCGAGCACCGATAATGGACCCCACTTTAAAGTGAAAATTGGTAGCACCAAATATCATGTGCTTTTATTTTCCAATACAACCAACCAACTAACCAAAGAGCATCAAACTTGACCAATTTTCAAATTGTTTTATAAAAAAAAAGGTCATTGATTTTTAGATTGGGAAATCATTTTTTGTGGAGTTTATGTAGCTTTTGGTTAATGAAAAGCACTTTGAAAACTTTCCTTATGTGAAAAATAAAAATAAAAATAAAAATAATAAAAAAATATATATATATGGTGGGTACCTTATAGTATCCATGAAAGTTGAATGCTACAAAAGAGGTATTATGTGTAAGGTATTATTATGCTTAAGCTTCTATGCCTTCTAAGGTGCGAGAGATCCTTCGCACTCTTAAGGAGTAAGTAAGCATGAGAACCCGTCCCCCTCCTATACCTCATGATCTATATATGTTCAATTTTGGCCTTTTGATTTATAATCGGCAAAGCCCTAGGGTGGGGAGGGGGGGGATGTTCCCAAAAGGTGGCACCTTGGGTGAGCCCGTTGGCTAGTTATTGCTTTTTTTAAAAATAATTTCCGGGTAGGTTATTTTTTTGAACTTTTTGGGATCCGTCAGGTTATCAACATCAATATTATTTTTAAAAATAATAATTAGATAGGTTATTAAATAACCGGTTAATAATCATCTATTCTCTTGTTGGTTGAAATTAAAATTAAAATTAAATATTAAAATTAAAAAAAAACCTTTTGTATTTGTGTATAAAGTTTGATGACTTACCTAGATGATAATTGGGTCATCCAGGTAGGTTATTAAAAGTAAATAAAAATTCAATACCAAGCAATTATCAAAAAAAAATTAATTACCAACTGGACCACTGGTATTATTACTAACCGACTTTGTATGTGTTGCATGTATCATTACGATCATTTAAGCTTTTATGATTTTATGATTTTATGATTTTTTTTTTGTTTTTTGGGTTAATCAACTTTTAACTTTAAGGCTAAGTTTTTCATTCATTAATTTTTTTCCATTTGAATAACTTTAGAATTTGAAGCATAAGTAGATGTTCTAATTTTTTTTTGTTTTTCATTTTATATGGTTGATCCTAGGATTTGGGTATTACATTTCATAGAATGACCTTGTATGATGCAATATCTTCACATGAGGACCTATGAAAATCATCGAATCTTGATTCAAAATAATTGAGTGATGAGCTAATTTGAGAACACAATACCCATATCAACTTAAAACCACAATGTTTAGAATTTTTGTGACCCACATGTAGGTATTGTGTTGAAGTAATGACTTTGTCTTTTGTAATGCTTGCACATGGGTTCCAATGAAAATGATCCACTTTTAGTTCACAATTGTTAATTGAATATACAATCCCAAGTTGCAATATTCACATTTTTTCAAATTGGGTTTTGAAAGGATGATAAGATTTCAATTATTTAATATTTATTTTGTGACTTTTATACAAGTATTGCAAAGTTTTTTAAAAATGTTAATATATGTTTCATGACCCATATGTAGGTATTGCACCCAATTCCAAGAGCTTAACGTGTATTGAATGACCATATCATAGTATTGGATATTTTCCCTTACACCTTGGGGATTTTACAAAACATTATATAAGTATTACTTAAGAACATTAAGCTTTTACAATGTAAACATGAAATTATAGTGTATCAATGAAGATAGTTTTGAGTCCAAGACAAAAAAAGGTTTATTAAAAATCAAAATTATTTTACTATAATTGATTGTTATAAGGGATGATGTCCTCAAATGCAAATCCTAGCTTCTATATAAATGATAGGTGAATGGAAATTGTCAAATCTATAAAATTGTGTCAAAATTGTTCAATACATATAATCTTACTCACACTCTAATCCCTATCTAGTGGAAAACCCTTTTTAAAATTATAGTCCACATAACCCATCTCATGCACTTGGCAATAGGTTGATTTCACTTTTGCATCATTTTTGGCATGTTGGTGAGTATAAATAACAAATGTGATGACATTCTAGCTAAAGATAGATGATGGTTGTCATGCACTTGTCCTTATTCGTCCCCCGAAGTTTACATTAAAGTAACAACTCATAATTGACATAGGCATTCCAAAAAACCCTAAGCCAAACAAGAAAAAAAAACAAAAAAACGATGAGTATGAGAACATATCATCCATGAATCATTCAAATTCATGGAAATCAATGACCATGCTAATTTTACATATTTGGGTTCTTATGTTGAACTTTCATTCTCAATACATGCCATCCCACATCATTTCTAGGCTTTTCACATATTTGCATTAGGTGGTGGAAATGAAGGTTTGTAGGTCCTCATCATTTTCAATGTGTGTGTGAACATTGCATGGGATGCTTTCAATACCCTAAGACTAAATGCCCAAGATTTGCAAAAGTTAATTAGAAGCTAATAGCCCCAAAGGGAGGTTTTGCACCTCAAATTTCCCTCTACAAGAACTTAAAGTGATCCCATTTCGCATGGGTTTTCGCATGAGTTCAAGCAATCACCTTTTGGTCATTCCATTGTTAGATCACATACACATCATTTAAAATACATGCATTCATTCAAGTGTGGTTGTTGTGAAAAGGGCCCCATTTCACAAATCAAAGGATGGCTAAATTTTGCTTTCTTTGTCATGAGGTCATAACCTTCTTGAGGTGTTTAGTGTACAACTATTTTGTAGCATATGCAATGGAACATGTGCTAACTTTGCACGATCACTTTGACCCCACCCTAACCCAATTTGAATCCTCTTAGACTATTTTGGGTGTTTGAAGGGTTTCATGTGTTCTTTTGATTTGCCCCCCAACTTGAACCAATGATTGAAATTAAAATGAAGAATCATTAGTTTACACTTGACATTACTATCATTGTGGGTATTGCATAAACCTTATACCCTCAACTCTATTCGCCCCGATCATTTTCAAGTATTGCACAACAAAATAACCCAAAAAACCACAACCTCCATTTCATTGCAAAATGAAATAAAGATTGAAGTTTTTCTCTTATAAATTTGATGATCATAACTTACAAGAGAAAACATCACAAGTATGAGGTTAAAAGATTGAAACCAAATGCTCACATTATGTTTTAAGTTTTTTTCATAAAGGTGGTGGGAAAAAATCCTAAGACAAATGATCCCTCATAAATAAGTTTACTAAATGTATAAGCTAAATAAAAATTAATATCATTTTTTTTTTTTGGGTACACCCTAATCATCATTTTAAAAATTGAGTTGGATTCATTGATTTGATGGGAATGCACATTCAAATTCAACACAAAAGTAAATAATGCTACTTGAATTACATCATTGGAGCTAGGATATTCAACTCTTTGGGCCTAATGATCCTTTTCAACATGCATTTGCAAGTCAACTTAAGATGCATATGATGAAACATGCTATTGAACAACAATTACAACTCTTTTTAAATTTCCTTCCCCCAACGTGGTGTAGATGGTATTTTTTCCCACCAACTATGGGGTCACAAATCCTTCGCACCCACATAAAAAAAAGAAAAATAGAAGGTAGAAACAAAAAAAATTTAAAAATGAAAATGAATTTTTTAAAAATGAATTTTTTTTGTATTTTATTTTTCATTACCCAATTAAAATTTCTTTCCAAACCATTTTTATAATTTAATTGAATTTCCAATGACAAAAAATACTCAAAATTCAATATCTCTCACACCTTAAGTTAAAAAAATCAAGAAGCTTTGTTAAAGTTAAATTATTTTTTCAAACATGGGGGGTTCTCAAAGTAATAGGGTTTTAATTTTTTCACAAAGGGTTGTTCAAGTAGTGATTATAGTTTAGGGATAAGGTTGTCAAATAAACAAAAAAGAATGCAATTGCAAAAAATTGCATATATTTTTATTTGAAAACAATTATGTGTTTAATGCATGCCTATTTAGTACTCACATATGCAACAATATGTTTCCTCATAATTGAACTTTTTCACATTTGGTATTAGACAAACCATCAAATAAACCATTGGTTTGGTTGAACAAACATATGATTTCAACATTATAGATTACAAATGAAAACAATCTTGAATAATGCACATGACAAATGATAAAAAATGAACTTGAAAGACCTTTAAAATAACAATTCCAATATAATTAGATTGATGCACAAAAAGACATAAGCAATTAACACATAAATTTAACCTTTGTTGCAATTTACAACATATGATTCCAATAACATATGACCTTTAAAATGAAACAACCTTGATCTCTTAAAGCCTTACACTTGACAAAAAAATAATGAAAGACAACAACTGTACCATATGAATGACAAAATTTACAAAAGATTTTAACTAAACACATATGATTTCAAAAGAAAACTAATAGAATTTATAAAAACCCTATAACTCCCAACCTTAATTGAACCCACATTGAAGACCATGGGCCATTCATTGGTTCAACCCATTTCATCATAGGAATTACAACAAATGCAAGGTAAAGAAATATTTTACTCTACAACACAAAGTGGGTTTTCAATCTTTAGCTCCAATGCTACAAATGTGTACAAATAATAAAAAATAATTATAATTATTGCACAAAAAAATTGCTAGAAAAAAAAACACCTTGAGAATGAAAGAAAAAACTTGAACGTAGAATCAAATGAAATTAGAGCTTAAATTTTCTTTTAAAAAATCTTGTTCTTAAATTAATTTGTTGTGCTATTTAATCATGTAATAAAATCCATTTCTAAAAAATTAGGCTTTAATCCCCAACACATGTATCATTGGGCAATTTTTTGATGATAAAGATAAGTTAATCTAGATTTTCAATTCCAAGCTAAATCATCTTAGATTAATGATGACAACGATTGAAAATTCACTTTATTTTGATATGTGATCCCATAATGCCAAGGACTTGAAAATCAACAAAAGAAACATGGAGAAATTGCACATGTTTTGCCTACCAAACTAAAGGGTTTCCAATCTTTATGGTCTCAATGATAGTCGTTGATATATTTAATTGCAACTCATTCTTCTCCTCAAGGTGGACATGATTGCATCATCACTTGATACAATTTGCCCACAAAATAGGTCATCGTTTTCAACTACCATTTGGTGATTGCTATTTAATAGGGTTCACATGAAAAGACACTTGTAAAAAAAGAGGACACACAATATTAATTTCATAATCTATCAAAATTTAATTTGAATGGCATGTGCATTGCCTATGAAATTTTCTATAACCTTCATGTTTTTGAAACATGGGTCGAACATGATAACCAACATGTTATGGGCCTTGGCTTGATTGTAAGTTGAAACAAACACCAAGAATAATTAGATTTTTGATGATTTATGTCAATATTTTAAAATTAAATTCTTGCAATTTTGAATCAAAGTGAGTGAGAAGGAAAGGGCATTGAAAAACAAGAGAAAAACAAATTCATGTGAGGAAAAGAGAGCTTGCGATTGCGCGAAAAAAAGAAAGCTTGTCATGAGGAGAGAAGGTCAATGGAATGCAATGTGCAACAAAAGGAACTAAAACCCTAAACCCTAGGGTTGGAAAAAAAAAAAAAAAACCCCAGAACCTTGAAATTTTTACAAACACCCACTGATGTGCAAGGTCAGGTCAGGTCAGGGTTGAACCCTAAGATCCTGGAATGGGGTGGGTGGTGCTAGGGTAAGGTTCTTGGGCAAGTATTTATTAAAAAGAGTTCCGGGTGGGGGTAGTAGGGTACCCAGAACTGGAACTGGAATAGCCGAATATTATTAACGAGACATCCTGAGAACTGCCCAATTCTGGTTTGAACCCGAGACTTCTCAATTCTAGTTTAGTTTTACAAGCGGTGTGGTGGGCAGCACACCACCGCCGCGCTTCTCCCTCTTTTAACTACCTACCTCGCTGCTGCTGCTGCCTGCTGCTGCTGTTCCTGTTCTCACCACAAAGCAATTTGTGAGGCCTGCAATGTCCCTGTTCTGGTTGTAAAGGCATCGTTCGTTGGCATTGTTGTTGTTGTCAGTGTTGGTTGTTTGTAGAGGGAGATTTGGTTTTGTATTGCAGTAGTGTGGCTTTGCTTGGCGCGTCTTCTTCCTTATTTCTTTCCTTCCTTCCTTTCCGGGAAGAAGAGAGAGGCATTGGACGATGGCGGCGGCGTCCATGCTCTCCACGAAGATGCAGGGAGTCTCCTTGCTGCCAATATCTGTGGCTTCATCCGGATGCAATGCAGAGATGATGCGTGTTAACAATACTCTTGTCTGTGGTGCTGCGGCCGCGGTATGGAGAGCGAGGAACGGTGGCGGACTCGGGCTCGTTTCTTCTGCTCAAAGGCTCGGGTTCGGTTTTGAGAGCAGGAGGAGAAGAAGCGGATATGGCAGTAGTAGTGGTGGTAGTAGTAGTAGTAGACGAAGGGAAAATGGTAGTGTTGTGGCTATGGTGGCGGTGCCTTTGAGGCCTCTGACTCTGCCGACGGAACCGGAAGGGGGAGCAGGAATAGAGGAAGAAGATAGTGAGTTCGATCCGTCAATGCCTCCTCCGTTCACGTTGGCAGATATTCGGGCTGCCATTCCCAAGCATTGCTGGGTGAAGAATCCCTGGAAGTCCATGAGCTTCGTTGCTAGGGATGTGGCAATTGTGTTTGGTTTGGCCGCTGCCGCCGCTTACGTCAATAGCTGGATTGTTTGGCCCTTGTATTGGCTTGCGCAAGGCACAATGTTCTGGGCGCTCTTTGTCCTTGGACACGACTGGTGCCTCCCTCCCTCCCTCCCTCTCTCTGTTCCTTTTTGTCCAAGCATGCAGCTTAGTTGCTACATTTTTTTTCTGAAGCATCATACTTGCAGATCTATTGCATATCTGAGAGTTTAGACTATCGGCAAGTATTAGCGAATCGGTTGCAACACCTGAGCCTTTTTCTCGAAGAAATCTTTCTCCGTGGCAATTCTTCTCACTGAGTCGTGTCTTTTTATCACCTCACAAGTTTTGGAACAAGGCATCATGCTTGCAATTTGGAAGAACCTTGTGATTGAGGCCAACTTTGTGCAAAGAGTTTTTGCACAAGGACTATTGAAGGGGATTGAGATCTGAGCTTTACTGGAATGAAGCTGGGATGGCTGCCAAGTCATTCTGATTTCCTGCTTGTACGTGGGGTTGCACAGTGGCCATGGGAGCTTCTCCAATAACAAGAACTTGAATAATCTTGTCGGCCACTTAACACACTCATCTATTTTGGTTCCTTATCATGGCTGGTGAGACCCATTTTCCTCAGTCCTTTTTCCTAGTCCTTTTTCTCCTTAGCATTTGCAGCTAGAGATGCTACACCCTCAACATGCCCTATGATAGTCACAGTACAAAACTAATATCTTTTCCTTTACAATTAGTCAAGTCTTTTCTGAATCAGTGTGATGTACTGGATGTGCTGGTTGGCTTCCTATTCAACAAACAAAAGGCGTATCAGCCATCGGACACACCACCAAAATCATGGCCATGTGGAAAACGATGAGTCTTGGCATCCTGTAAGACATCTTTTCCCAACCCTTTCCAATTTGTCCTGCTAGATAAGTGTTGTTGGCTGACCATGTAAAGCAGAGAAAATAAAAAGAAGTTTCATTTCAACTATGCTCTGTATGTTGAAGAAGTGACTTTGTGTTGTGGTTGACAGATTTCAGAGACGACTTATAGAGGCATGGAATTCTGGTCAAAGACAGGGCGCCTGTCATTTCCCTGGGCTATGTTAGCATACCCATTTTACCTGGTTGGTTCCCTTTTCCCTCAGGTCCTTGTAATCCATCAGTCAGCATCTAAATGAGAGTCATTTTGTCATGCTATTTTTATTGCCTGTTTTTCTGTGCATTTTTCAAATTGGACCCCCATTTTTGGTCTCCTAATTTCTCATGTGCTTTGTTACCAAGTCTCTTTTCTTCAGGATTATATAGAAATATTCTTGCATGGTTGATGAGACATTTTGTTGGGTGCAGTGGACAAGGAGTCCTGGTAAAAGTGGCTCACATTTTGACCCCAGAAGTGATTTATTTGTACCAAACGAAGCTAAGGATGTGATGACATCTACTGCGTGCTGGACTGCCATGCTGGCAACTGTAGTGGCTCTCACTTTTGTGGTTGGCCCCATGTGGATGCTCAAGCTCTATGTTGTGCCATACTGGGTGATCATTCAAACTTTTATTCCAAATAGGCCAAGAGTTTGAATTTTTGTCCAATCAGTATCACAAGGCATGGCCAGTTTGTGGTGATGGAATCATGATTCTACAGTTGTTCAAGAGTCTCTTTCAACTTGATTTGCAGCTGCTGAGCTTAGAATAAAGTCATCAGGTAGTTTTTTAACTTGTTGTGACCAATCAGCCTTGGATTGATCATATGCACATTTTCTGCCCACTACCAGTTGGGTAGTACTGTGCCATGAAATTAAGAGTTTGAAGGATTCTATCGTTGGAAGATCTACAACTTCCCCTATATACATGTCAACTGTGCAGATTCTGCAAGTTGTTGGGAAAGAACAGTGCTTCAGCAGAAAGACAATCTAAGGATCTCTTTGGATTCTCTACAGTTGCATTTATGTGGGCCTTGTTTGATTGGTCATGTAAGTGTCTTTGGTGAACTACATTTCCTCAGAGCTTTGCATGGTCAAGGAGAATCAAGGCATTGGGATCTATCATTTGTAGAAACTCACATGTTCTCTTGTGTGGGTACTTGCAGTTGAATGTGATATGGCTAGATGTGGTGACATACCTGCACCATCATGGTTATGACAAAAAGGTCCCTTGGTATCGTGGCATGGTATGTACCTTTCACTGAAACCAAGGCATTATGCTCTGGTATTTATCCCAGATTGAGAAAGAGAGTAACACTTCAGATGTTGGTGTCTAGGAATGTGTGCTGGCTTGTGATGAGTGTGTTTGCCTTCCAATACCAGGAATGGAATTACATGCGAGGTGGTCTGTCCACAATTGACAGAGATTATGGATGGTTCAATAATATCCATCATGATATTGGGACACATGTTGTCCATCATTTGTTCCCTCAAATCCCTCACTACAATCTCATAGAAGCGGTATGTATGTCTTACCTCTCTTTCCTGCTGTGGAAGTATTCTGCTTATATTGTGTCTCAAAGCAGCAGATATTCAAGGATGGTGCATCATCATGCTCATCACTTATTTGAACTATACGTAATCACATGGGATATTGGTGGTGCTAGAGGTACAATTGGTCATCAGGATGCGGTGCTACTTTGTAGCAGAATGTGGGATTGCTACCATGTAGTCATGAGAAGCTGACACAAACCGTGTGGGGTGGTTGTAGACGGAAGCAATCAAGCCTGTTCTGGGTGAGTACTACAGGGACCCCAAAAAATCAGGTCCCATTCCTATACATCTTGTAGAGCCTCTTCTTACAAGCTTGAAACATGATCATTATGTTTCAGACAGTGGTAATGTCGTTTTCTATCAAACAGATCCCACATTTTCACTTTCCAGTCCTCAGCATGTTTCTGAGAGAACTCCGTAAATATGTAAGGCTAGTGTACTCTCCATTTAGTCCTTGACAAAACTGATGCAGGTAATGCTGTTCATACTGCCAGTCTGATTCAAAATAGGCTACAAAGTCTTCTGAAAAGGATTAGAAGAGAAAAACTGCCACTTTGTTCAGCTACCATTGTTGTGAAGCTATCTGCCATGGCATCATGCAGGGCTTCCATTTTCTGGTGGGAACTATTGAATTCCCCCAATGTATTACCACCATTTGATCCATTTTTTCGCTGTTGTAACAAAGCAGTGAAGATGACAATTTTGTAATGGAGATGAAGTGGTGATCACCTACAAAACATTTAGCCGTTTTTTGGCTATATACCAGATATTAAAGTTTAAATAAAAAGGATCCTTTTATATTCTTGCCTAATGAATGAAACTCAGAATTAAAATCTGGCAATTTGGATATGTTTTCTTTTAAAATTTGGTGAAAATTTTCTAGCAAGAAAATAACTAGTGCACTTACAAAGATGTTTAAAAGACAGGTGTTCTAATTGTGTGTAAGGTAGGCAGGCTGGTGTCTGAACACTTAAGCTAGGGTTTGAACAAAAAGAAATGATTTGTAGAGCTTAAGATGGTGATTTTAAAGCAGTTTAGATGACTCAATTTGAACAAAAAGAAATGATTTGTAGAGCTTAAGATGGTGATTTTAGAGCAGTTTAAATAGCTCAATTTGAAAAAAAGAAGAAGAAGAGAAAGTTATGCACTAATGAAGTAGGAGGGGTCAAAATGAAGGAAAACTAAAAAAGATGCATTTTGCACTCCAAAAAAATGTATTTTCTTCACTCCTTCCTTGGCTTTGCATTTCAAAGATGATTTATAAAGCTTGAGAAGAAGGCCTCCTATATAATAACATTTTACAAAAATCACTAAAAATGAAGAAGAATTGAGAAAGATCTGCCAAAGTGTTCAATGATAAAAGCTAGTGTTCGGTAATAAACGTATCACAGATTTTATAATTGCATTTTCTAACCTTTTTCCTCAGGGCGAGAGTTTTTTGAAAAAAGGGTTAACCTGCTGTGTGTGACTACTGCAAAGAACCCCAAGGAAAAAAGAACCAAACAGACAAAAATGGAACGGGGAGGAAAAGATATAAAACGCTCGCCGTCCCAGGGGCTCGAACCCTGGACCACAAGGTTAAGAGCCTTGCGCTCTACCAACTGAGCTAGGACGGCTTGGGAGGATTGTGCAGGGAAATGTATATAAACAGCTGTCATATCTACCCACGACATTAGAAAAGAGAAAGACAATTTATTCAGAATCTTGTTAACATAGCTGACTAGCCATTTGCAAAGACGATGTTGCAAGCTTAGTGTTCACAATTTGAAGTGATCTACAATGGGATGGTATCTTTCAACCTTGGACCTTCAAATGTTCAGCAACAAGGAGTAGAAGGTGGCAGGTAATGCCTCCAGAAGGGGAATTCCTGAAATAAGGGCTCACTGCCTGAAGCTGCAGCTGAGGGCAGGCCCAAATCTCAGTAATGCCCTTTCCAAAGGGCATTACCTGACCACTAGATTGAGCAGGGAAATGGAAAACCGACATTGAAGATCTAGACAAGTAAGGTGATAATGGAAAGGCAGGGCAGGTTCTTCTGCATGTCCAGAGGGAAATTATGTACAAGTGATTTGAATGTGCATGTACTTGGAGGTTCATTCCATGAAAAATGTGTCCTTCATTTACACACTTGATTTTTCAGGAGGGCCTTACAATTTTATCAAGCGAATGAGCTGAAAATAATTGTCCAACCAGCATAACTCATCAGAATCCTGCTGTTTTCCATCAGCCTTGAAGATTTTCCTGCGCTTTGCCTCACTTGACCTTGCAATTCCAGAGCCAAGTGAATACCACTTTGTTACATAGCTCACTGCATTGTTTAACAATGCATGCATTTAAGAGGAACCCTGTTTGCATACATTAGAGTGAGTGATTCACATAACAATAAAAAGAGGCCTCATACATATGATCAGCTCTCAAGTGTCAGAAAGTTCCACAATAGATGCCACTAGGCACCGCCTGATGGTCCACAAACCAGCTCCACAATCCCCTGATTACCATGCTTAACTGAAAGATGTTTTGGTGTGATGCAAAAGGCTTACAGGATGTAGATGATTCAGAAACCCTGAACCCTAAACTCACAACACTCAAAAGTTTCAACATTTGTGAGCACACAACTATCAAGTATCTAGGAAGAAAACCCCAGCACTGTTTCTCTTCAGATGATGCAACATGGAAAGCAGGTTAACCTATTTTGAGCTTCAAGTCAAATCTTCAACTGAAGCTTTGCAACATTTCAGCCATAAGGTACTGTACCATGCTAAAACCTGAGAAAGTTGCAGGGATCTGAGAAATTGGATCTGGTGCAAAGGTTAGCATTTAAGGCTTAATGAATACGTCCCAAGTTCATCTTTCAAAACAAAGTGGCAATGCTCAACACAATCAGAAAACAGATCATGAAGAGCTGCTCTACCAGATGCTCACTCCCACTTGGTGAACAGCCACTGGCATCCCCTAGATGAGGATAGATAACCCAGGACAACAGGTACATGGTGATTGAGAACTTCAAAACTGTGTTTTGTTTCCATGCCTGTGGTATGATTACCCTGGATGGATCAGGGCCACTGTGCAACTAGCGTCCACGTCCACGCCCTCTGCCACGGCCCCGGCCTCGTCCTCTCCCCACTGGTTTTCCTAAATCACATAGACATATAGCCAATGTTGTCCTCATGAATAGCATTGCAAACAGTCAAACCATGCAGAATAAAATTGCATCTTTGTCCAACAGCAGAGGTTAAGCAAACATGGCATACGAGGTTTAGAACTGGGTATTTTGTTGTTAAGGATTGCAAGGACAACATATGAATACCTTCAAAAACTGTGGAGTACTTGCAAACAGCAGTATATTTCCAATCTAACAGAATACTTTTCAGCCAATAGATGCATACCAGCAGTGGGCTTCTTGACCTTCACACGAGGAGTATCATCAACAAGAAGAGTATCAAGATTCAGACTGTCAGGGAGAATGTAGTATCGGATGTTGTTGCCACGAACACTA
>Ga0116231_10007463_pt1 | contig 19992 bp, 15 predicted proteins | sample S1TSphgellanicum_2_FD_89695 | JGI IMG/M metagenome (GOLD analysis project Ga0116231, IMG submission 89695) | Host-associated microbial communities from peat moss isolated from Minnesota, USA - S1T2_Fd - Sphagnum magellanicum MG | ecosystem: Host-associated > Plants > Peat moss > Unclassified...
GAGCGAGCAATCGCTCCCCGCTCTTCTCCCTGAGCGGGCAGACCTGGTTTGTCATCCCCATGCCAGGTTGGTCTGCCTCGGTGATCGCTGCAAAGCGATCATCGGGGCCTTTTTTTATTAAACCAATTTTCTTAAACCAACCAACGATCCATGACCTCCCGCGCCGCGTCAACCCCTCGCTTGGCGTGCGCGGAAAACAGCTGGACGGAGACGCCGGCGTCGCTGCAGGCCTCGCGCGTTTCTTTCAACACGCGATCGGCATCCCGACGATTGATCTTGTCGGATTTGGTCAGCAGCACGTGGGCGCTGCGGTCGCGCGCGAGGATCCATTCGAGCATCCCCACGTCCTGACTGCCGAGGCCACGCCGGCTGTCGACGATCAAGATCAGCCCCACGAGCGACTCGCGCACGTTGAAATAATGCTGCATGAGTTCCAGCCAGTGCAGCCGCACACGCTCCGGAACCTTGGCAAAGCCATAGCCGGGAAGATCGACGAGGCGCCGCTCGGGCGCCAACTCGAAGAAGTTGATCAACTGCGTCCGGCCCGGCGTACGACTCACGCGCGCAAGCCCCGACCGTTGGGTCAAGGTGTTGATCGCCGTGGACTTGCCGGAGTTGGAACGACCCGCGAACGCCACCTCGCGGCCGATATCGGGCGAGAGCTGATGGGACTCGGCTGCGCTCGTCACGAATTTGACGTGGGGATAAGTCGACATAGCCGCCGGTTGGACGTGATTTCTAGAACGTAGTGTACAATTTACTGCTCGGGGCAGTTCGCTTAAGAGCGGGGTTAACTACGATCATGAAGCGGTTTTGGGTATTCGCATCTGCATTCCTGGGATTGAGTGTTGCCGGCGCAGCGGCCGCGGCGGGCAGTGCCGAAGCCGGCGCCGCCAAGGCCGTCGTCTGTCAGGCCTGCCACGGTCCCATGGGCCACAGCGCCAATCCGGAGTGGCCGAGTCTCGCGGGTCTGGGGGCTGATTACATCGCGACCCAGCTCCAGAACTTCAAGGATGGCAAACGCAACAACGCGATCATGATGCCGAACGCGATGACCCTGAGCCCGGACGACATGGCGGATTTGGCCGCCTACTTCGACAGTCAGCCGTCGACCAAGGGACTGGAAGCCGATCCGTCCTTGGAAAAGGCCGGCGAAGCACTCTACCGCGGCGGCGATACCACGCGGGGCGTTCCTGCCTGCGAGGCCTGTCACGGACCCAGCGGCGCGGGCAACGAACCGGCCAAGTTCCCGGCGCTGCGCGGTCAGCAATCCATTTACGTGGTCGGCCAGCTGCATAACTATGCTTCCGGCCAACGCGGCACGGGCCCTAACGGCATCATGCAGACGATCGCGGGGCGTCTCAGCGAGGACCAAATGAAGGCGGTGGCGTCCTACGTGCAGGGTCTGCAATGAGGCAGGCGCGAACGCGGACTGCCACTCTACTGGCGGTCTGCCTAGCGCTCACCGCCTGCGCCAGGCAGCCGGCGGGACAGCAAGCGCCGACCGCGGAGTCCGCGGGTACCGCGGCGCCGATCTCCAACCCCGTATCGGCGCCGGCGCCGGTCGCCGCGCAACAGCGGACGGCGGCGACGCCCACGGGCGAGCCCGCCACGATTACCCGGATCAACGAAGACGGTTCTGAAACCGTCGAAGATACCGCGGGTGACAATGGCGTCCGTAACGCTTTACTCGCCGCGGTCGCTTCGTCTGCGACGGCGGCGCCGGCCGCCGCCCCGAGCCAGTGGCAGGAGGGCACGAGCTATACACGACTGGTGCCCGCGCAACCGACGTCGGTCGCGCCCGGTCAGGTCGAGGTGCTCGAATTCTTCTGGTACGCCTGTCCGCACTGCTATGCGCTGGATCCGCTGGTCGAAGCCTGGCGCAAGACCAAACCCGCCTACATTTCTTTCTCCCGCGTTCCCGTGATGTGGAACGAGAACCATCGCCAATTGGCCCGGCTGTTTTACACGCTGGACAGCTTGGGTAAGCTCGACGCACTGCACTCGGCCATTTTCAAGGAAATCCACGTCAAGAACGACCCCTTGGTCGATCCCAGCCTCGACGAGGCCGCGACGGAGCGCCTGCAGACCGCCTTCGTCCAGAGCCAGGGAGTCGCGGCCGACGCCTTCCGCACGGCGTACCACTCCTTCGCCGTCGAAACCGCTCTACAGCGAGCCGATCAATTGACCATGCGGTATCGCGTCAGCGGCGTGCCGACGTTCGTGGTCAACGGCAAGTACGTCGCCGATGTGGGCACCGCCCAGGGCGAGGAGCACATGCTACCCCTCGTGTCCTACCTGGCGGCTCAGGAACATCCGCACTGACTGAGCGCCGCATGGGCAAGGGACGGCTCGAGGCCTTCAGCGACGGAGTCGTCGCGATCATCATCACGATCATGGTGTTGGAGCTCAAGGCGCCCGAGGGTGCGGGCTTCGCCTCGCTGCAACCTCTCATACCTCTCCTGCTCAGTTACGTGCTGAGCTTCGTCTACGTCGGCATCTATTGGAACAACCATCATCACCTGCTGCACGCCGCCGAGAAGGTCAGTGGTGCCGTGCTCTGGTCCAACCTGCACCTCTTGTTTTGGCTCTCCTTGATCCCCTTCGTGACCGCCTGGATGGACGAGAATCATTTCGCGACGGCGCCGGTCGCTCTGTATGGCGCGGTGCTCCTCGCGGCCGCGTGCGCCTATTACGGCCTCGCCCAATGCCTCGCGCAGGTCAACGGCAGCTCCGGCACCGTACGCCTCGCGATCGGCAAGGACCGGAAGGGCCTGTTGTCGATCGCACTGTATGGTGTCGGAATCGGATCGGCGTTTTGGAGGCCCTGCGTCGCCCTCGGGATCTACGTCGGGGTGGCGGCCCTCTGGTTCATTCCCGACCGACGAATCGAAAACACGCTGCGCGAGGAGACGGAGACGTGATCACGCATCGGGGCGGTTGTCATTGCGGTAAGGTTCGTTTCGAAGTGCAGGCGCCCGCGGCCCTGGTCGTCGAAGACTGCAACTGTTCGATCTGCCGCCGGGCTGGCTATCTGCACCTGATCGTGCCCGCCGAGCGCTTCGAGCTCATCAGCGGTTCGGATGCTCTCTTGACCTACACTTTCAACACCGGGACCGCGAAGCATCTGTTTTGCCGGATCTGCGGGATCAAGTCGTTCTACGTGCCCCGCTCGAACCCCGACGGCTACAGCGTCAATGCACGCTGCCTCGACGAAGGCACGGTGGAGTCGCTGACCATCAGCCCGCTCGACGGCCAGCAGTGGGAACAGGCCTATCCCCAGGGCTTCGGGTCTTATCGTTAAACGAGGGCGAAGTTTCCAGAACTTTTTGCCGAGTTTGTGATCTTCCGCCTATGAGACGTCGGCGCTTTTGCCGATGATCGGTTATCAGGTAAACGTCGTAGCATCGTCTTATGTCAATCCAGAGAGTCGCAATCGGTCGACTCGCGCGCTCTCTCCCGCCCAGCGAGCGCGGCGCCTTCGTGTTGTTCGTCGTCCTGCTCGTTCGCGCCGGCTGCGCCTTCGCCGAGGAACCGGCCAGCTCTGCGCAGGTACCAGGTCGAGAGCCGCCGGGTAGGAACCCCGCCCGTCTGGCCGATGCCGGATTCTCGTTCACCGACGTGGCGCCGAAGTTTCAACTGCCGAGCGACTACTCGCCGCGTGAATACCGGGCTTTGGGTCCGACCCTCCCTGGGCGGGAGCCGCGCCGCGACGAGACCGCGCCGAACCCGACACTGCATGCCTCCAGCGCCTGGGAGCGCCTCGCGGATTTCCGCACGCGCGGTGGGATCCGCTTGCTGACCATCTGGAACTCGAAATTCAATTCCCTGTCGTTGCAGACAGGTCGCGGCGGCATTCCCTCGCTGCAGTGGACCAGCAGCGGCTTCGGCGGCGGCTCGAGCACCACCCGCGGCGTGCTCGATCGACTCTTGGCGACCGGGATCGATCGATTCGACGTATTCAAACATGCCGTACGGCCGGTGGCTGCGGCCCCCTCGGACCACCCGCTCGACCGACGCGACAACTGAGCGTCTGTCGAGCGGGCAGCGGATCGATCAGGCGACGTTCGCGCGACGACGCCGGGCGAGCACTCCCAAGCCGCCCAAACTCGAGAGCAACAACCAGGCGGATGCGGGCAGTGGCACCGGTGCGATCGCCGTGCCGTCGATTTGCACGTCGGCGAAGCGCCAGTTGCCGGAACTGTTGTTGTAATCCGCGGGGCTGCCGGCGATGACCGACGAGGCCGACGCGTAGTTGCCGAGGGAAGGATTGTAGGCGGCGACCAGGCGGACACCGAAGTTTGGGTCGTTGTTGGCGTCGCTGCCGAAATCGACCGTGTCCGTCTGATACGTGCCCCCGGTGCCATTGCCGACCGTGGCGGTCTCCAGCGGACCGATGTTGGTCCACCCGCTCGCATTGTTCACGTTGGTGTTGTACTGCACTTGGAGGTTGGCGATGCCCTGAGCCGTGGAAGCCCAGTTGAACGACAGGACGATGTTGCCATACCCAGCCGTGGTGGTCGTGAATTGAGCACCCTGGGAGTACTCGGGCGCATTGATACTCCAGCCATTGGCCCCGGTGGAGCTGGTCGCGGAGCTGCTGCCGCGAATACGCCAGACATTGCTGTTCCCGAGCGTGCTCGCGGCGTCTGGCGTGATGTCGTCATACGTGACCGACGAGGAGTACGCGGCCTCGGCATAGCTGTTGGTCATACCAACGGAGGTCGCCGAGGTCGCGCTGTTCGCGGCTGCAGTGCCCCCGGTCGCCGCCGGTGTGTTGTACGGCGCCGTTACGGCAAGGCTGCCGAAATCCCAGTCGGTGATCACGCTCGAGGCGTGTGCGGGCAAGGTCGCGGCGACCGCGAGAGCGACGAGCCCCAGACTCGCCGAGATGTGTGCGTGCTTCATGGAGGATCCTTTCGATGAGAAGTGGTGTGTGTGTGTGTTCAAAACCAGCAAGCGGCTTCGTCCAGGTTCTCAGGCCGTTTGCGCCTTGCGTCGGCTGATCACGCCGAGTCCGCCCAAGGCGCTCAGCAGCAGCCACGCGGATGCGGGCAGCGGCACCGGTGCGATCGCGACGCCGCGGTAAACCTGACCCAGGGCCGCCGTATCGAGAACGCTGTAGTTCTCGCCGGTCGCCTGGCTCGAGCTCGTGTCGGCGAGCGTATCGGTGATGGCGACGATCTGATTCGGGTCCGCGCCGGCGTCGCCGAGCACACTGCCCTCCGTGGAAGTCACCGCGTAGAGGGTCACCGTGCCATTCGCGTTGACCGTGCCGGTCAAATTGCGCAAGCCGTCCACGGTCGTCGTCAGGCCGCAGGAACTCAAGCCGCCGCAGACGGCGCCGCTGCCGCTGACCGTGTAGCTACTGCCGATCAAGGTCCCCTTGAGCTCGTAATCCAGCTGCCAGCTGCCATTGACCAGACTGTATTTCTGCAAGCCGCCGGCCTGGGTCGTGGGATCGCTGCCGAAATCCGTGGACGCGCCCGAACCCTCGTCGGCGACGTAGAGGGTCGTCGAATTGGCGAACCAGACACCGAACGGATGCGAGCCGGTGCCCGTCTGCGGCAGTCCACCCGGCAGAATGGAAATCGGCGTCGCAGTGCCCGCTGCGGGCAAAGTGCCCGCGGTGCCGACCTGGTAGACGGTGTTGACCCCGTGCGATCCGCTGCCCTTGCTCACGTACAGGGTATTGTCATAGATCGCTTCCCCGCGGAAATTGTTGTCCTTGGGGACACCGCCGTACTCGCCGACTTCGGAATTCGTGCCGACTCCGCCATTGGTCGCGGCCTGCGAGATCAATTGCACCCCGGAATTCGCCGTCGTCTGCGCGCTGCCGTTGCCGTTGCCCGCGTTACCCACGGTATAAAACGAGCCCGTACCCGTGGCGATCGCGGCGCGTCCGTTGTTGCCGTTGTAGGCATTGGTCAGCGTCACGCCGACCGCGTTGTTGGACAGATTGATCTGGCCGATCGCGCGATAGGTCGCCGTTTGGACGTCGGTATTGCCGGGTTCGATCGAGTCCGGCGTGTTCGAGTTCGACACGTCGAATTGTCCCACCGCGGCGTTGTAACCCATGAAGGTCAAGCCGGTGCCGTCCGGCGTCAGATTGATCGCGAGTTCCGACTTCGAGGAGAAGCTGGTCGCGAGGTTGATGCCCTCGCCGGCCGCGATCTGCGTGACGTTCACGGTGTTCTGCACGGCGCCCGTGGCCGTGTTCACGTCCTGCAGGTAGATGCCCGCCGTGATTCCGAAATTTCCGTCCACCGTGTCGTTGTTCCACACGTTCGACGAACAGTTCGCATTGGCGCAAAAGGCGCTGGCCGCGGAGGTGGACAGCGTGGACGGGCCGTTCGCGGTCCCCGCACCGTTATAGGGAAGTGCGGTCCCGACACCGAAGCCGGTGTCGGTGTAGGTGCTCGAACTGACGATGAGATCGCCGCCGTAGCTGCCAAGTGCCTGCTGTGCCAGTGCCGGCGTCGCCATCAGCCATGCGCCGCCCGCGATCGCGACGGGGACCGCCACGAATCTGATTCGCTTCTGCATTGAGTGCATCCTCAAAGTGTGTTGAGTGTGTGTAAATCGTCATGCTCGCATCGGCAGTGATCCCGAGTCGTGGTCGTGGCCTCGGAGATGTGTGTCGGTCGGCATGTGGGCCGACCGTCTCTTGTCCACGGCGAGTGCGAGAGTCGCCCAGCGATATCTCAGCAGGACTTCAGGAATATGAACAATCGATAACATCCGCCGACGGCAAGCTGCGGTCGGCCTGCAGGAAGGATGTTTGTCGTGCTAATGTCCTACGATGAGCAAACAGACTTTCAGCCTCGTGCTGTTGCTACCCCTGCTGACGGCAGCTGCCAACCCCGCCGACATACCCAAGGACTGGCAGACCGGGTTCGCGCGAATCCACGAATCGGACCTGCGCGCGGATCTGGGTTTCGTCGCCTCGGATGCGACGCTCGGGCGCCTCTCGCTGCAGCCCGGCGACGATGTCACCGTCGAGTGGATCGCGGCCGAGTTTGCGAAGGCGGGGCTCGAACCCGCCGTGCCCGGCGCCGACGGCAAACCGCAGTATCTCCAGCCCGTGCCGCTGATCGAATACCGGAGCAACGAGCAGGCGAGCTTCCTCGTCCTCGAGCAGGGGGGCGTCCGTCGCCGTTGGCAGGCGCCGGACCTCGTCGGCGGTTTTCACGACGATGTCGAGGTCTCGGCGCCCGTCGTGTTTGCCGGCTATGGCATCACGGCGCCGGGGGTGGGCTACGACGACTACGCGGGCCTCGATGCCGGGGGCAAGATCGTCGTGGTCTTCGAACACGAGCCCCAGGAAACGGACCCGCGCTCGCGCTTCAACGGCACCGGCAACACCCGTTATGCGACGACGCGGGTCAAGGCCCTGAACGCGCAAGCGCACGGTGCGCTCGCGGTGCTGATCCTGGCGGAACCGAATCGCAAGCATCCCTCGAACCTCGAGCGGGTGACGCGCATCGGCGGCAGCGTGACCCGCATCCAGAAGCTGCCGTCCCAGGCGCTCGCGGAGGACGCGCTGCGGATTCCCGTGGCGGTCGTTTCCGACACGGTCGGCGCGGCGCTGCTCGCGAACGCCGGGGCGAGCCCGCAGGCGCTGCAAAGCGCGATCGACGCGAACCTGTCGCCTCAATCGCGCCCCTTGCCGGGCGGCCGCGTCACCCTGCATCTGGAGAACCGGCAGAGAAGCCGCGGCGTCACCCATAACGTCGTGGGTCTCCTGCGTGGCAGCGACCCGCGGCTCGCGGCGGAAACGATCATCATCAGCGCGCACCACGATCACGACGGCTCGAGTCCGAACGGCGGCGGCGGCAACGACATCTGGCACGGGGCGGACGACAATGGGTCGGGGACGGTGGGCGTCGTCGAACTCGCGCGCGCCTTCGCGGCGAACCCGGCGAGGCCCAAACGATCGATCTTGTTCGTCGTGTTCGCCGCGGAGGAACGCGGCTTGCTGGGCTCATATTACCTTGCTGCGCACCCGCTGAGAGCCCTGGCGACCACGCGAGCCATGATCAACTTCGACATGATCGGTCGCGACGAGGCGCCTAGCGACCAGACCACCGGCCTGATCGAGATCCCGTCCGATACGAAAAACCGGCTGAACTTGATCGGCGGCGCCTACAGTCCCGATTTCCTGCGCACCGTCCGGCTCGCGAACCAGTCGATCGGCCTCGAGCTGGACGATCGCTTCGACCACGAAAACGCGCTCAATACCTTTTTTCGCAGCGATCAATTTCCCTTCGTCTTGCACGATGTCCCGGCGTTCTGGTTCTTCACGGGATTCCATCCGGACTATCACCATGTCACCGACACGGTCGAGAAGATCGACTACCTCAAGATGACCCGCATCCTGCAGCTCGCCTATCTGTCCGCCTGGCACTTCGGCGACGACGCACGGGTGCCGGCATTCGTCGCGGACCCGCCCGGCATCTAGTCCCGCAGGGACGCCTCAAGGCGCGTCGGATGCGAGATGCTTGTCGCGGGCCCAGCGCACGACGGTGGCGGACAGATCTCGATCGTGGGGATAGTGACCCGCTCCCTCCATCTTCACGAGGGTGGCACGATCTCCCAATTCTTCGGCAAGCGTCTGTCCCATGCGAAAAGGGATCGACGGGTCGTCGGTGCTGTGAAAAATCAAGACCGGAACCTTGATCCGGTCGACGAGCGCTTCGGTGTCGAAGCGGTCGCGCATCAACCATCGGACCGGCACGTACGGGTAGGCATCGGCGGCGACGTCGACGATCGAGGTATACGGTGCCTCTAGCACCAGGCCCGCCGCCCCGCCTTCGCTCGCAACCCGTGCGGCGACGCCACTGCCCAGGCTATGACCCCAGACGATGATCGGACCGACATGGTTGTTGACGGCGGCCACGGACGCCCGGGCGGTCGCCGTGAGAGTCGCTTCCGTCGGAGCGCCGGGATTGCCGGAATAACCGGGATAGGATGCCAGGAGCACCCCCCAACCCAGCCCCTGAAACACCTCGCCTTGTTTCACGAAATCGGACCGGTCGGAACCATTGCCGTGAAAGAACACGAGCGTCGGCAAGCTCGCCGATCGCGGCGGAATCCACCAATCGGTAATCATTCCGACGCCCGGCACCGCGACGGCCAGCACCTGGTACGGAGAGTTCGCGGGCGGCGCGTGCTGCCAAGCCGATTGCTGATTGAACAGCAGACGGCGTTGCTCGACGAACAAATAGCCGCAGATGCCGAGATAGCCGAGGAACAGAGCTCCCGCGACGGCGAGCAAACCGCTTCTAGCCCTGGATCGCATGGATGGTCTCGCCGTCGCCCGCTCGGCCGCCGGGCACGGCCGTGGAATTGCGCACGATCAGGGCATGCTCGAGCACGTAGCGTGGGATCGGCTCCGGCCAACCACGACGGCGAGGCGAATGTTCGATGATCAGGTTCGCCGCGAGGCGTGCCATCGCCGCGACGGGCTGCCTGACCGTGGTCAATTCGGGCCAGATCATCGAGGCGACGGGTGCGTCGTCGAACCCCGTCACCGACAGCCGGCCCGGCAGCGTGATCCCAAATTTGCGCGCGATCGAAATGACGGCCGCCGCCATGTCGTCGTTGCTCGCGAAAATTGCGGTGGGCGGACTGGCCGCGCGCAGCATGCGCTCCGCGCAAACGAGTGCTTCGGAGAATTCGAAATTACCCGTTTGCACGAGATCGAAGTCCACCGGTGCCGACCAGGCCCGCATCTCGTCGATGAACCCGAGGTAACGCTGCTCGGTCGCACCGTGTTGGGGGCGGCCGAGGATGCATCCGATGCGACGGTGCCCGAGGCCCAGCAGATGCGCCGTGAGCTGCCGCGCCGCCGCATAATCGTCGATACCGATCGACGCCGTGGTGTTGATGTCGCTCTTCGGCGCGATCCGAACGATCGGAATCGCCGCCTCGTTGAGCTTGGCCAGGATCACCGGATGATCTCCGAGCGGTGGCAGGAGAATCGCGCCTTCCAGCCGCAGCTGTCCGAGCAAGGTCTCGACCCGTCTTCCGATGTCTTTGTTGTCGGTGTCCCAGGGTTCCACGAGCAGGTGGAATTGCGACTCGCGGCAGCGATCGACGGCCCCGGCCTGAAACTCACTGAGGTAGTCCCCGGGCTTTTCGCAGAACAGCCCGATCAGGAACGATCGGTTCGAGGCCAGTCCGCGCGCATTGAGATTGGGTCGATAGTTGAGGCGCTCGATCGCCTCGAGCACGCGGGCCCGAGTGGGTTCACGAACGGTTTGCTCGTTGTTGATGACCCGGGAGACGGTCTTCGGTGAAACCTCGGCCAGATCAGCCACTTGCTGGATCGTGACCGAGGGCGGCGAAAAATTCATGGCGTGGGTTCGCGCGCTGGGCGTGGGCTCATACCCCTATTTAGCCGGTCCTACGGACCCAATTGCAATGGTTTGCGCAGGATCTCCGGGATTCAAGCGCGAGCCATGCTTTGCACGGCGCCGCCCGCCGCAAAATAACTGTCGTGTGCCGGCGCGTTGCGCAGGCCGGCAGCGGTGGCGTCGGCGAGCGCGGCAAAGATCTTGCTCAGGTCCTCGCCACGCACCACGTCGGCGAGCGGATCGTAAACACGGGGCCGGATTCCCATGCCCTCGAGCACGTAGAACCAACTCAGGTCGTTGAACAATTCCCCGGGCTGCGGGCGAATGCGTCCGGTTTGGGCGTAGAGATCGATGCGCGCCTGCAGGGAATCCGGCAAGACGATCCGCCGGCAGTCCCGCCAAAACGGCGTGTCGTCCCGCGCCGTCGCGCAGTAGTGCAGCACGATGAAATCGCGGATGCCCTCAGCCTCGCGGCCGATCTCGGTGTTGTAGGCGTCGATGTTCGACTGTGCAAAATCGAGATCCGGGAAGTGTTCCAGGAGTTTGTAAAGCCCGCTCATCACGAGATGGATGCTGGTCGACTCCAGCGGTTCGATGAATCCGGCGGCAAGTCCCAAGGCGACGCAATTGCGATTCCAAAAGAGCTTGCGCCGGCCGGTGACGAAGCGCAGCAATCGCGGCTCCGCCTCGGGATTCGCACCGACCTCGGCCGCCAGATCCTCGGCCGCCTGGGCATCGTCGAGATGCGCGCTGGAATACACGTACCCATTGCCGGTGCGGTGTTGCAGAGGAATCCGCCAGCGCCAACCGGCGCCCCGCGCGAACGCCTGGGTGTACGGAGGACGTGTCACGGCCCTTGCGGTCGGAAAGGCGATGGCCCGGTCACAGGGCAGCAGCGAGCTCCAGTCCACATAGCCGGTTTTCAGGGCCTTCTCGATCAAGATGCCGCGAAAGCCGCTGCAGTCGATGTAAAGATCCGCCGCCAGGCTGCCGCCGTCTTGAAAAACCAGCTCAGCAATTGCACCGTCATCGCGCAGCCGCGCTTCGACGACGTGGCGCTCGACCCGCACGACCCCCGAGCGTTCTGCGTAATTGCGCAGATACTTGGCGACCAGCCCCGCATCGAAATGCAGCGCGTAGCGCAGGCCTGCGATCGGGCCCGCGGTCTTCGGGTCCGGGAAGCGGAATTTTCCCCGCTCCGCGAGCGCCGCGCAGAGACTGAAGTCCTCGAATCGCAGCGGGGCATTTTCGGCCCGGGCGCGATGCCAATAATGATGGAAGGGGCGCAAATTGATCATGGAACCGAATGTTCCGAAAGGATGCCAATAGCTCTGGCCCAGCCGCGCCCAGTCGGTGAACTTGATGCCGAGCTTGTACGTGGCGCCGGTGTAACGCACGAAATCGGCTTCGTTGATGTTGAGTAGCCGCAAGAGGTCGAGGATCGGTGGAATCGTCGCCTCGCCGACGCCGACCGTGCCGACCTCGGGCGACTCGATCACGGTGACGGTACAGCCCGTGCCCGGCAGCGCACGGGCAAGCACGGCAGCCGCCATCCAGCCGGCCGTCCCTCCCCCCACGACCGCGATACGTTTGATGCTCGACGGACTGTCCATGGCGGCAGCACCTCACGGGCTTACCGCGCCGCCGACGCGGCACGGCAAGAGCCCCCGGATTTAGAGTTTACCCTTGAAGCCGACGAAGTAGCGGGCGCCGCTCCGGTCGTAGGTGAACGGCAGGTTCGGCCATTGCAGATAGGTGTGCTGGGCCTCGTCGGTGAGATTTTCCACCGACGCCAGAATGCCGAAGTGCTTGTTGAAGTCGTAGCCGACTTGTCCGTCCAACTGGCCATACGGCGCCGAGAACACCGAATACACGTGCTGCACGCCGTTTTGATCGGGGAAGGAGAACGTCGATCCCACGAGGGAATCGTTGATCGCCTTGTCGCGCCAGGAATAGGCAACCCGGACCGAGAACCCCTGGTGTTCGTAATAGACTTGACCGGTCACGGAATTCTTCGAAACGCCCGGTATGGGCGTGGAGTTCGCGAACGAGGTGGATTGATCGGACGTCGACTGCGAATACGTGTAGTTGGCCGCCGCACCCAAGCCCGACAGGAGCGGGGTCAGCGCCTCGCCGAACGCGTATTGCGCGCCCAACTCCAAACCGTAGATCTTGCCCCCGCCGGCATTGACCGGCTCCGTGACGTCGGCCGTGGTTCCGCCGACCGTGGTCGGTATATTTTGGGTCTCGACGAAGCTCTGCACCTTCTTGTAGAAGCCACCGACGCTCAACAGTCCGCTGGGCGCGAAGTAGTCTTCCCAGGACGCATAGAACTGCGTCGCGCGATAGGGGTCGAGATGTGGATTACCCGAGGAGCCGCCGGAGAACTGAAAGCCGGTCGTGCCGCGCGTGAAGCCGTAGGAGTTGCCGAGGCCCAAGGAGTACAGGTCTTGCGGCGCGACGACCTCCGCCGCGCTGAAGCGCAGCTTCTGCTCCTGGGTCAGGTCATAGACGAAGTTCAAGGACGGCAGGACATTCGTATAGCTGCGGCTCGTGGTCACGGGGACCACGTTGGAGTCGACACCGTTCCAGGAGGCCGTGCCGTAGTAGGTGGGATTCTGGGCCGCTTCGCCGTTGTTGATCGTCAATTGGGTATTGACGACGCGCAGACCAACATTCAGGTGATACGTTTCCGGCAGACTGCCGAGATCGTCCATCAAGTAGACTGCGGTGGTGTGCTCGGTCACCTGGAACGAACTCAGGTGATCGACGAAGAACTGCTCCGTGTTGTTCGGCACGCCCGCGCCGGCCCAAACCTGGTTGAGGTAGGTCGACGGATTGTTGAGACCGGAGGTCGAAGGATTCTTCACGATGATGTTGCCGACCGCGAAGTTCGGCACCGTGGAGGCGAGGCTGGGATTCGACACCGCCGTCGAGTACGGGATGTTCGGCGTGCCATAGCCCGGATCCTGGTAGTAGAGCCAGGGTCCGCAGGTGTTGGGCGCCGAGGCGGTGTTGCAACCCGTGTTGGAACCCGCGATCTGTCCGTTGGCCTCCGTGCCATTGATCAGATAGCGGCCGAAGACTTCGTCGACGCTGCGGCTGCCGAAGCGGATGCCGGCTGACAGGGTTTGCGAGAAATTCTGGCTGGAAGGCAGGTCGTAGGCCCCGTCGAGCTTGATCGCGTATTGCTCCTGAGTCGTGAGATTCGCCCAGGCCCAGTTCGACTTGAAGGTCGTGAACGCCGGATTGTTGAGCACGTTCGAATAGTTGCCGACGTAATTGACCGACGGCAGGCCACCCGTGCCGCCATTGGCGTAGGTGAACTGGTAGCCGGGGTTCGCGGGCGCGCTCTGACAGGTCGTGTAGTTGCCGTTGTTGCAGCCGGGCGCGGCGGGCGAGGTCGCGGCGCCGCCGCTGGTCGTGTACATGCCGTGCTCGACGTCGGCCTGCGCGGCCTGCAGATTCGAGGTCGCCCGCGCGAACGAGCCATCCAATATCGCCCGCAACGGGCCACCGTTGTTGAACTTGGTGACCCACTGAAAGTTGTTCGCCTGATCGATGTCTTGTTGGTAGAGGCTCGCGGTCTCGGCGCCCAGCGCGTTGAACGTGCCGCTCTGTACGACCCCGTTCCCGTCGATCGAATAGGGCTGCGTGGGATCGATGCCGGGCAGGGGGTTGCCGGGCGATTGGCCCTGGCCGTTGAACCAGGCCTTGTCGGAATAGGTATAGGTCGTGTCCTGCTCGCGGGAGTAGAACCACTTGAGACTGGTTTCGATGTCGTCGGTGATCTTGAACGCGACGCCGAGCGAGGCGCCGTCCACGTTGCGATCGTCGAAGATATCGGAGAAATAGGCCAGCTGCGGCTCGATGTAGTACTGGTTGAGCTTGGTGATTCCCGCGGGCGTGAGCACCCCGGAATACGGCGGCGTCGCCGAATTCGTGATCAGCCACTGATTGCGGTTCTGATCCTGGAATTCCTCGGTGTGCGTGTTCTCTTTGTCGTGCGACAAGCTCGCGGTGAAGGCGAGCCGGTCGTTGACCTTGTAGGCGCCGACGAGCGTCGCATCGGGCGTCCAGCCGTTGTCGCGCTGGCTTTCCGATTCGCGATAGTTGCCGCCCAGAGAGAGGCCCATGGGACCGGCCAGGGGATTTGCGGTCTTCAGATCGATCGTGCCGCCGAGACCGCCTTCCGTCATCGAGGCCTTCGGGTTCTTGTACACGTCGATGCCGCTGACGAGTTCACTCGGGATGCCCTCGAGCGAGCTGTACTGCGCGTTGCTGCCGGAGCCGCCGCCGGAGGCCTCTCCGGAAACATAGAACTCACGGCCGGTCAGGAACACGTCGCCGTTCAACGTGGTCAGGTTCTGCCGCAGACCATCGATCAGAACTGCCGTGCCCTGCCCTTGGGAACGGTCGATTTGAATTCCGGGCAATCGCTGCAAGGCTTCGGCAACGTTTTGGTCGGGCAGCTTGCCGAGATCTTCCGGCGCGATCGACTCGATCGGCAGATCCGATTGGCGTTTCAGATTCAGTGCCGATTCCAGCGAGGCCCGGAAGCCGGTCACGACGATTTCCTGCAGGCCGTCGTCCGAAGGCGAGTTCGTCGCCGGCGTCGGCGCGGGCGGGGCATTGTCCGCGAGCACGGTTTGTGCAAACAGTGTCGCTTCGAGCGATACGGCGGTCATCAGCGCGAGACGGGCCGCCTGGCGCGCGCGCTTTTCTCTCTTGTGAGACATGGTGTGAAACTCCCCAAATTATCGTTGTCGTTCGGTGTCGCCTGGTCGGCGACGTGCGTGGCCATTCTTCGTGCGCCTACTGCGGAGCGGGACCTGAGCCCCGAGGCCTGTCCCTATCGAGACATCCAGCCTAGTCTGCAGTGTCGCATCGGAAAGACAGCGCTGTCAATTGCTATTTGCTAAGTGCATGACTTTCTCCTCTGTGTTGCACCGACTCCCCGACCTCAGCGGACTGTCGCGCCCGCTCCCGGTTGTTGTAGTTTCGCCACGGGGCACCCCGAGCCAGCCGCGGCTCGCACATAGCGAATGTCGCCGATCTCCAGGGCCAAGCGTCCGGTCGTCTCGATCGCCAACGGAACGTCGACGGCCGACAAATCGGCCTGCATCCCGCTCCAGCAGGCGAGCGGCAGCGTCAGCGTTCTCCAGGCGGTTTCCCGGCCGGCCCCGGGCGCCGGGTCGGCCGACCGGAACAGCGCGCCCAGATCGACCGTCGCACCAGAAGGGACGCCACAGGCGGCGCTTGCCGTCGCAGGGTCTGGCGGGGGGCCCGGTTCGCGCCGATAGGGCGCGGCGCAACGGATGCCGACCCGGACGGCGGCATCGGGGCGCGCGGTCACGCGGTAGCGCACGGCGAGGGCAAGGCCACCGGCGGCCACCGTCCGTAGATCGGCTGCCCGACCGGAGACCAGCAGGGAACCCGCCTGTGTGCCGTCCCACGTTGCAATCAGCGCGCCTTTGTCCAGCTTGACGTCGACGGCGCCGTGCGGACTGCGCTGCTCGGCAGTCGTCAGGCGTACCTGATCGGCGTGATCGGCCACGAATACGGACCAGGGCGCCGTCACGTGTGCGTCGGCGAACAGCGTATCGCGTGCGCGCCGTGCCGGCGGAATGTGCGGCAGCTCGGGGAGCCGCGCGAGCGTGGCAGGCTGCGCGTAGCTCAGGCCGTAGCCGGTGGGGAATAGCGCGCCGCGCGCCTTTCCGGCCGGGTCATACGCAACCGGCATCGCGGTCGCAGGCCAGGGAAAGCCGAGTTTGCCCTGGAAATCGAAACCCGGGCCGCCATCGGGCGAGCGGAACAGCAGATCGGCGATGCCCTCCCCCTCGCTGCCGGGCAGCCAGGCCGCGACGAACGCGTCGGCAGCATTCAGCTGCGGATTGACCCACAAGGGTCGCCCCGACAGGAAGACGGCCACGACCGGTATGTGAGCGGCGCGCAGGCGGCGCATGCCAGCCAGCGCCCGGGCATCCCCGGGGGCATAGGCGAGCGTTTCGCGGTCGCCCTGGAATTCCGCATAGGGCCCCTCGCCGAACACGACGATGGCGGCATCCGGTTTACGCTCGAATTCACCGTACGCACTTCGACCGACCGACCCGCCGGCGGCCAACACGGCGTGTTCGATGCCGGCGTAGATCGAGGTCGCGCCGGGAAAATCGGCGTTGATGTTGTGATCGCCCTGCCAGTCGATCGTCCAGCCGCCGGCCGCGAAGCCGATGTCGTCGGCCGAGGGACCGACGACGAGATAATGACCGCCCGGACTGAGCGGCAGTGTCTCGTGGTTGTTCTTCAGCAGCACGAGGGACCGCCGTACGGCCTCCCGCGCGAGCGCCCGGTGCGCGGGGCTGCCGAGCCGCGCGGCGAAGTCGCCGGCATCGGGTCGGTCGCGGGGCAACGCGCGCGAAAACGCGCCGGAAAGCGTCTTGACGCGCAAGATCCGCGTGACCGCATCGTCGATGCGGGCCTCCGGAATGACCCCGTCGCGGACCTGCCGCAGCGTGTTGACATAGAGCTGGCGCCAGCCATCGGGGGCCATCAGCATGTCGATGCCGGCCAGGATCGCCGCCGGACAACTGGTCTTGGTGCACCCGGGTATCTGTTCGTGCGCGTTCCAGTCGCCGACCACGAAACCCCGGAAACGGAGCCGCTCCTTGAGCACGTCCGTGAGCAGACAGTGGTTCGCATGCAGCTTCGTGCCGCCCCAGCTGTTGTAGGACGCCATCACGATCATCGCTCCGGCGCCGATCGCTGCTTCATAGGGGAGCCCGTCGACCTCGCGCAGCTGCGCGGCGGAGACCACGTCTTCGCCTTGATCACGGCCGTCGCGCGTCGCTCCGTCGCCGAGGAAGTGCTTGACGGAGGCGAGCGTGTGACCGGGAGTCAGGAACTCCGCGGATCCCAGCACGCCTTGCAAGCCCGACACCATGGCGGCGGCGTAGTCGGCGACGAGCTGCGGATCGGCGGAATAGCTCTCGTAGGCGCGACCCCAACGCGGGTCGCGCGCCACCGCCACGGTCGGCGCGAAGGTCCAATCGATGCCCGTGCTGGCAACTTCCTCGGCCGTCGCCATGCCGATGCGTCGGATCAAATCCGGATCATGCGCGGCTCCCAGGCCGACGTTGTGCGGAAAGATCGTTGCGCCGACGATTTTGGCATCGCCATGCACGGCGTCGATTCCGAACAGGATCGGAATCGGCGGATGCCCGGACGCGTCGGCATCCTTCGCGGCCGAGCCGAACGCATTGACCAGGTCGAGCCAAGCCTGCGGTGTCGTGCGGACGTTCCCGCCCGGCGCCGCATTGCCCCCGGCCAGAATGGAACCGAGCCTGACGTCGTGCAGATCGGCCGGCGTCACGGAGTCGATGTCGGCTTGAATCATCTGCCCGACCTTCTCCTCGAGCGTCATTTGCGAAAGGAGTCGATTCACGAACGCTTCGGTGGCAGGATCGACGCTGGGAGGGGCTGAGGGGGCCGGCCAGCGACTGGCCTCGCAGGTTTCGGTATCGGCATGCGCGACCAGCGCCGCCATGCCGCAGCTCGACAACAAAGCGATGCCAATCAACGAGCCGCGAGACCGAACCCTGACTCTATGTATCTTTTTTACAACGAAAGGACTGGCGGTCGCCCGTGGCGCGCTCGGGGCGCACGCGGCGACGACTCTGACCCTGGCCATGGCGAGGTCGCCCCGATGGAAGAAACCAAAGGCTTCTGCCAACAGAAGACAGCGCTGCCATACGTGGCGCAAGAATGCGCGTGTCATCGAAGTCGACCGAATATCATATTTGCGCCTTATTCTTGGTCTATTGCGCGCCTTCAGCCCGGCGTCAGCCGATCTCCCAGGCGCAGAGTTGCCTGATCATTAAAATCAAAAATGTCAGCGCTGTCAATTAGCGATCCCTTGAGTGGCGTTTCCGCGCATGCCTGGAGTGTGCTGGATTGGGCGGTCATCGTCATCTACACCGGCGGACTGCTGCTGTTCGGCTTGCTCTTGACGCGAGGTGGCGCGCGACCGGTGGATTACTTTCTCGCCTCCCGCTCGACGCGTTGGCCGGTCATCGGACTGGCGCTGCTCGCATCCAACATGTCGCCGACCGCGCTGGTCGGCCTTGCGGGGGGTGCCTACGCCATCGGAATCTGCGTCTACGACTACGAGTGGACGGCCTGTCTGATCCTGATTTTCTTTTGCGCCTTCATGATTCCTGTCGTGCTGCGCAGTCAGTCGTACACGATGCCGGAATTTCTGGAGCGCCGCTTCGACGCGCGCGTGCGTTTCTACTTCGCGATCTTGAGCCTTTTTCTGATCATCTTCGTCGACTCGGCCGGCGTACTGTACAGCGCCTCGCTCGTTTGTCAGCTGGTCTTCCCGAGCTTGCCGCTGTCGGTGGTCGTCGCACTGCTCGCCGGCACGGCGACCGCTTATACGATTTTGGGTGGGCTACGCGCGGTCATTTACACCGAGGCGGTTCAAGGAGTCGTATTGATCCTCGGTGCGATCGCCATTTCCCTGGGCGCCTTCGCGCGTGCGGGGGGATGGCGAACCGTGCTGAGCCAGGTCAACCCGGCGGCGATTTCGTTGATCCGGCCCGGCGACGATCCCGGCGTTCCATGGCCGGGACTGGTGCTCGGGATTCCGATATTGGGATTCTATTATTGGTGCACGAACCAATACATCGTGCAGCGCGTGCTGTCTGCCCGAGACCTCGACCAAGCACGTTGGGGCGCGTTGTTCGCAGGACTGCTCAAGCTGCCGATTCTTTTCCTGATGGTGCTGCCCGGAACCTGCGCCCTGCTGTTGTTTCCTCATCTGGGACAATCGGATCGCGTTTACCCGACGCTCATCCTCGAACTGCTGCCCGCCGGGGCCCTCGGCTTGGTGGTCGCCGGTTTCATCGCGGCGGCGATGGTCGCCTGCGCCTCGATGTTCAATTCGGCGGCGGCGCTGATCACCATGGATGTCATGAAGACGCTCCGACCGCATCTGGCCGATGGCGAGTTGGTGCGCATAGGCCGGATCAGCACGGTCGCCTTGATGATCTTCGCTGTGGTCTGGGCGCCGGAGTTGCGTCGCTTTGCCTCCTTGTGGCAGTACCTGCAGGCGGTACTCGCTTACACCGTATCGCCGGTGGTCGCCGTGTTCGTCGGCGGCCTGTTCTGGCGCGGCGCGACCGCGAGCGCCGCCGCCAGCGCGCTGCGCATCGGCTTCGGTGGCGGTGCCGCGTTGTTCATGAGCAATGTCGTCCTCGGGTGGACCCATTTTCATTTCCTCTACGCGGCGCCGATCCTCTTCTCGCTCTCGATGGTGGTGCTGACGATCGCGAGCTGGCGCTATCCGGAGCCGCTAACGCCGGCAAGGCAGGCCGTCATGTGGCGGGCGCCCAACTGGCGCGCCGGCGGCTCACGAACAACCCCGCTGCAGTTCCTGTGTGACTGGCGCTCGCAAAGCATCGCGCTGATCCTGTTGACCGCCGTCATCGTGTGGACGTTTCGCTGAGGCCGACGGCAGCTTTCGGGAACCGAATCTATTTCCAGGCACGCGAGAGGAGTTCGTCCAACGCCGCGACAATCAACTCACTCTCATCGCTCAAAGATCCCACAATTTCGCCGAGCTGATCCACGGACA
>Ga0116231_10007464_pt1 | contig 19991 bp, 16 predicted proteins | sample S1TSphgellanicum_2_FD_89695 | JGI IMG/M metagenome (GOLD analysis project Ga0116231, IMG submission 89695) | Host-associated microbial communities from peat moss isolated from Minnesota, USA - S1T2_Fd - Sphagnum magellanicum MG | ecosystem: Host-associated > Plants > Peat moss > Unclassified...
CTCCCAACTAACCATTTACTTAACAAAACTGTTAAAAGGAAACCTTTCTACTTGGTCACCAAGATGCAGCATCTTCCTAACCTTCCTTGGGAGTGAGATGAATAAAGGATTCCATGAATCAATGTTTTTTTAAAGGAATTTTTGTCTGCAGCCAATGTGTGATCATCCAAAGGAAGATATAGAAAAAGTGATGATCATCCCTAGGGAGGTACAGCCAAATCTGGCTATAAACCAGATATGAAGTACAAATGCTTTAATCATCCTTATATATTTTGGCTACACATTGAAAACCAAATGTAGGAATCTGGCCATTTTTTTCCCCTCACTTCTAGCAATTGAAAATCTCCAAAATCAAGTAGTTTTCAAATTTTTAATTGCCCTTTCTGTTGAAATTTTGCAAAAAACCAGAAAAACAAAAAAGCTGCTCTGTATTTAGGTTGAAAAGTGGAAGAAAGTGAAGCACTTAAATATACATTAATTCTTCTCAATTAATCTCAATGATTTGATTCCAATTGGAATTGTTACATACATTTTCAAAGTTGAGATTTTCCAAATTTAAAAATTTCATGCAAAACTTTCACTTACCTAAACCAACTTTTGAGGAGCTGGCAATTAGCTTTTTTGTCAATCTTACAATTAGCAAGAAAGTCAATCTTACAATTTTGGTTTTGGCAACATTAAAATTGGTGATACCTTGAATTCGTTATCCTCAATGTTTATAATGTATTAAAAAGTCACCAAAAAATCATGTATGTGAAATTGTTTAGTTCATCGTGGTTAGACATTTATGCAAGTAAAGGAAGTATATCAATGTGAAATCAATTATTATTATAACAAATTTCAAAGAATGCATAAGAGGCAAATTGTTTGTTTTCAACTTCAAATGCAACTTAATATCTAAAGATACGTTCGTGCATTTCCCCTTCACTGATAATTTATGTACCTTTGAGTATAATCATTTCATAAAATTGGGAGTAGAAGGACGAAAAGTTACTTCACAAAGGGGTAGATGAAGGAAAAGGTGAAGGGGAAGATCAATCCAAAGGAGAAGACAAGGTGAAGGCTAAAGTTGAAAAAAAAAGGAAAAAATTAAACAAGAAGATGATGATGAAAGGAAAGGGGATGATGAAGGACATAACACAACTAATGATGACGACTATGAAGTCAAGCATTAAGGGTCTAAAGGAAGACTCAAGAAACAAAAAAAAAAACTTTGAGAAACCAAGAAAATAAAAGATAGAAAAATCAATTTATGCGTTGGACAAATGAATTTCAAGTGTGTTGATTTAATTGCTTAGTTAGGCCCTAGTTAATTAAGGATAAATTAGATTAGTTAATAATTAATCTTCAACAAATTTAGGTTTGAACAGAGTTGGAAATATTTGTCATGGGATATAATCCCATCTTGCATGTCATTTATTCTAAAAAAAGTTTAATGTCTTTGAAAATATACATGGGTTTCATTGACATCCACTTTCCATTCATAATTGATACTCTAAAAAAGAAGCCCAATTTTGAAGGACTCTAACTATGTAATAGTGTTGCACACCTCATGTAGGTTAAAAATTCATGTTTGAACAAAAAACTTTTAGTGAACACATAACCAAACAAAAAGATATTGATGTCATTTACTATAGAATAAAACAAGGTTGGCACACCATATAATTCCTAGATTTTGATAAAGGCGACAAATGATGTCAAGTAAGTAGTCCATCACACTTTGTCATGCTCCACCATAATCACATAAATGCAGACAAACAATCAATAAAAAAGGATCCCATGTTCATTATAGTATTCCAAAAATATTTTTAAAGATGTAGTTTTGTGTAAAGACCCAAGTTTATGTACTGGTCAAAAGACGTGAACCATATCCATTTGCAACTAACAAGAACAAGATGGCAAATTAAACATGTTGAAGTGAAAAAACAACTTTTGATTATGCAGAATAACAAGAGCTCATGGAAGACTTCAAGAAATGTTAATAATTGTGTTGTGAGTGCGGTGACAACAATGGTTATAGGTGCCGACATAAGAGCGCACGACACAAAAAGGAAATTGCGTTGATGAAGGGTGTCAAAAAATTTGGCCATCAATGGAAAAACAGTGTCAAATTGAACTTCATTTTATTAAAAAAAATTGTGTGATAAATTAAGCACAAAATCGAAATGTAGAAACCTTTCAAAATAAATCAACCAAAATGAAACTGAATCTATTGAGGAGCCTTGTGTGTCATCTTCCCATCTTGGGCTTGCTGAAGAGGGCATGGAAATATGTTTTAATGTCTTTATTATTATGTTGTTAGGTTGAAATTATAATTCTCACCTACACACTGATGTGTAAATGAAATGATTGGAGATTCATTTGTGTTTTCAATTTCTCCAATCGATGCCATAGAGTCCTAAAGATGAAATGAGTGGTGTGTAGTACTAAATGAATTTCCACTAGTTTTAACCAAATCCTAGTTTGTTGCCCATCCTTTTGAGTGTGGTACATGAATGTGATGGCAGACAACTTAGACATAGTCCACAATTTCAATCTACAACAACATTATGCCATTTTCAAACCCGAACATCTTCAACTTTAGGCATTATTAATAATTTTTAATGATAGAACCCTTCTTTCTCAAATTCATGAAGACTTGAAGGACATTTTTTCTATTGGCATGGACCAAAACTAATTAAGGAGCCATTGTCAAATCCAAGATTTTTTTAGTGCTCATGGCAAATTTGAATTTCAAGATGGTTTGTTGTATCATGATAGTCTTTTGTATGTTCTGAATGGCCTTACGCAACTTCAACTTCTTCAAGCTATGCACGATACTTTGGTTGGAAACCATTTTGGATTCAACAAGACCATGGAATTAGTGTTTGGAGATTATTGGCAACCACAATTTTGGAAATATGTGAAGGAGGTTGTTGGATCTTGCGAAGTAATATTGTATGGATTTTTTTTTATTTCCATTTTTTTCACCTATTTTTTATTATTTTAAACAACATTATCTACTTTTTAAAATCCAATATTCAAAACTTCCATATTCTAGAAAACAAAAATTTCAACAATATAAACTTCCTATTTACAATTTCATTTTTCATTGTTTCTTCTATAGTCTTCATTTATCAAAATTTACAATGAAAAAAAAAACAAAACTCACAAGGTTAAAATTAGTTTTTCACATAAAATAAATTGGATCCCAATAAACCCATCCATTCACTTTTGGCCAAGAAAAAACCTTTTAAAACAACATATTCAAATATTTGAACCAAGTTTAAAGCAAAATACAATTCCAAATTATAACAAAGTTCAATTTCCCAAAAATTCAAATCCAAAAAAAGGTTTCAAATTAACTCAAATTCCCAAGAGAAAAATACAAATTAAAATATACCCAACATTGAAATACAAAACTTATATCATATGTTCATTCACAATATGTACAAGTTGCATGTAATTCACATGTTTAAAATCAATATTTAACATAACTTCTAAAACTAACAATCTAAGAACTTAAGACAAAAAAATGATTCAAAACTAAATATCTATAGTGGGGTACAATTTTGTTTTCAAAAACTCAAAAGCTCTTATTTATCAAACAATTTGTATACCATAAAACATAGCCTATGGTGTTCCCATCACTACTTTCACACATGCCACTTAAAACAAACAGATTTTGCCATCAAATTGTATTTTGCATTTCAACTCTTTAACTTAGTTTTTAGTGCCAAGTAACCAACTACTTTCGCTATCAGACTAAGTGTAAATTGACCTTTTGATTTTTTGTCCTTAATAAATGAAAGAAAAAACCTTACATAGCCCTAAAATCCTTTGGCCCAACAAGATCATGACCCAACAAAGATTTTATCTAAGGCTCACACAAAACACAATCATATTCATCTCTTCATCCTATTTGATTTTGCAAGAGATCCAAATTAGACTTACAAGTCTAACCATGGATTTGCACATGTAGTAGTAAAATTATTATCTTTACTAATTTAAAAAAAAGATGGCATCTTGAACATATATTCTCAAAAAAAAAAACACTAACAAAAATTACCAATTTCCCATCAACTTACACACAAATAAAAATACAAATCCAACAATTCATCCTCCATTAAAATAAAAAAATAGGGGAAAAACTGATAACATATTATACCTCAAAATTAATTACAAAATCTTATCCATTAACTTTGCTTTGATGAGTTTATGTTAGTCTTTCAACAATTCCTTGGTTAGGCACATGTATTACAAAATAACTTGCAAAATTTGTTATAAGTTGTTCATCAAAAATCGAAGTACCACCATTTTTTTATCAAAATTGTGGCAAGTTTTCTAGTGTTATAAATTTCAACCAATTACACATACTTTGCATAAAACTCAAGGAATAGAACTAAAACATGTGTATCAATAGCCTCTAAACCATTTATCACAACCAAAATAAAGGTGTTTGCAAACTTGCCATGAATATCAATGACAACCATTTTTATGGTTCCAAATTCCTCCAAATCCTTTTTCTACATAAAACTTTGGATACTATGCGTGGGATCAAATTGCAAACACATTGAAAATGTATCAGTTTGCTATATCATAATAGTGGTTCCAACTTTCAACACAAATCCCCAATCACCTTTCTCAAATTTATTCCTGAAAGTGATATTAAAATTCATAATTAAAACTTTAAGAAAAAATAGTAACAAAAGTAGATCCAATAGTTAAGGTGATGGTTAAATGTCACAATCCTAACATCACATTCACGACTAAGTTGAAGTGTAAGGGCACATGAGGCCAAGAGAATATGTTCAGGAGTGAAACGCATTTCACAAGTGGGGGGGGGGAGTGCAAGAGATTGAAGGCCCAATGATTCCCAAATGCATTCCCACTTTGGGTGTTGCATTCATGCAGGAATCTTGAATATTCAAATTTTTAGTTGAAAAGGCAAACAAACACTAAATTGGGCCCCCAAGAAACCATTAGAAAAACCTTGAAGTGTAAATGCCTAAAGTGCCTTTGCATTGTTTAAATGCATGAGTTATGATCAAAAGAAAAGTTGGGAGTCAAATTGGAATCAACTCTCAACCACAAATCCCTTCTAGCAGGGGCCAAATGATCTTTGTTGGGGTGCATAATACACCTTTGGAAAGATTTTTTTGAAAGCTATAAGATATTATCTTCACATGTTCCAAAAAAGGCTTGATTTGAAGAATATATGAGCGTCCAAAGTCTTGGGACAATAAGAATCCCAATTTTGAAACTCTCACTTGGGAGTCCAAGGAAAAAATACCATTTGGATGTAGCCCCCGTAAAGAGTTATAAAATATATTATAAGGGGAGGAGTGGTGCTTCCTCCCAAAGGTTGCGAGCTATGTAAAAAACTTGTGTTTAAAGTTGTCCCTATTAAGTCTACCACACCACTTGAGTTCAACTTGCATTAACTACCCATTTTCCTTGGCTGTGTAAGTTGATTTCATTTTGAACTTTTGCTTGTGAGTTTGCCTTAGTCCCATCTTGAAGCTCTAGCACACCTTCCTACCCTAAAAGTGATGCAAACTAAGGAGTGTGCCCCAATTTTTTTTAAAATTTTTGTTTTACTCTAAAACCCACATTTGGGTCTCTTAAGGAATTTGGGGCGTGTCATTAAATATCCAAAATGATTTGTTAAATAATAATGTATGTACTTAAAACCATTCCTAACCACATTGTAAGAACCATACCTACTCACTACATATCCTTCAAAAACAACACCTAACATTCCTTGTTGGACATTTATAATCCCCACAACACTAACACAAGCTATTTTTTTGTTATTAAGACTGGCAGATGGTTCACTAATTGAAGCAAATCGGTCACCCATTGAAGCAAACCTTAAACAATGGGAACTATTTTCTCCAGCAAAAAACTAAGGAATAGACATTATATATTCACACAATAAAGATAATTACTATTGTAATGCTACACATGCAGCTGAAAAAACATAACCTAAAACATAATTGTGATTTCAACATGCTTCATAAACCAAAACAAACTAGATGTTACTACATACAACAACAATGCAAATAACCAAAAAAAAAACCACAAACTCAAACTAAAAAATAGATAGATAAAAAGAAGCACAACCTCATAACTACCCATAATCACATATAGAAACAAAAAGTATATATGAAACAATATGAACACATAGCACAACAATCAAAGCCCTTTACATATATATACAAAATATCTTTAGGTAATAGGTCTTAAGCCCTAAGTTTTAGATTTAGAACCTTTTCAAAAAAGTTGTACACCATTAATTGAAAAGCTAGGGTTTAAGTTAAGCAAACACATGTTTAGGGCTTATAAAATAGTTTTCACCTTTAAAGTTTATATTACACAAGCTCACTATACTTAAACAACATTAAAATAAAACCTACGACTAAATTATAAAAGACCCCTAAATAGATTGTACCCATATAGGTTAAAGTACAAAAACATTTGCATACTTTCCAACTACATAAAATTATGGCCTCCAAAAGCCCTATAATATTAATTCCAAATTTTCTTCAACATTTTAAATGGACATGCAAAAGTTTATAATACAACACACATGTATACACAATTCCAACCCTTGCCCATAAAATTAAAAAATTTATACCACAAGAAATTAAACCAACCTCAAGCAATAAATGATTAAATTAAGGTTCACCCTAAATTCCCAATACAAAACTCCCAACAACCCACACCTATTTTTTGCAAAAAAAAAAACTAGAAACCTTTTCTTCAAGCTTTTAACCCTAACCACACATATTAGTAGTTCCAAACCTAATACAATCACAACCAAACCAACACAAAACCTAAAAAAAACCTTCAAAATTCAAATTATGCACCATGAACAACCTTATACTAAAATTTATGCCTCCTTTTTGCATACCAACAAAAACCAACTTTTAAAACATGTAACATAAATTTCAAAGCAATGTTACACACTTACCCAAATATGCAATGTTTTTCTCCTATTACATGTTGAAGAACTTGCACTTGAAAGTTTTTGCATCTTCATTCTAGATCTAACCATTTCCAACATCAATTCAACAACTTTGATTAACACATGTTTAGTAATCCATTATCAAAAACTGAAATGCTCAAACAAATTCTAATTATTGAAAATTTTAAAAATCAAAATTTTTATAAACATCAATTATAAAAAAATCCTTAGTCATTTCTTCAAACCCAATACCAATTTACAAAGCATAAAAAACTATAGCTACCTATTTCCAACATCAATCCAACAACTTTCATCAATGCATGTGTTCACCAATCCACCAACACAAATTGAATTGCTGAAAAAATATCAAGTCTTTTCCAGAACTCATAACTCACCTTTCACAACTTAGTGAAGATCTAAATAACCAAAAATTGTGTTCGTATTGTTATATTCATGCTCCTTTACAACAAACATTATGCAAAAACAACTTCAATGCAACACCCCTATAGTCTTTAGCTACCATTGCACCCTTAAAGCTTTTCTCCTCTTCCTATGTTACCCATTGACAAAAAGCTATGAATATCATACTCAATAACAACACCAAGTTGTAGACACAAAGGATTGTAAATCTCATAATGAATTAACAAGTGACAAGACCATGTTGACAGACATTTAACAATACTTACTTAAACATATAATCATTTTATCTTATGAGATGTTGAATAACGTGCACCCAAAATTTATTCATCTTCACTCTAAAACTAACCACTTCCAACATTAATTCAACAACTTTGATCAATACATGTTTTCAACAATCCATTAACATAAATTGAAATGCTTAAACAATTTCTAGTTAACTATTGAAGATCTAAAAGAATAGAATTATTATAAGCACCAGCTATAACAAAATCCTTAGTCATTTCCTCAAACCTAATATTAGTTTATAAATCATAGAAGACTACAACTACCTACTTCCAACATTAGTTCAACAACCTTCAAATACATGTGTTCACTAATCCACCAATGCAAACTGAACTCTTGAAAAAATACCAAGGCCTTACATCTTCCTCTTTATATGTTCCTTTTGACCTTTTCCGTTCCATCATTTCATAGGTTAATGAATTTAACCAATGACATCACATAAAAAAATACAACATAATGATTTAAACCTAAAGAAATTTGATAACATAGAAGACCACTGTGACAAAAAAAAAAGAAAAAAACTTTAGAGATAACACATAAGACCATTACAATGAAATGCAACAACAAATTGCAAAACAACTATAACCTTTAAACACATGATCTTCTTTTCTCAATCTTTCTTTATATTTGTTCCTTCCCACCTTCTCCATTTTGTGGGTGTGTTAGTCACTGAATTTCATACAAACAAATGTTCAATTCATGCATCACAATGATCATGTTCAATTCATAAAGAAAGCACAATGATTCTTCTCCAACAAAAAACTAAAAACAACTCCAAAAAAATAGCTCAATAGCCATTTGCTTTAGCCAATGACATCTCAACCTCTGCAACAAAGAAATCACCACAACTTGCAAAAACACGATGACACAAAGGATTGTTGCAATGAAACATAATAACAAATTGCAGAGCAGTTATAACCTCTAAACACACTAAATGAATTGAATGAACATGGCCATGTGCACAAGAAAAGAAAACACAATGACTCAAAAGCTTACCAAAAATAATGTTCACCATAAATTGAATTATTTGTTCTCCTTTTTGCCTTCATAACTTCGTCCACTCACATTTCCAACCACCTCCAAAAATCACCACTTGCAACAAACATGATGGCACACAAAAACACCACAACGAAACACAACAACGATAAACTTTACACTAGTTCCAAAAATCACCAATTGCAACAAATGCAATGGCACATGAAAACACTGCAATGAAATGTAACAACAATATCAAACTCCAGACTAGCTTTAGAAATCATCACTTACAATAGACATGATTACACATGAAAACATTGCAACGAAACACAACAACAATAACAAACTTTAAAGCAAACTTCAGAGAAATAAACAACTAATGGCTACCACTTTTAATCATCTCCAAAGCAATCTAACCCTAAACTAACCAAACCCTAACCTTAACTTCCAATAACATAAAACCTACTTTTCTTAGTATGAAATTAGTTAATTCTAAAAACCTACCTATTTTAGTTTGAAACTAATTAACTCATAAAAAATGTTTTTATAGTTTGAAATTGGTTAAACTTAAAATAGTTCTTCTAGTATGAAATTGGTTAAGCTTGAAAACCTAGTTCTTTTAGTTTGAAACGGGCTAAATTAATGCAAAAATCAAAACAACAAAATTGATGTGAAAGTCCCTATCCCCTATAGGGGTAGGGCCTAATTAAAGTTTGGGAATCTAATTACGATGTGCAGAAGCCAAACAAGAGGTTGTGTAAATTGTAAACCCTTGATAAACTTATTTTTAATTCTCAAAATGTGTAATTTAAAAACAAAGCACGATCCCTACAAGATATCACAATAAGAAAGATCAAATGAAAAGCAATGGAAAGTGAATCTCCAATGGGAATGTTTGAACATTATATTGAGAATGGAGACTTTTACCAAATTCTTGAAGGTGGAAGTGCTAATAACATTGAGATGCAATGCCATTTGGGTCTAAATAATGTTAAGGTTTCAAAGCCTCTACTACATAAAGCTTGGTTATGATTTTGTTAGGTTTTAATTTGTCAAAATATTTGGGTGTTGTGCATTTGTTTCTTGAAGCAAACAACTTGTAAGTTTTGAATGTGTTGTGTGCAATGATGTGCAAGTCTTTCGCGTAAGAGTTTAAAATATAAGGTAGGCATGGAATTTTACATGCAACCTTTGAATGTTCCTTCCAATGATCAACTTATTGCCACATCTTTCTTGTAAGAATTGTTTGCAATATTCTAAGCTATAATTCTAACTCTCATAATTCTCAATTTGTAAACAAACATTAGTGGGGAAAAGGCATCTCACAAGAAGAAGAGAAATGATATGAAAATCTCCAATTAAGCATGACTCAATGTCCCATGATGTTGAAAATATTTAACAACTACCCAATTTATTTATGGTAATTGGTTTGTGGAGTTTGCATCAGTTGACCGTACTTACCACCGTAGCATGTTGATATTGCTCAAAATTATACTATAAGGTAAAAAAACTATATACTTTCAACTACAAGCTTTCACTTTAAAGTTTGTCTTTCTAAGAAGATGAGTGTGTCTTTCTCACTCTTCTTCTTGGAAAGAAGAACAAAGTATTGATCGGCACACAACCAATACCTCCTTATTTACTCAAGTTTGTTGTGAAGTACAAAAATTGCATTAAGGAAGAGTAACGTTACCCTATAGGTTTTCCCATCAACAAAGACAAGTTCAAAGGCAAAGTAACTTACACAAAAAAACAAAGTTAGCCCCAAAACTTGAAACCCTTTGAGAAAGAATTCTTGACATCTTTCAGTTTTATGTGAGCAACTATAACTTTTCAGTAGGCCAGCAGCCTCCTCCTCGGGTTTCTCACAGAAGTTGTAATCCCACTCTTGAGTTTAATTAACAAATCTTACATGTGAAAATGAACTGGCAAACAAACAAAATTAGGTGTTGTTAGGTGCAATCAAATGTCAGAGCTCTGAACTGAAAATATATAAACCATTGAGGTTTTTTGACCTAGTGGCTTACACGAGAACACCGCATTAAGCAAATTATTGTTAGTGTAATCAACTTTTAGCCATCAATTGAAGATAAAGCCAACCATTAGAATTCAAAGGTCCGTGCATTTTGCCCTCAAGACTTCCAGGGTGCACCATCCCTTAAAACCCAGGCCGGCTGAAGTATTGTTTCCTAGGGACTTACATGATGATACTCCGTCTCTAAAGACCAGTGGCCTTGGGTTTATTTCTTGACGGAGTTCCAAGGTCGAATATAGTAGATATACCAGTAGTGTTGGGTGTTTATTAGAAACAGGAAAAGACCCCTGACGGTTATCAGAGCGGTTCTTTGGAGTTCGGAAGTGCGATTCTAAAAAATCAAGAACCTGAGTCTTGTATATAACCATGATTCTCAAATAACCGGCCATAAGACCGCTGGCCATAATTGGCTGATTCTTTCCTGAAAACCGCCAGTCCTTTTCAGGTTTTTGAAATAACTGGGACTGGTAGTTCTTTGATTCTGATTTTTGCTCAAAGAACCGGAACTGACGGTTCTCTGGGTTTTTGAAATAATCTAAAAACCAGAACCAGCAGCACATCATCCCTTAGATGAAACATAAAAATACCCGTCTCTTGGGACGCTATTAATTCCATCTCGGTCCTTAGTAAAGCCTTTTAGGACCAAAACAATTAAAAACACCAGGACCGACGGCTCTTTACAAATTCGAATAACCCCACACAAACACTGCCAGGTAGACATGAGTAGCCGACACATACCCGCTGCCCTAAAACTGGGGCTACTGTGGTGCTACGTAAGGGCCGGTGGCGGGCCAACCAGTCCCTTACACAAAACAATATACCCGTCTCTTGGGACCCGATTCTTTCCGCCTCGGTCCTTAGCAAGGCCCCCTTTTAGGGTCGCCCTCACCGCGAGAGATTCTCACGATAGCGCACACCCATTTACGGGAAAGAGAGAGAGAGAGAGAGAAAAAAAAAAGGTTCAGTTTTGGAGAGAAAAAATACAAGAATTTGTTTTTTAAGACATTTTTGCAACGGATCTTTTGGCCTGCGACAGTTTGAAAATCTCAAAACTGTACCTTGCCTTGCACGTTCGTTGCCCACGAGCTGCTGCGCCCTGTCTGTGGCACATTCTCTTCTCTTTTAGCTAGCCTTCGTCAGATTGGGTGGCGTTGCTAATGAGGAGATGCTGTTTGGGGATTTGTGTACAACGGCAGCTGCGGCTAGAGAGGTTGGTGGGGTTGGTGAAGGTTTTTTTCTGCTGGCGAATCGTCTACGAAAAAGATGGCTGGAAAAAAAGAGAGTGATGAAATGGAAACGCCAAAGCGTACATCTTTGAGAGAGAGAGAGTAGTGGAATAAGGATTTTTTCTCAGGAGTTGGTGGTGGGTAGTAGCAGCAGCAGCAATTTGGGAATTGGTTATGGCGTTTTCCAATGCTGAGGATTCTGGATTTGTAATATACTGATGGAGAACGATCATGCAATTGAGGTAACAACAACAACAACAACAACAAAAGCTTGCAAAATATATGATGGGCTTTTGTGTTAAATGCTGCTGCTCGAAGTGTCGTGTTTTCTTTCTCCTCCCTTTCATCTGAGTCTCTCTTTCTGTGGACCCATAGATCGTTCTGTGAACTTCCTTTTTACTTTGTTTTTACCCGCTGTGAATTCTCTATCTTGATGGAAATAGATCCTTGCTGCCTGCTGCTGTTGACTATCATCTATGAATAAACGCTGGAAACTGAGGTCCAAGAGTGCTTGTGATGAAGCCATCCATGGGTGTCGTTGGACTGATGATTGTCTTCATGGGGGTATGTAGCTTCTGCTTTTACAAAAATTGCACTGTCCTGAAAGAAATTTGCATTGGATTTCAGGAGCAACAGCAACACCATCATCAACTTTCTCATCTCTTCAGCATCAAGGTTTTGTGTTTCAACAACCATGACCAAACAGCAGCAAGCAACAGCAGCTGATGGGCAGCAGCAGACCAGCCTGCTGGCAGTGGGAAGACGAGGCAGCCGAGGGGAAGGCCCAAATTGGGTCATGCTGGCAGGGGGTGCCATTGTGATGGCCTTGAGTCTTGTCCTCGGTCGTAAACAATTACAAAAAGAACGAGCTCGAGATGAAGAATCTGTGAATAAGAAGAAGAACCGACCACAGCCAGCTAACCAGCTAATCTGTAAGTCTGTCTGTCCCTTTTTCTTGAACAGATTCTCATGAGTCCTCCATGATAATCTGTAACTTCGTGGCTGGCAGCCATGAACCATGACATGCTCCCTACACAATTGGGTTGGATTTCATGTTGTCTTCTGTGTTGGGATCTCACTGGAATGGTAATAGGAATACAGAAAGAAGGTTATGTTTCTTCAGTTGCCCAAAAGCAATCACAATCCAGACTGACAAGGTTGAAGTCTACAGTGAGCTGAATTGCAAGTGTTGTATGTGTTGTAGATTCTGGCTTGCCTTTGAAGTCATCATCACCAAGATCCCTTGCTGTAGCAGGACCATGTGGCAGCAAAAGTATCAAAACTGATATCACAATAGAGACAACAGGTGAACATATTTGAACTGCATACTCAAACATTGGAGACTTCTTCTTCCCTGTCTGTTCTTTTCTGCTCTTCTTCCTGCCTGCTTGCCTGCCTGCGTGCGATGTCTGTTCCTCATTGTGCATGAATTGAATGGGGTGGCCTTTGCTTTTTGTGGTGGACAGAGGAAAAACATGTGCAAGCAGATGATGATGCTCATGAAGACAGGACATGCTCTTCTGTTATATCCTGCTTGCAGTTGCAGCCTTTTAGCTCAAAATGTATCACCAATAATCAGCAATCTGCATTGCCACTGTCCCCGCCCTCCTCTCCTAAAAGCACATTGTGCTTGGAAAAGCATGGTTTGCAACAAAAATTGCCTGGGAGAATAGAAAGATTTCAGTCAGAGTCTTACACTTCCTCTGCTCTGCGGGCTGGACTTTCTGCGAAAACAGGAATGGTTCAAAAGTTGCGGCAACAGATCAAGACTCAAGATGGAATCATTTTTGACCTGCAAGCTCAGCTTACTGACCAGGATCAAGTGATTGCCATTTATCATGCTCACATTATGGACCTTCATGAGCGCCTCAATGTGACACGAAAAGAGAAGATGGACCCAAACTGTGGGGATCGCAGATCATGTCATGCAGAATCCAGTTGTGTGACACCTGCCAGGACATCTGAAAATTCAGGCAAGGAAGAAAATATAGATGCAGTTCTCCTCCGAGCAAGGAAGTTGGAGGAGGAAGTCAAGAGTTTAACAGAAGAAAGAATGGAGCAAGAAATTGCAAGCCGAGCTATGAACATACAGCACGAGTCTCTTGTCCAGAAAGTAATCAAGATGGAGACAGAGCTCAAAGAGGCAAAGACGTTGGCTACTCAGAAGCAACACTTGATTCAAAAGTATGAATGCGAGTGCTTCAATTACCAGATTGCCCTCGAGGAGCTTCAGCACAGGCTAGATGCAGAAGTACATCACCCACCCACCTTTCTTTCCTCTTTGCTTTTCAACATTTGAAAATCATCATCACTACCTTTCTGTCAAGAGTTTCAGAAACCCTTTCCAACACTTGCTGCCATTTTGCAGACAATGGACAATGAATTTCTCCGGACAACCAAAGTGATGGGATTGACAGATACCAGTAGTGCAAATACAACTTGGAAATGGAGTGAAAGCTTAGAGCCACCCAAGAGCACGAATACCCATGACGAGGAGATCTCCTCCAAGTGTTGCACTGTTGTAGACAATGGCAATTCCAGTCATTATCGTGGAGGGTTTGTGATTCCATGTGCCCCTTGACTACTTTGAGCCTCCTACTGATACTTATTTCCAATTTGAGCAAAAGGCGTGGTTTTGAGCTGAAGGGGGATAGGATTTATGCCTCAAGTATGGTTATAAAGTTGCTTGTGGGGGTTGTTGCTTGCAGGAATGTGATGCGTTCGTACAATGTCTTATTCTCTTCAAATTCACATCCATTGGGAAGCAACAACATAAGCAGTAGTTCCAGAGGAGGATCAAGGTCTACTACTGCTGCTGCTCATGGAGATACAACAAGCAAGGGCATGGTGCCACTGATGGGCATTTCAGATAGAGAATTCACAGATGATGCAACAAACAATGATGCTGCCATAAGTGAAAAATTGCTGACAACACTCCAACAAGAAGTTGAGCAAGTGACAGCTGCACTAGCTGCTCACTGGAAAGTGGTATAAGATCTTAACAAGAAGCTTACATTGTTTGTCCGCTGATTTCTTGAGTAATAGTAGTCCCAAGACAAAATTTCTTCTTTTGATTATAGTGGCATTAAGGCGACATGAATGCTCATCATATTCCATCTTGTCTCACAGGTGTCAGAGAAGCAAGAGGAGACAAGCTGTGTTGTAAGTGAATTCCAGGTGTGTGGAATTGTCAGAAGTGTAGCATTTCTTCCATTCCATGATGACAGAAAGAAGGAAATTATTATGTTTTCCTCCTTTGTTTGTGAGATTCTTGTGCTGTCCATTTTCTTAAAAAACTATCATCACTTCACGAGGTGTTGGAGAGCAAGCAACTCTTGTCTCACAAAACACACTTTTGTGATGTTGCAGAAGCGAAGTGCTGTGAACACTACTGACATGCATGAAGCAGAGAGTTTAGGAGGAGCAGCAGCACAGGATTGGAGAGACCTCTCATATTCACCAGGCGACATGTCAGCTGCACAGGTGATGATGATAGTTCATGTTGCCTTTTTGTTTTGCAGCTTTAATATCAGTCTCATTCTCATGAATATCCATCCCCATGAACCTGCCCCAAAACTTTGAAACTACAGGGACCAGCTGACAGAAGAACTTCAGTGTCTGTCTGTCCAGCAGCCACCTCTGAACAGGCCAGAGATGTCTGGGTAGGTTTTGGGTCTTCGTGTCTTGAGTTGATTTTTTGAGAAACCATGGCAGGCACAAGAACTAAGTCACAAACTGGAGCAAATAGCAAAGAAACAGCGAGTTGATGAAGATCTGATGGAGCTTACAAAACATCAGGTCAAAATAGCTGAGCTAAAGCAACAAGTCTCCAAACTGACCAGCAAATGTCATGTGTGGAGCATTGCGCACTCAAGCCCACATGAAGAAGGAACTTGTGATCATTGGCATGAAGGCCCTGGAGTTTCCACTTCTCTAGTGTTTGATCTTGCTGATAAGCTTGCTGAACAGGTGTGTTTTTTTTTCTCTTTCGGGGGATTTGGTTACTAGCACAATGTTGAGGTTTCAATGTCACAAATCCTATGTGTTTCCTCTACTCTCTGAAAACAATTAACATATGTTTCTGGTCCTGTTTCCTTTGGGGATTTGACAGGAAGAGCAGGCAAAGCAAATGTCAATGGAGGTTCAAAGACTTTCAGCTTCATTTCAGCTTTCCTCTCCCTATGTTCCCAAATCCAAGGTACATCCTCCCCCTCTGGGGATGAAGCACCATCTCCAGAACTAAAAAATCTGCTTGCAGGGGTGAACTTTGGAATTCATCTTTATGAGGAAAAAACTTTCTGCAATGGATCTGACTGCTGAATTCATACTTGTACAGAACCTTTGAAGCTTGCAGACAAGCTTTTATGACTGCAATTGTTATGGCTCTCAACTCTTCAAACATGAGATTGGTCACAAACTTGTCATGAGTGACATACATGCATTGAGAGTAGTTACGTTGTTCCTTGTTGAACAGAAAGAGGAATTACGGAAGCTATTTCAAGGGGATGACATGCACCAAGGACATCACCATGAGTCAAGCAACAAAAACCAAAGGACTGAATCTTCAGACCTACGGAGTGCAAAACCAAGGTGAAAAAAAATGTTGTTACTTGCTATTACGCACCTTGCATAAAAGGAAAGAACCCTGATGTTGTTGTTTTTCCACCTTGAAGACAATAATGTCACTGCCAAAGGGGAGAGAAAGAGGAGGCTGCAAGCTAGTGATGTTTTGCAGACTGGTTGACAAATATTGTTGGATTTTTTTACAGGTATGCTGTTTTTCAGGAAGAAGAGCTTGAAGAAAATTGCAGTGGGTTGCCAGATGGTCAGTTTTCTTTGACCTCCTTAAAGCAGGTGGATGCCAGCAATGGGAGGAATGAGGATGAGGAGCTCTGGTCCCCAATAATGGCAGCTTCTTCTTCTAAGCTGGGAAGAAGAGCTTTTACTAATGGGGTGAAGAAGAGCATCAGATCATTACAAAACCCTTGTCCTCCTCCTGTCTATGATGTAAGCAAGAGTGACTTGCAACAAGATGTCAGGGAGTTCTCAAAATGCAATAGTTTGTTGAAGAGTGATCATCACCGACAACAACCTGTTCACATCAAATTCAGCCCTGAAGAAGTGACAAGCAGATTTTCTTTCAGAACAGCCAGGAACACAGTGAATCCAGACAACATTGTTGTCAATTCTGGCCCCAACAATGATGTGAATTTCAGACCTCTGGTCCTTGGCAGCACTTTTGACAAGGACATAACTGTTGCCGTTGATTCCCCAGAGGTGGCTTCCAATGCACCACCCCATGATTGCTTTTCTGTCAGCAGCAAACCACCCAGTTGTGTGCAAGGTGGTGAGGGAGGATCCTCCTGTCCACCATCACATTCTCAGGAGACTGTTGTGCTAGGATTTGATGGCATGGGGGACATGGAGGCAGAGATCAGACGTTTGCAAAGAGAAATTGAGCAAGTAATGGTGGAGACTTCTGCGGTTGCAGATATCAGATGTAGTCCAAATCCTGGCCAAAACTTCCCACCAAAATGCAAGGAAAATCTGTCTCCTGTGTTCAGTGCAAAATACGCCCCATTTTTCAGTGAAAGGGTTTCTCCATTGTCTGATCACAACTCTCCTGTTGCTCTTCCCAGGAAGAAGACTACTCCATCAGCTGCCTTCCCTGACCAGAAATCATATAGATTTTCTCCAGCTTCAGATGAGCGATTCTCTTCAGTTAGTAAGGAGTCTCAGATGGCTTTTGATGCATCAACAAATCAGAAATGGTCTTCACCAATTCTGAGTGAGAGGATGACTCCAATTCCAATGTCCCGCATGTTGTTGGGTGAGAAAAAGTTTGTGGATTTATTAAATGGAAGCATTTCTTCTTCCATGGCATTGTCGGATGAGAGATCCTCTTCATCTCCAGCTTTCAATGACCAGCTTTCTTCGGCATTTGACACTAAGACTTCTCCTGCAGTTCGGGTTGGGAGTCCAACCATATCAGGATCAGTTACGCCAAGGTTTTTTGGCAGGAGTGAAGCAGCAGATGGCACCACTAGCTTGAGGCGGTCTTTATTCAAGTCCAACAGAAACTCTCTGTCAGGTGATTCTCTGATACCATGCTTAAATGGGAACAATGATGATGACTAAACCGGTGAGCTGTACAATAGATGAGAGAAACTAGATGACCCAAGATTGTAGTACTATTGAACAAAAGGTTCATGATTTCTTGATGCATCTTTTATAGATTCAGAACATGCCGCAATGTTCTTAAACCCTAAACCCAAGTATTCCTAAACCCCCTGTCTGCATGGCCTTGATTAGAAGAAGTGGTTTATGGTATGGATTTTACCCTAATGCCTGTTTCACATCATCTAGGATCACATTAGTTCTCACTCTTAGTTTCAATATATATTTGGATCTGAATTTGAACTTTGATGAGATCTTTGAAACATTTTGGAGCTTTAAAGAGAGAGAGAGCATGAGAAAAGCATTTATGGTTTTGCAGTCCTGGTGATTGAATCTTTGACTTGTTAAAATTGTACCAATGTGTGTTCTTGCAATTGTTATCACATTCACAAACGACTATTGCAAGTATATGCAATTGTATTTGATTTTGTTCAACCATATCCAAAAACAAATGTAGATGGTTGAGATTCACCAAAGGATTCAAACAAATTTGTGAAATAGGTTAAGCGGATCAATGGTGATAATAATGAAATTTGCTGGATGACACTCAATGATTAATATAAATACAATCATTCATGTTGGTCCAATCCCTATTGTCTCGTAAATAAAACACATTTTAATATTGAATTTTTTTTTAAAAAGTTTTAAAAGGTTTATTGCAATATAAATCGGTTTGGAAAATTGGTATGTATGTTGTTGGGAAGGTTTGCAATTGTTCAATCTCATTTATAATTTGACTCTGTGGTAAAAAATTTTGAATTCTTTGTGGCATATGATTTTGGAATGAGTTTGCAATAAGGCCATCTCTTGAGCATGCATGGAGATGAAGAAATCAAAGGTGGAGCGAGATTAATTGCAGAGCCATTGTAAAGTTACTTTTGCCCTCCCTACATGTTGTCTTTTTCACAACAATAATTCAAGTGGAGTTAGGAGTTTTGATTTATTCTAAGTCACATCCCCAAGGTGGTGATCCTTAACATGGAAACACATTGTCATCCATCTTGAGCCTTGTCTCCTCATTTTTTATGCTCATATTTGGAGGAATTTTGAAGGAGGATGGACCAGAGACAACCACATTCATGCAACTCCATTTGCCAACCAAAAGTCATAGAAATTTTTTAGTGTAACAAAGGCAAAACCTATAGCATCTATGAAATTAGAACTCTATGAATTCAAATTTCTTCAACATCCATAACATTATGCATGGCTAACCAAGCCAAAATAAAATCACTAGGGATCGGCAGACATGTCCAACTCTAAAGTTAAACATGTCTAACTTTCAGAACAGATTATTTGGTGATTGAACATTCTTCAATTAATAGTGGGTCTCACATAGGATGTTGGCCATGCTTGCACCAAGTCAATGGCAAAGACACTTAGAATGAGCTAAATTAACAATTGGAGAAGGTGGAGAAATCAAAAACCCTGTAATTTTTACCACAAAGTTTTGTAGAAGAATTCCTTTTGGGTTGAAAGGATGGACCAAATTTTGATTCAAATGTGTTTTCCAGTGAAGGTCCATTGGAAGTTGAACCCTAAACTCATTGTAGTTGGATAAGGGCTCTTCTCATGCACATGTTTTGTGTTAACCCATTTAAGAAGAATTTTCAGATTTGTGCTTGCTAAGAAAAGAAGCACTGCCATTGTCACCACTTTACAAAGGTTATAAAATGGAGAGCTCACTTGTGTTTAGTGTTAAATCTATTTTGTTTTGCTCATGAATGGTCATTGGCTTTTTATAGGCATTCGGATTTGATTGGATGACTAACAATGACATATTAACTTGTTTTGTTTAGGGTAAATATTTCAGACCTTCTACCACTACAAAGTTAACTACTTTAACTATTTTTTTTCATATTCGGGTTGTGACAACCTCTAAGTTAACTATTTTTTTTCATCCTCGGGTTGTGACAACCTCTAAGTTAAC